>ERZ827363.2214-NODE-2214-length-17193-cov-2.851850_pt1 | contig 17193 bp, 10 predicted proteins | sample MGYA00519776_ERZ827363 | MGnify/ENA primary metagenome ERZ827363 (study PRJEB31778, sample SAMEA3449288) | human gut metagenome | biome: human gut; feature: human-associated habitat; material: faeces | place: United Kingdom | collected 2010/2012 ...
CGAAACGGGTGGTTGTGCGATCGTTGACCCCGACGTAATGGATGCCGGGCAAAATTTCGGTGATGTTCATGGTTCGTGACGTATTTGTTTCAAAGATAGTGAAAAATATGCCAAAGCGGAACGGCGCGGGCCTTCCTGCATGCCTGATTTTCCCTATCGTCCGGTATTAAAAATTTGCGTAAAGATAACCGTTTTTTCGGATATGCGTAAAATCTGTTTCCGAAAAAAACAATTCCCGCGTGATGGGGCGGCTGCACTGAGGGCTTTCCGGCCGGCCGGGTGCCTGCGGCGTTGGCCGCGCGAGCTTCTTCTTTTAATTGCTTAACTTGCTGTGCATTAGTTTGGTATATGTATGAAAAAAAGCCTTCGGCATTTACCGAAGGCTTTGGAAATATTACAAGCCGGGGCTTAGAGCAACCGGAAGAAATCCGAGCGTACGCCCTGCATGCTCACCGCGTCGTTCTTTACCGACTCCGGAATCGTCGCACGAGTGTATACGCACACGTCGCCGGTGTCGGCCGTGCTGGTCAGCGTGATGGTGTTGGACGATTCGTCTGCCGTGACCGTGTACGAGCTTCCCCAGGGAGTGTTGTCGCTGTAATTTCCCGAAAGTACATCGCCTTTGAGCAAGTAGCTGCCCGTGTATTTCTGGTACTTTACGGATTCGATCTTCTGGTAGATGGTGAACGACCCTCCGTCAAATGCGATGTAGGCGTCGAACACCTGCGGAGCCTGGCCTGTCCATGAGGTCAGGCGCCATTCTCCGACGAGTTGCTTGGCCAACGGCGTGTTGTTATCTTTCTTGTCGTCGTCGCACCCTGCGAACAGGCTCATGCCGAGTATGGCAAAGAGAATATAGATAGTCTTTCTCATGATCTTTTTGCTGTTATCGTAATTCGTATTATAACCAACCTCCGTTCCCGGCCTGTACGCCGCGGGCGATGATGGCGAACTCCTTGGTGATCGTCATGCCGCCCATCACGGTACCTGTACCGACCTTGTCGCCGCCGCCGATTGCCGTAACCGTAATCTTCGCTACGCCGGACTTGGTGCACTTGATCTTCAGTTTGCCGTAGGCCATTGTGGGCAAGGTTTCGATCCCCAATTTGGCCATGTCGGCTGCGGACATCGAAACACCGGTGTAGGTGAGGTTCGTTGCGCTGCCACCGAAGAACTGCGTCAGGGGAACGAGTTCTTCAGCCCCTACGCCGACCTTGAGGCACGGCGTGCCTTCGATCTGCATCAGCAGTTGATAAGCGTCTACTGCGCCTGTACCCAGCTGCTTGCGGTAGTTTTCGAGGTACATCGTGCCGTTCGACTCCTTTGTGCCGTCGAGATACCGTTCCATGTCGTTCACCGAGGTGAGGAGCATGCTGATAAACTCGTTGCGGGTGTAGTGCTTGCCTTGTTTCAGCGCATAGGAGAGTCCGAGTGCTGCCACGCCCGACATGTGCGGGCAGGCCATCGAGGTTCCCTGCATGTATCCGTAGTCCGAACCCTCGTTCATTTCCGAAGGCATCGTCGAAAGTACCGTAGCGGTCGAATTGCTTGCAATGTAAGCGTCGCCGCCCGGCGCCGAGATGTTACAGCCGGGGCCGTAGTTGGTGTAGCTTGCAGGCAGGAAGTCGGGCGAGAACGAGGTTACCGAAATATAATCGCGGAACGCCCCGGGGTACCCGGCACGGTCGAGTGCGTCGTTGCCGGCCGAGAAGATGACCAGACCGCCGTCGATCGCGTCGCAGTTCGACGTGGCGATGAAATAGGCGAGTGCGTCGTGCTCCGCTTTGGCATTTTTGGCGTACTGGTCGTCGGAGGTGTAGCCACCGCCCTTGATACCCATCGAGCACTGGATGATCGAAGCACCGTTGTCGGCCGCGTATTTGAATGCCCTTGCCATGACGGCCGTCGTGCCCGAACCTGCTGCGGTGCCGGACAGGGCCTGGCACGACATGATCCGTACACCGTCGTTGTTGCCCGAGCCGCCCGCTACTCCGCAGACACCGATGCCGTTGTTGTTGACCGCCGCTACCGTGCCTGCGGTATGCGTCCCGTGACCGGAGTCGCCGTCGCCCTTTGCGTCGACCACATCCCAGGAGATGGGGCCGTTCGTAACGAAATTGTACCCGTAATAATCATCCACGTAACCGTTGCCGTCGTCATCGACGCCCGTGGTTCCGGTCATCTCCCTGGTGTTGACCCACATGTTCGCAGCCAGGTCGGGGTGCGTATATTTCACGCCTTCGTCGACTACGGCTACGATGATCTTGGGATCTCCGGCCGTGAGTTTCCATGCCTCTTCCACGTTGATGTCCGCACCTTCGCGCGCGGTCTGTGCCACGGCCTTGTCGCCTTTGTTGATATAGTGCCACTGGCGCTTCAATTCCGGGTCGTTGAACGGCCATACGATCGAACGTGTGCCTGCCGACATGGCGGGCGCATCCGAACGGAGCGGGGTGGCCTTGCCGTCCCACATTTTTTCGAGCTTCGTGTTGAACTGGATGTTCGCCACTTCGGCTACGGCCGACAGTTTCTGTGCGGCGAGATCCAGGTCGACTTCGGTGTCGAACTGCAATTCGTACCACCTGTGCAGGCCGGCTGCGCGCGTGCGCTCCTCGTTGCGTGTGTCTACCGGGAACAGGCGGTTCAGGGAGCTGACGTTCAGCTCCGAAAGTATTTCATCTACGGAGACGATACCCGCGCGGGTAGCGACCGACCGTGTCTTGGCGGCGGCTTCGGCGGCCTGTTCGAGGCTGCCGATGGCTGCGTCGTCGAAATAAACGAGCAGGCTGCCCGCTTCGGCGTCGATCGAGGTGTTGACGATCTTATGCGATGTGGCGGGTATCTGCGAACCGCCGTCGGTTGCGTCGGTCATAGGGTCTGACGTACAACTCGCAAGCAGAAGCGCCGTAATGAGTAGTAATTTTTTATCAATCATAATCCGAGTTATTTTTTGAGGGTCTCCCCTCCCCGGTGGAAGGGGAGACCGCTCTTGATCACTAATTGGGTGAACGACTGAAATTATTTAGCCATTTTTTTCAGGGGCATTTTCTCCATGCCTCCGCTTTGCAGAGTGTTTGCCCGGGGTGCAAAACCTTCGGAGAACGAACTCATCGCGGGAGTTGCGATCCGAACGGACACCTCACCTTCGAGCGGGTTCGCGCCGCGGTTGACGGGCTTGCCGAACAGTTCGTCGATCAGGGCATGGGCACGTTCGCGGCCGCGCAGTTCGACGTAGTTCGAGGGGTTGATGGAAATTTCTTTCGAGAGGGTCAGCATCTTATCCGAGGCAACCTTGCGCGGTGCGGCTGCTCCCGTGTTGCTACCGGTCGCCGGCACCATCAGCGGGGACGTATAGCTTTCCCAGTTGCCGATCGAGTTCGTATAGTTGGCATCCGTGTATGCCTTGACTAATATGGTGTCGAAATTATACTGATCCGACCAGTCGGGGCCACAAACCAAGGCGAGATACCCGTCTTCCGTGACACCTCCGACCATCATGCCGTCGATTGTGTCTGCACCCTTGCTCTTCTCTTTGTCCAGAATGTAATACTTGAGGTAGAGCGTCGCCCCCTGATAGGGAATCGTGCCCATGGGCTGTCCTTTCAGAACATAGATGATCCCGTTGTACCACCCCCAGACGACCGTGTCTTGGTTGTTTGCTCCGAGCGAGAGGCCCGAGACATTGATTGCATCCAGATTGCTGGTATCTTCGGTCTCATTCTCCGAGAAGACGACCTGGCCGATCTTGCTGCGAGCCGTTTTACCGGAGCCGTCGTTGCTGATTCCCCACAGGTTCCATGTCTTGAACAGTTGGGCTTTATCGCTGAACACATAGAGGTCGTCGATCGTGTACTTGCGCTGCAGCGGATCTGCCTTGCCGGCAGTAGTCTGTTCTACGGCGAACAGTTTGCCGTTGTAACCGTTGTCGGCGTATACCAGCAGGGTGTAACTTGTACCTGCCGACAGACCCGTATAGAACGGAGCGTAACCTGTGCCGTTAATCTTTTCGAGTTGAGCTGTGGTAAGTACCTTGCCGGATGCCTTGACACCCGCGATCAGCTGCGATTCGTTCATGCCCTGGGTCGAAGCCGTCGTGAACAGGCCGATGTAGCCCGATGCGATCTCCTCACCGAACAGGATGGCCTTGATCGAGTTCTCGGGTGTGTGGCCTTCGGGCTCTTTCTCCCACGTAAGCTCTGTGCGGACGCTCATTATGACGGGTTTCTCCTCGCCGGCCTTGACGTAACCGAACGATACGTACCCGTATTTCTGGAGGTTGCCTTTTTCGTCATAAGAATTGCCGACGATGGTGTAGATGCCGGTCTTCTCCATGACGGCGGTGATCGTACCCGAAGCCGTGATCTCTTCGCTCGGGATCGTCCCTGCGTCGATGTCTCCCGATTTGGCCGCAGCGAGCGACTCGCTGAGCGCACCCTCGAAGAAGGCATATTTCACCTTGTCGACGTCGCTGCCGAGCGTAGCCGTGATGGCGACCTTGCCGTCTGCGGGCGCCGACTTCTCGAAGACTACCGAGTAATCGTGGCTTACCGCACCCGGGAACAACAGGCGGGTCATTTCGGTATTGGCCTTGAAGTGGCTGGTCGCTTCCCATAGCGAAGGTGTCGTCAGAAGGATCGCCTTCGGCGGGAAGGTGAGGACACCGTTTTCCAGCGTGCCGTACATCGTGGCCGAAGCCATGCCGGGATAATTCTCCTGGCAGAACGAAACGATCACGAATGCGCCGTTGTCTTCGTAACCGACGTCGTTGATCTCAAAACCAGTCGGCTGTACCGGGAACCATACTTTTTCGGGATCCCGCGCGTCGATGATGGTATAGGTCGGAACGGAGGGAACGTTGGAATACCTTACACCGACGATTTTGGCCATGTAGGCTTCGTCATAAATATCCTTGATACGGTAGTAACCCTTCATATCGGCACGTTCGTAAATCTCGACTTCCTTTTCTGCATTGGGGACACCGTTTTCCTTTATGTTGGAGCCCATTATCGCCGTGAAGAAATCGTCGCGCCACGTGCCTTTGGTTTCACCGTTGGGGCCCTTCACGAGATCCCACTGGACGCGGGTGACGCTGAAATCGAGCCCGTTGGAATATTCTCCGTAAAGCAGTGCGTATTTCTTGTCCTTCACCACGATGGAGCAATTGTAGGTCTTACCGACCTCAGCTCCGGGGAAGTCCACCGAGAACGTGGTTGCTTCCTGTCCGGCCTCGAATTTGATTTCCGAGACCGTGAAAAGCCCGTCCTGGGTGCTGCTGACTTCCACAGGCACGGTGATCGCATCGTTGTAGTTCTTGCGCATGGCCGTGAAGGTCAGGGTCGTAGGCTCCGCCGGATCGAGCTCTTGGTCGCCGGCATTTTCCTGCGAGGGAAAATAAACGCCGTAGCAGTCCGTGTCTTCGCCTTCGCCGGGAGTATACTTAATGTCGTCCGAGCAACTTGCGAGCACGAATGTCGCTGTGAGCGCGTACAATATATATTTGATTGTTTTCATACTATTCGGTCTTTGGTATTAAAGCAAATTTTGCATATTGCCGTTACTTATCCGTCCAAGGTGTTATCTTGCCCGAGGGGTCGGGGTTGTTGACTACGGCGGGGTTGTTCTGGATTTCACCACGGGGAATGACAAAATTCCAGTGGGGAGCGCGGCCGTCGGTGTTCAAACGATAATCGGAAGGAGAATTGGTACCCTTGTAGCCGCGGGTCATGGACATATCCAGACGTTTCAGGTCGAACATGATGATACCCTCGCCCCAGAACTCGATGCGTTTTTGGAGGATCAGCTCCTCGATGAAACTCTTGAGTGTCGGCGTGCGTTCGCTACAATCGTACGAGCCGTCGGTGAAACGGTACTTCATGAATTCGTTAAGCAGTTCACGGGCGGCGACGATATTGCTTTGCGCCGTAGCTTCCGCTTCGATAAGGTACATCTCCTCGACGCGCATGCAGGGAATATCCGTAGCTCCGCCGACTTTGAAGTCGGTATAGTTGCCCTGGGCGGGACGGAACTTGATATTGACATAGTCTTTCAGCGTTGCGAAGTATGCACTGCCGTTGGGGCGGCAACTCTTGTACGCGTAGAAATTGCGGTCGGGATCGAGCCACGAATGCTTGCGGAAATCCTTGTCGTCGATCTTGTTGTAGAGGGCCTTGTCAATGGCACGGCCTACCTGGTGTCCGTATCCCCACGACTCCTCGTTACCGATGTGGGCCTGGAAGTTCAGCAGGTTGGAAACGTTGTCGCTGGTGAGCGGCAGGCCCCAGATCCACGATTTGTTTGCCGTCGCACTATTGAAACCGGTCGTCGGATCCTCCCACTGTGCCTGGGTCAGGGGTGTGCAACCGCTCGTGGTGATGGCTTTGCGGGCATACTCTGCGGCCTTCTTGTAAGCATCGGGATTGTTGTCGGCAGTACCGCGTTCCAGATAAGCACGTGCCTGGAGCCCATAGACCATAGCCAAACTGGGCGTGTAGGGATCTGTCGCCGAGTAATCGGAAAGGTATGTCGCCGCCTTTTCGAGGTCGGGGAAGATCACTTTCTCGTAGACGTCAGCTGCCGACGCACGGGGATTGGCCTTAGCTTCGGCCTCGGTCGTGGTCTCAGTTACGATCGGTACGGCAAGGCCGAGCACTCCGTCTGCGGACGTGTATTTATTCTCCTTGAACTCATAGAGACGTACCAGGTCGAGGTAGAACGAAGCCCGGTAAGCATAAGCGAAGCCGAGGATATGCTTGGTTGCGGTCGTGAGAGCTTCCGGGTCGATGGTGCTGATGATGTCGTTGGTCGACTTGATCCAAGTGAAATAGTTGTTTCAGGTCAGGAGATTGGCCGCGTAGTTCTCTGCGAGAGCATCGTTGGCGCCCCACTGGCTGAACCAGTCGTAGCCCGTATCGCCCGTTATGGCCATGTCGCCTGCTGCTGAATCGGTAGCGAGGTGGATGGCCGGGAGGGAGAAATTCCAGTGCATATTGCCGTAGTCGGTAAGCGACTTAACCTGGATAAGCGCCGTGGGGATACCTTTCACCATCGCTTCGAGGGCCGAGGCGGAACCTGCGAGCTGGTCGGATGTGGCCCTGTCGGTCGGGAATGTTTCCTTGATGCACCCGCTAAGCAGTGCAGCCGAAGCAAGGGCTGCTATAGATATTTTCAGTATATTTTTCATATCCGAATAATTAGCTGGTTATGGATTAGAATTGGATATTGATACCGCCCGAGATGGTGCGTATCGGAGAATAGGTTGCGTAATTCGAGGTTCCCAGAACGCCCTGGTTGTCCGTATTGTCTGCGTAGCGCGGATCCAGTCCCTTACGCTTGGACCAATAGAATACGTTTTCGCAGGCGAGGTAGATACGCATCTTGCCGACTCCGAATTTCTGGGTGAACTTCGACGGCAGTGTATAGCCGAAGTTGATGTTCTGCAGGGTCAGGTAGCTTGCGTCGATCAGGAAACGGTCGGAGGTATCCGTCGTGTTCGAATCGCCGTACTGCATACGCGGAATGTTCGAGTTCGGATTCTCCGGTGTCCATGCGTTGAGTATGTCCTTGTGCCAGTTCACGCCGATGCTGCCGGTCGAGGTCGGCGTGCTCATCGCTGCGGCATACCCCGAGTCGTAGATCTTGCCGCCGATCTGATAGTTGAAGTTGATGCCGAAATCGAACCCGAAGAACGAAACGCTCGTGCCGAAGCCGCCGTAAAGGTCGGGGATCGCATTGCCGCAGAGGTAATCGCTACCTTCCGAATAGGCTGTGGTGGTCGTTCGTTCACCCGTCGGCTTCCCGTCCTTGTCCGTTACATCCTTATACCACATGGAACGTCCGTCCTCCGAGACGCCGGCGTATTTCTTCATATAGAAGGTATACAGCGGCAGCCCTTGGCCGTAGAAGAAGCTACTGCCGGCGTAGCCGTAATAACCTTCCACCTCTTTGGTGCGGCGTTCGGGAGGCAATGAAATGATCTTGTTCTTGAGGTGCGTCAGGTTGACGTTGATGTCCCACTGCACGTTTTTGCTGCGGATCGGGGTGAAGTTCAGGTCGACCTCGATACCTTTGTTGGACATGTCGCCGACGTTGGCATAGTAGGAAGAGTAACCCAGCGACGGTGCCGTGGGGAATGCCATCAGCATGTCGGTCGTCTTGCGGTTGAAGTACTCGATGCTACCCGATATGCGGTTCTGGAGCACGCCGAATTCGATACCGGCGTTGAAGTTGGTATTGGTCTCCCAGGTGATGTTGGGATTACCTTTCTCCAGGAATGCCACGGACATCTCTCCATTCGACGAAGCGAGCCGGTAGGTATCCACATAACGGTAGTCACCGATCTTGTCGTTACCCTGCGAACCGATCGATGCCTTGACCTTCAGCATGTCGAGCCAGCCGTGCGTCCCGGACATGAAATTCTCCTTGGTTACGATCCATGCGGCACCTACCGACCAGAAGTTGCCCCAGCGGTGCGAGGGATGGAAGCGCGACGAGGCATCGCGGCGGTACGAAGCCGAGAAGAAATATTTACCGTCGTAATCGTATTGCGCGCGGCCGAAATAGCCTTCATTATTATAGGTGATGACATACGAAGTTGCGCTCTGCTTGTCGATTACCGCACCGGCCAGTTCGTCGTTGTCGGGCGAGAACATGTTGGCCGTGCTGCCGTAAAGCAGGTACTGCCTGCGCTGGTAGTATTCATGGCCGAGCATTACATTGACATTGTGCTTGCCGATGACTTTGGTGTAGTTGAGGATCTGCTGAAGGTTGTGCGAGAAATCACGCGTATGGTATTTGCCTATGATACCGTTCTCATCGGCGAACTGTCCGAAATAGGGGTTCTGTACGGTCGTCCGGCGGGTCTCGTCGAGCGAAACACCTACATTGAAAGTGAATTTGAAATCCTTCAGGAACAATATGTCGAAGAATCCCGTGCCGTTGAAGGCATTGCCTTCCGAACGGTCGGTGTTCAGGCGGGAATCCGCCAGACCGTTCGCATTCGGCAGCAGGGGACGGGTCAAACCGGCGTTCATCTCCGTAGTCGTACATCGTGATGCCGGCGTCGTTCTTCATGATATTTCCCTGCCCGTCACGGACGTAGAGGGGATAGATGGGGGCTACGGACGAGGTGAAGGCGAAGAGGTTGGCCGAAGAGTTTCCCTGCCCGTCCGCGCTCAGCGAATTGTAGGTGAAGTTGGCGTAACCGGCGTTGGCACCGACCTTCAGCCATTTTTTGGCCTGGTAATCGGCTTTCAGACGGGCGGTGTAGCGTTCCATATTCGAGTTTTCGGTGATACCTTCGTTATTCAGGTAGCCGAACGAGGCGTAGAACGTACTGCGATCCGTGGCGCCCGATACGCTCACGTTGTACTCCTGACGCATCGAAGAGCGGAAAGCAATATCTTCCCAGTCGTCGGGGGTAAGCAGGTAGTCCTGTCCGTTATAAACGACCCGGTTGCCCAGCGTAGCATTGGGATTGAGTTTCCCGTTTGTGCCGATAACCGACTGGCCGTCGGGCACGCTGTAAACCATGTAGCCCAGACCGCCGTCGTTCTTCGAGGCGGCCAGGTTCTTGTTGGCCATGGCGTGTGCCGTGCTCTCGCTCATGCCCTGTGACCGGTAGTAGCTGTTCAGGGCCGTGTAGTATGTTTCATAATACTGGGCCGGGTTTTTGATGTAGTCGTATGACTGCATCGCGCGCGAGTTCACACCCCACTTGGCATCTACCGTGACGGTGGCTTCCTGTCCACGGGCCTTTTTGGTCGTGACCATGATGACACCGTTGGCACCACGCGCACCGTAAAGGGCGTTGGATGCTGCGTCCTTCAGAACGGTCATCGACTCGATGTCGTTGGGATTCAGATTGTTCAGGTCTCCTTCGTAGGGAGTTCCATCCACGATCCACAGGGGGTCTTTCTCGGCGTTGATCGAACTGAATCCACGGATGCGGACGATCGGGTTGGCACCCGGTTTACCCGATTCGTTGGATATCTGGACACCGGCAACCTTACCGGCCAGCGACTGGGCGACGTTCGACTGTTGCGACTTGGCGATGTCGTCCGCCTTGATGACGGTCGCAGAACCGGTAAACGCCTCCTTTTTGGAGGTACCGAACGCCACGACGATCACGTCGTCGATCGCCTGTGTATCTTCGTGCATAGTCACGTCGATGCGCGATTTGCCAGCGATAGGGAGCTGCTGCCCCACATATCCGATGAACGTCACCGAAAGGGTGCCGTCAGCCGGAGCCGAAAGTGAGTACTGGCCTGCCGCGTTGGTCGTAGTACCGATCGAAGTACCGTCTACCATGACAGTAGCGCCCGCAACGGGATTCCCGTTTGCGTCAGAAACTGTACCGGAGACCTGCTTGTTTTGGGCGAATGCGTATAGCCCGAGTACCAAAACAGCAATTAACGATAGTACAATTTTTCTTACCATAAGCGTTAATTTTAATTGGTTTTTTAAAATAAAAACCCAACAGCCTGTGAGCAGGATTTTACGATTCTGGTAAGATACTGAATATCATATATATAGTTGAGTGAACGCGAGATTGCGATCCGGTTTTGAAAAGGCGCGGTAACTTGAAAGTTACCTGAGGGTGCGGTGTATAAAATTAATTTACAGCATATTAACGACTGCTTGCCATATATCTTGAGTTACCAATACATAACCGGGAAACGACTGGTAATGCCCTGCGATTCCCCGAAAATCAACGGGATGGAATAATATGACTCAATATAATCCAAAAAATCCGTATGGATTACAGTTGCCGGAACCCGTATCAGGATTTATCCGGGTAATTCCGCCGGGCATCGCGGCAATACTCCGGATGCCGTAACGCTATCCCGGGCATCATAAGCCCCCCTGCCGGAATCCCGGCAGCGACAGGGAGGGGCTATCAATACGCACACTGCTCACCGGACGGTACGGGCATAAAAAAACCCGGAAGCATCACGACTTCCGGGCCCAGAAAATAAGTATTAACCACTAAAGCGGATTCTGGTCGGCCGCATTGATGTATGGATTGCTGTTCAGCTCGATCGACAGCGGAATCTGGTAGGTGAATTCCTTGCCGGCAGCCTTGACCAGCTTGTGCGTGTGGTTGGAGGATGCCGTACGGTCTACACCGACGTTGAAGCGCTTGTTGGTAAAGAATTCGTGCCCCTCACCCCAGAGTTCGATACGGCTCTGCAGGAAGATCTCCTTCAGCAGTGCTTCGCCCGTATTCGAGGACTTTGCATAACCCGAATCGCGCTTCGACACCAGGTCGTAAAGCGTCTGCTGGGCTGCGGAACTGTTGCCGCCGCGGGCTTCGGCCTCGGCCTTCAGCAGGTATGCCTCCGACAGGCGCATGTAGATTTCGTCAGCCTCGTAGGTCGGGGTGTTGAACTTGACGTTCGAATAGGCCGGATAGGTGAACTCCCCGACCGTGGTCTCGGTCGCATTGAAATTCTTCTTGCGGTAGTCGGTAGCTGCGATCTGTTTGTAGAGCTGGTCGTCGATAGCCATGTAGATACCCTTGTTGTTGGCATTGTCCACAGCCGTGATCGACATGAACGATGCGAAGGAACGGTTGCCGAGCGACGTGGAAGCAGCCCACGTGTAGCCCCAGATGGTCTCGGGAAGCGAGGTGCTCTGGAAACCCGAAGTCGTATACTGCTCCTCGTTCATGAGCGAGTAGCCTGCCGAAATCACCGCCCCGGCAGCATTGGCTGCCGTGGTGTAATCGCCTGTGGTCAGCGCCACGCGCGCCAGCACCATGTTCGCAACCGTCTGGTCGATGTCCGCCGTCGAACTCTTGGGATCGTAGCCTTCCTGCTCGAACAGCGCGATGGCGTTCTGCAAATCGGTCGTGATCGTGCTGTAAACCTCGGTCGACGGGGTGCGTCCCTTGGCACCCTCGACGGTCAGATAGAGGGGGACACCCGCCTTATCCTTGCCGCCGTGCATGTAGTCGTCCTGGTAAACGCACATCAGGTAATAGTAAGCCAGCGCGCGGTAGGTCAGCGCCTGAGCCTTATATACCAGCGCCTTGCCCGTAACATCGTCGGGGATCAGGTCGAGGATCTGGTTCGACTGATAGACGATCTTGTAGTAACAGTACCAGCGGTCTTCCGTATAGGCATTGGTCTGGGCGCGGATGCTTTCGAACATATATTCGTCGGCAAACCAGTTGGTCAGTTTCGTGAGCACCATATCGTTGCCCTGCAAATCCATACCCAGATTCCAGACCATGAATCCGCGGTCGTTGGTCGTTGCCTGGCGGTTGCCGGTATGCATGTAGTTGACGGCTCCCTGCATCATGGGGGCGAGCACGAGGTCGGCATTCTCCTTGATCAGTTCGCCCAGCTGCTCATCCGACACCTGGCTGCCCGAAGGCTCGGTGTCGAGCTCGCTCGCACAGGATGCGAACAGGAGCACCGTAGCTATTGCGATGTAATATACTATGTTTTTCATACGCTAATATCTCGTTTATTATAAGTTCATCGTAATACCGAAAGTAAAGGTCTTCGCCTGCGGGAACCCGAATGCGTTCTGTCCTGCGTAAGCGGTACGCGGGTCGAAGCCCGTATGCGCGGAGGTGAAGTAGAGGTTGTCGGCGGCGAAGAAGACACGCAGCGACTCGATGCAGATCTTCGACGTCCAGCGCTTGGGCAGCGTATAGCCGACGTTGATCGTCTTGAGGCTGAAGTAGGAAGCATCGCGGTAGAGGTAGTCGCAGTTCGAACCTACGAAATTCCAGGTGCCGTTGAACATCAGCTTGGGGAATTTGGCATTGGTATGCTCCGGCGTCCAGGTGTTGCCCACGAGGTCTTGCGAGGCCGTAAAACCGGCACGTCCCGGACTATATACGTTGGCCGAGTTGCCGTCCCACTGGCGGCCGCCGATCTGGTAAGCCGCAGCCAGCATGAAATCGAAGTTCTTCCAGCGGAACGAGGTGCGAAAACCACCCGTCACGTCGGGCAGCGCATCGCCGATCTCATACTGCGTGGCTTCGTTGATATTGAAGGTCTTTTCACGGCCCGTAACCTTGCCTTCGCCGTCCACGACATCTTTCCAGAACGTCTCCTGGCCGGTTTCGGGATCTACGCCGGCAAACTTGAAGAGGTAGAGGTTGTAGTAGGACTTGCCTTTGCCGCGCAGGAACCTACCGCTGATGTAGTCGCCGCCCAACGCCGGGTTGCCCAGCTCCGAAGGATAGTCGATCAGGCGGTTGCGTGCGAACGAGGCGTTGACCGCGAAGTTCCAGTAGAGATCCTTATGCTTGAGGATGTCCACGCCCAGGTCGATTTCGAAACCGCGGTTAGCCAGGATACCGACGTTTTCCAAGCGGCTCGCAAGGCCCGTCGACGACGGGGTCGGACGGTTCCAGATCAGGTCGTGCGTACGGCGGTTATAGTAGTCGACCGTACCGTAGAAACGGTTCCACAGGCGGAAGTCGATACCCAGGTCGATCTGGTAGTTGCGCTCCCACGAAAGATTGCGGTTACCCGTGCTGGCTTGCGTAATGCCGATCTGGCCGTTGGTTTCCCCGATCGTCCAGAGGTTGGTGTAGGGATACGAAGCCGAAAGCTGGTTGCCGGCCACACCGTAGTTGACGCGCAGTTTCAGTTCGTCGACCCACGTAGCGTTGTCCATGAAGCTCTCGCCCTTGATACGCCATGCGGCGCCCACAGACCAGAAGTGGCCCCACTTGTCGTACTTGAAGCGCGACGATCCGTCGTAGCGGTACGAACCCGAGAAGAAATACTTGCCGGCGTAGTTATAGTTCACACGTGCGAAATAGCCTTCGATGGCGGTCACCACGGTGCTCGAGGTCGAACCGTTTTGGTACTGAGAAACGGCGTTGCCCAGTTCGGGGATGCCCGGGTAGAAAATATTTTTCTTGTAGGCGTCCACGTCGCGCGTGTCGGTCTTACCGAACTCGTGGCCGATCAGCACGTCGAAGTTGTGGTTCTCCTTGATGGTCTTGTTCCAGTTGAGCATCTGCTGGGTGTTGTACGAGAAATAGTTGTTGTTGTACTTCTCGACAAGACCGTTGTTGGTCGACGTGGCAGCCGTACCGTATTCATTGTTATAATAGAAGGTATCCATCCGGTACACGTTGTCCAGCGTGAAGTTGGCCGTGAACTTGAAATCCTTCAGGAATACGATCTCGCCGTAGAAATTGGCGTAGAGGTTGTCGCGAACCGAGTTGTTGATATCGCGGCTCATCGACTGCACGGGGTGCGCGACGTTGTTGAACGAGTTGAACTGATCCTGCGTCGCACCGTAGGGCGAAAGGGTCGTGCCGTTGCCCTGCTCGTACATCTTCGTGCCGTCGGCATTGTAACGGATGTTACCGTCCAGGTCGCGGGCGTAGTACGGCACGGTGGGGTTCTGCCACATCGTCCACAGGAACACGTTACCCGTGTTGGCACCCGAATAGCCGGGGCTGTCGATGTCGCGGCGCGAATACGAAAGGTTCGTCCCGACCTTCAGCCACTTGGTAGCCTGTGCATTGAAGGCGGCCCGGCCCGAGTAACGCTTGAATCCCGACATGATTACGTACGAGGGGTCTTCGAGGAAGCTGCCCGAAACGTAGTAGTCCATCTTGTCGTTGCCGCCGCTGATGCTCAGCGTGTATTCCTGACGGAACTGCTTGGTGAACAGGTAGTCGTCGTAGTTGTCGGCATAGAGCAGTTTCGCGTCGGAATTGAGCTTGCCCGTGGCGGGGTCGATCAGCGTCGTGCCGTCGGGAATCTTATAGGCCATGTAGTTTCCGAGCACGGGCATGAGGTTGGAGTTCGCCGCCTTGGCAAGCGCAGCATGGCTCGCCCCCGGATTATTCGCCTCAAAGTAGTTATAAAGCCCGCCGTATACATATTCGTAATAGTCGCCGGGGTTCTGCATGGTCTCATGCTCTTTGATACCCTGCTGGTTCCAACCCCACTTGGCTTCGAACATGATGTTGGCCTTCTGGTTGCGCGTTCCCTTCTTCGTAGTGACGAAAACCACGCCGTTTGCGGCACGCGAACCGTACAGCGCATTGGCAGCGGCATCCTTCGACACGACGATCGACTCGATATCGAGCGGGTTGATCGTCGAAAGCGCCGACGAATAAGGCACGCCGTCGACGACGATCAGTGCGGTCTGGGTTCCGTTGATCGAACCGATACCGCGGATGATGATCGAAGCGTCGTCACCGGGCTGTCCCGTAGAGCTGTACGACTGCACACCGGTAACGGCGCCTTCCAGCATTCGCGAAGCGGAAGCAACGGTGGTCTTTGATATTTCACCGGCCGAAACCGATGCGATCGAACCGGTAAAATCCTTCTTCTTGATTTCACCGAAGGCCGTGATGACTACATTGTCGATCGCCTGTGCATTCTCCTTGAGCGTCACCGAAACATGGGTGTGCCCGGCGATCGCGACGGTCTCGGTGTCATACCCGATGAACGAAACGACCAGTTTCCCGTTTGCAGGGGCTGCAAGCGAGAAGGTGCCGTTCGTACCTGTCGTGGTACCGATATGCTGGCCCTCGACCATGACTGTGGCTCCAGCCACCGGAGCACCGGCGGCATCGGTAACTGTACCGGAGACCTGCCTGTTCTGGGCGGATACGTATAACCCGCATACCAAAACGGCAATTAACGATAGTACAATTTTTCTTACCATAAGCGTTAATTTTAAATTAATTTTAAAATAAAAAGTTCACAAGCAAAGATAAAGGATTGCTAACTCATTTACAAATAAATTATTAAAAAAAATTAACACGGTTACAGCTATCTTTCAAATTAAGGTTGCCGGCTTACGATTTTTCGCACATAACGCTTGTGGTGATTACAATCTGCAATCGCCTTTTCGGGACATTTTTTGATTGTTTTGGGATTTTCCCCTGTGGGAAGGGGATGCAAGGGGTAAAAAAAGTGACTTAGGAGAGCCTTTTCGACGCATTCGGCATATCCGACGGCGTCCAGTCGGGGCACAGCAGGTTGATACGCTTGGAGAGGCGTTCCATCTCACTGCTGATGTGCGAATGGGTAATATTCGCATAGATCTGCGTCGTGCGTATATTCTTATGTCCAAGCAGTTTACTGATGGTTTCGATGGCTACTCCCTGCGAAAGGGTGATTGTCGTGGCGAACGTATGCCGGAAGCAATGGAACGTGATCTTTTTCTGGATACCCGCCTCGGCGACGATCTTGTCGAGGCATTTATTGCACCACCCGTTGCTCGGGAGTTCGAATATCCGTCCGGAACCCGATGCAGGCATGTATTTCAACAGGATATTGTAGGGCACGGTAAACAGCCGTACATTGACCTCAGACCCCGTTTTGCGGCGGGTCGTGTTGATCCACAGCTGTTTGTTTATTTCCTGGATATTCTGCGGCTCCAGGTCGCGGATGTCGACATAGGACAATCCGGTGAAGCAACTAAACAAAAACGTGTCCCTGACAAGTTGTAAGGTGACATCCTCGTTCTCATACTGCATCATTCGGTTTATTTCATCCATGGTCAGGTAGTTGCGTGTTACGAATTCGCTTTGTAATTTGTAATTTGCAAACAGATCCTTGTTCATATAGCCTTTGCTGCGGGCCAGCATCAGGATGTGTTTGAGGGCGATCATGTAGATCCACGTGGTATTTTTCTTATGGGCGCACTCCTGCGCTATGTAGGAATGAAAGCCCGTAAGGAATTCGCGGTTGAGTTCCTTGAACATTAAATCCTTCCGGTTGTACTTGTCCCAGACGAAATCCGCCAGATGCCGGCATACACACCTATATTTATAATATGTGGTCATGCTGCGGCTGACGCCGACCATGCGTTTGAATTCGTCGTTGTGCTGCTTGAAGAAGGCGACCACGGTCTCCTGCTTGTGATTGCCGCCGAAATACATCTCTTTGACCATCACCGGAGTAACGAAGGCCTGCTCGTAAAAGAGCTTGTTGTAGCATCTCTCGATGTGAAATCGGATATTGGCCAGCTTTTCGTTGATTTGGACGGCCATGTTGCTCCGTCCGCAGACCCGCCCCTGTGCGGTGTCCCAACTGGCGGGAGTGACCGAGAGCCGTGTGGAAAATTGCGTCCGCTGTCCGTTGATCGTGATGCGTCCCATGATCGGGGCCCAACCGTTCCGCAGAGGCGCATTCTTCTTGATGTAGAATAGAACCTTGAACGTGTTTCTCATTGTTTTTAACAACCTTTTTCATTAAC
>ERZ827363.2237-NODE-2237-length-17051-cov-3.407920_pt1 | contig 17051 bp, 13 predicted proteins | sample MGYA00519776_ERZ827363 | MGnify/ENA primary metagenome ERZ827363 (study PRJEB31778, sample SAMEA3449288) | human gut metagenome | biome: human gut; feature: human-associated habitat; material: faeces | place: United Kingdom | collected 2010/2012 ...
CTTGGTTGCAAGCTCTTTTACATATCTCTCTGTAACTTTTTTCTCTTTGGCTTTGTTGATGAATAAACCGTTGCAATATTCTTCCATGGTAGCCAGGGTTGTATTCTCTGTTACAGATTTCTGAACAACAACTCCATATCTTCTTCTGTCCTCAGACAGATAACCGATACCATATTTAACAGCATCCTGTGGGCTGTTGATGGTTACTTCATGGAGCTGTCCATCTTTACCCATAATGGAAATCTTACCGCTCTGTTTCGGATCTGCCCCAAACAGTGCTCTGGCTGTCTCGGTACGTCCTGCTCCCATCAAGCCTGAGAAACCAAGGATCTCGCCTTTTCTCAGCTCAAAGCTTACATCCTGAACCATCTTGCCTGCGTTCAGATGCTCTACCTTCAAAACAACCGGGGCATCTGGCGCAACCATGCTATGATCCTTCGGATCTTCGTAAATAACACGACCAACCATCATGTTGATAATATCTTCTTTTGTACTGTCTGCTGTGATCAGGGTTCCAACATAGCCACCATCTCGCATGACAGTTACACGGTCTGTGATGACCTTGATCTCATCCATACGGTGTGAGATGTATACAATACCAAGATTCTTCTTACGAAGGTCTTTGATGATTTCAAATAAATCCGCAATCTCCTTCTCAGTAAGAGCTGCTGACGGCTCATCAAAAATGATCACCTCAGCTTTGTGGGAAATAGCCTTTGCAATCTCACACATCTGCTGCTTACCAACAGTAAGATTACTCATTTTTTCTCTCGGATCGATCTCAATATTCAGATCCTGAAATAATTTCCTGGAATCTTCGATCATCTTCTTGTCGTCTACACGGATTCCCTTCTTCGGTTCACGTCCGATAAAGATGTTCTGTGCAACAGTCAGATCTCCGATCATATTTAATTCCTGATGTACGATTACCACTCCGGCATCCTGAGCTTCACGGGTATTGTGAAATTCTGTCTCTTTGCCTTTATATGTAATTGTTCCGGAATCCTTCTGGTAAATACCGGTAAGTACCTTCATCAGTGTGGACTTTCCGGCTCCGTTCTCTCCCATAAGTGCATGTACTTCACCGCGTTTCACTTCGAAATTAACATGATCCAGGGCATGAACTCCAGGAAAGGACTTATCAATATCCTTCATAGTTAAAATAACTTCACCCATTGTCGAATCCTCCCTTATGATCAGTTCTTTCTGCGTCTTGCAGAAACGTCAGCGTAAACTGCTACAATAACAATGATACCTGTAATAATCATCTGCTGTCCTTTGCCAAGACCAAATGCCATGATTCCCTGCTGAAGAAGAGAGATGATAAATACACCGATCACAGTACCGCCGATGGAAGCAAGTCCACCAACCATGGATGTACCACCCATTACACAGCCTGCAATTGCCTCGTTGTTATACTGATCGCCATATCCTGGCTGAACGGTTGTATAAGTAGCAACAAAGAACAGTGCTCCGATTCCTACCAGGAATCCACAGATCACATATGCAAGCATTCTCCATTTTCTGGTGTTGACACCGGAAAGACGAACTGCCTCGCTGTTAGATCCAAGACAAAGGATATAACGTCCCGGTTTTGTGTTATAAAGAATAATCCCACAGATCACTGCTGCTGCCAGGAAAATCACAAGTCCTACAGGGAATCCCTTATAGGAGATAAGATTTCTGAACCATCCGTTTACAGGATCACTTCCCAGTGGCCAGCTGACGGACTGTGTCTTTGTAAATACAGATGCAATACCTTTTGCAATGTTCATAGATGCCATGGAAATGATAAATGGCGGAACTGACATATAAGATACCATCCAGCCATTAAACACGCCAAATGCAAATCCGATCAGGATACAGATCACCATTGCTGCTGCACAAGGTACATGATAAGATGTCATGCAGTAACCTGAGATCAGGGCACAGCAGAACATTACAGGTCCAATGGAGAAATCGATTCCTCCAGTGGCAATTACAAATGTTACTCCAAGTGACAGAAAGCCCAGAAAGTATACATAGTTCAAAGTAGATTTGATACTGTCACCTACAGGGAACTTACTTCCCAGAACTACTTTGAAGACTACGAACATAAGAACCAGAATACATGCTAACAGGATTCTGTTCAGACCGAGTTTCTTCACAATTGGATTTTGTTTCAACTTTTCCAAGTTTTTCACCCTCCTTACGTTATTTCGTATCTCTTTGTTTTCTATATCTTACCTTACCTGTCGGATAATTGTAATGAAATATCTTCCAAAAAAAGGTTAAATATTTCCTTTTTTTCATCCGGAAATATTTAACCTTTTTGCTTCTTTTATCCTTATATTACGCAGTCGTTTCAACGCGTCAGTCAGCTAAACGGGAAGATCAGCCGTTCAATATCACTGTTATACATATTCTCCGGCGTAACCAGCTCGCATCCTGAATCAATATTCTTCTCTACTGCATCCCCGTTAAGCATATGAATGGTTTCTTCCACTCCGATATACCCCATCCGGAATGCTTTCTGCACAATAATTCCCTTATAAACGCCCATTTCCATAAGATTGATGGCCTCCTGGGAACAGTCCACACCAACTACTGCGATCTTATCTTTCGCTCCTGCATCACTGACTGCTCTTCCCACACCAACTGCAGAATATTCGTTCATTCCTGCAATCAGTTCCAGATCCGGATATTTCCTCATCAGTTCCTGCGCCAGTTCATAGGATTTCTCATAGAGTGAGTTACAGTAGACAATATCTACTATGTTATCAGCATAGTCACCAAGACCTTCCCTGAATCCCTGTTCTCTCTCCACAGCCGTGGAAACACCTTTTACATGGCTTACAATTGCAATCTGAGAATCCTTATTTAAAAAAGTTCTGGCATATTCCCCCAGTTGCTTTCCTGCTTCCAGGTTATCTGTGGCAACTGTCATATCCTGAATATTGCTTTCTGTATAGGAATCTATAAATGTGATCTTGATTCCCTTATCTTTTGCCTTCTGCAATAATTCATCGGAAGCATCAAAGCTGGAAGGGGAAAATAATATTGCATCCGGATTTTTCTCAATGGCCTCTTCCAGAAGTTTATTCTGTACCTCCACATCCTGTTCTCTCTCCGGTGCCAGCACTTCCAGTTCTGCACCGCATTCCTGCGCCGCCATTCTTGTCCCGGAAATCAGAGAGGTCCAGAAGTCATTGGTTCCATCCTCTGTTTTCGGTATGTAAATTAATGACCACTTTTTGTTATTATTTTTTTGACGAATATAAAGCATTCCTCCAGAAACCAGACACACCGCCAGCGCTATGCATACAAGCATAAGCCATTGTTTACGCTTTTTCATGATGTTCCTCCTGCTCGATCGGAATTACCACTGTTACAGTCGTACCTTTTCCTTTTTCACTTTTATAGCTCAGACCATATTCCTTTCCATAGTACATACAGAGACGTCTTTGAACGTTGTATACACCGACACCATTAGAACGATAATTAACTTTATGCTTCTCAAAAATCCGGTTCAGGGTCTCCTCATCCATTCCCACACCGTCATCTGCTATTTCGATAACTGCATTTCCATCTTTCTGGTATCCGTTAACAGTAAGCATCCCCTTCGATTCCTTATATTTAAGGCCATGATAAATTGCATTTTCCACAATCGGCTGAAGTACAAGCTTCACTATATGCACACTGTTAATAGATGGATCCACATTGATCTCAAATTCCATTTTATCCTTATAGCGCATTTTCTGAATGGTGAGATAACTCTTCACATACTGGATTTCCTGGCCGATGAGGACCGTCTCATCTTCGTTGCTGATACTTTGCCGCAAAAGCCGCGCCAGAGAAGCGGTCATCAGTACTACATCTTCATATTTCTTCCCTTCCGCCATCCAGATAATGGAATCCAGCGTATTATAAAGAAAGTGGGGATTAATCTGGGACTGAAGGGCTTTCAGTTCACTCTTTCGCTTCAGTTCCTGTTCATGGACATTCTGTGCCATCAGATCTTCAATCTTGTGGGTCATCACATTGAATGATGTGGTAAGACTTCCAATTTCATTCTGGGAAGGTATGACCAGATCATCTGCTGCCTTGAAATCACCTTCCTGAACCCTTTCCATAGAATCACGAAGCTTCTGAATCGGAAGAGTTATGCTTCTGGCAATAAAGCTGGAAATAAGCATGGCGATCACAACCAGTACAATGGCCGTCATTACATATATGTTATTGGCTTCTTTGCTGCTCTTTAAAAGCTCTGCCATATTCATGCAGCCAACAATCGTCCATCCAGTTATCTCAGAGCGGGCAAGTGTATAGATTTTTTCGTCATCTCCCTCTCCTGTTACTACCGTATCTGTGTCGGCATTCATAACAATATCAATATTCTCCGTCTGAAGCTCATTATACAGCTGCTGCTGACTTGGATGATAAACGATGTTCCCATTCTGATCCAGAATAAATACATATCCCTTATCCCCAATGCTGTTCTGATCACAGAGCTCACTGATGGCGCTATAATTCAAGTCAATAAATACAACACCGTCACTGTTTCCCGTGCCATAGAAATTGTGGACTTCGCGGCTTAATGTAATCACCCACGGACGCTGGTCCTTAATCACATGCTGGACATGGGAAGAACTGAGACAATACTGATTGTAGTTATCTACCGCATTGGTGTACCACTCCTGAGTGGAAAGATCCAGATCCGGATTGGTGGCCTGATATCCGCTGTTTATAAGCATAACTCCATCTTTTTGCACGATTCCAATGTTGCAGATGTCATCACGGCCTTTCAGTATCGTACTAAATTGTTCCAGGAGACGTTTCCTGTGTCCTTCTTTTACAGCCTCATCCTCACCGATGCGCTGGTACAATAGCTGATACGCATCCTGGCTTTTTGCAATAACTGAGGCAATATTATCCATATATGTAATATACGAATCAACATTCTGATTCAGCTGATGTATAATGGTCTGGGTATAAATGGCAGAGTTCTCATAAACTGTAGAATTCGTATATCTTACTGATACTGCAGTCGCTGCAAGCACCGCACAGAGAACCAGAGCAGAAACAGCCACAAATATAGTGCTCTGAATACTTTTAAAGCCTTTAAGAAATTTTCGCTCTCTTTTGTTTTCATTCATAGGCTGCTCTCCCTTGCATTTTTCTCATTCATTTCAACTTTTTATTTTTCATACCTTTCATTACTGATTTCTGCAGAAATAATTCACCTGCTGTCAACAACTCTTTTTATAGCTGCAATTATTCACTTCCGGATTCAATCATTTCCAGCTCCCACTCTGTCTGAAAATTTCCCTTAAGATTCTCTGAAATATGAATCTTCCCATCATCTGTCACCAGGATCACATTGAATTCTTCCCTGTGCTGTCGCCAGAATTGACAAGCCTTCTCATAGCCCATAATATAAAGAGCCGTGGACATTCCATCCGCAAGTGTACCGTCCTTTGATACGATTGTCACAGACAGCAGATCTCCATCTGCCGGATATCCTGTCCTGGGATTGATGATATGAATATAGGTCTCCCCATCTTCTTCAAAATACCGCTCATAACCACCAGAAGTAACTACGGCCTGACTTTCCACAGATAAAACACCAATATAATCCTGCTGTCCGCCTTTTGGATCACGTATTCCCACTTTCCAGCTACTGCCGTCTGGCTTCGTCCCTATCGCCTGAATGTTTCCTCCAAGAGAAACCAATGCGGAAGAAACGCCATATTCTTGAAAAAGCTCTGCCAGCTTCTGCCCTGTATATCCTTTTGCAATTCCTCCAAAATCAATCTGCTGATCTGCTCCAAGAGTTACAAAATTTGCTTTTTCTTTGCTGTCCCTACCCTTTTCATCAGAGTCCCGGGTCTGTATTTCTACTTTATTTCCATCCACCAGTGCCAGTTTTTTTTGTACTTCTGCAGCTGTAGGCACATGATAATTGCCTGTAGGGAATCCCCATAGCTTCATCACCGGATAAATAGTATCGTCAAAAAGTCCGTCTGTCTCCTGATAAATCTCTTTTCCCCGGAGGATCAGCTCTGCCAGATCATCTGTTGCCTGCAGATTTCCCTGTTCGTTTAAAGCATATACTTCACTTTTACTGTTTTCTGCTGATAACATCGCATCCAGTTTCTGTACTTCTTCTATAGCTGCATCTACAGCTTTTTCGCTGTTTTTACCATATGCTGTAAACTCCATATAGGTGTCCATCGCAAACAGCTGCTTCTGGCATTTCTGATTCTGAACAAAATACCTGCTGCCTTCTGTAAGAATCAAAATTCCAATACATATGCCGGCTGCCGTCAGTACTTTTCTTTTCATATGGATCTTTTTTCCCTTGCATACTCGGTAGGAGTCTTACCTGTCATTTTCTTAAAAGAAATCCCAAAATAATGGGGATCTGAAAAGCCCACCTTCTCCGCAATCTCATAGTTCTTAAATGCAGTCTGTTCCAGGAGTTCCTTTGCCTTTTCCATACGGGTCTTACTGAGGAATTCCAGGAAAGTGCCTCCTGTGGCTTCCTTAAAAATAGTACTGAAATAGCTTGTACCAATATTCAGATAGGAGCAGATATCATTCAATCCTAATTCCGGCTCATTGTAATGCTGGCGAATATATTCCATAGCAAGTACCGCCTGCTTCTGACCGCTGGAGCTGTTCAGGGAAGAGCACCTTTCGAATACCTCGTGAACATAGTCCTCTGCCATTTTAAAAGCTTCCTTAAAAGTTTTCTGTTCGGTTACCCGTCCCATGAGAATTTCTCTTTTGTGGAACAGATCTTCATTCTCAGAAGAAAGAGCTTCCCAGCAGCTTCCTGCATGGCGCAGAATCATCTGAAGGCAGACACAGGCCTGACTTTTATCCACTCTGGCCTTTTTGATCTCAGATTTCATAACAGAAAGAGCCTGATTCATCTCAGCTTCATTGCCTTTCTTGATTCCATCTACCATATCGCTTAATGGCTGCTGCAAAGAAATACTTCTCTCCGGATTCAGTGTTTCTGTATCAATGAGCAGATTTCCGCCCAGTAAATAGCGCAGTTCAATAGCCTTCTCAGCCTGGTTATGAGACTGGATCGTATCTCCGGGATTCCTTACCCAGCCCCCAATTCCTGCTGAAGCTTCAATGCCGATCACTTCTTTTACTTTTTTCTGGATTTCCTGACAGATTTCCTGTATTTCTCTGGAAAACTCCCTGCTGCGGTTTCCCATAAAGAGGATACACACCCGGTTATTTCCTTCCTGATAGGCAATTCCTGCATTACGATCTGTCACGATCTCATCTGCAACATTAAATAAAACAAAAGCCATTAATGCGCTCTCCTGGCGTTTTTCCATATCAATCTGATGAATATCGGAAAACAGATCCATGTCAAATAACGCAACCCGATAAGATGCTGCCTCCAGATTAATTCCCATTCCAGACAATTCCTCCAGGCTCTCCTGCACATCCCGAGTACAGCTTACCAGAGATTCAATCGCTTTCGAACGAATCACCAGAGCATTTTTGTGATAATCCTGAGATGTCTTTGTGAGGGATTCTATTTTCTTCTTTTCTTTTCTCTGCAGATCTACTTTTTCTTTCATTTTGCCAATAACTTCTCTGAGCTCCATAGCAGTTACCGGCTTCAGCATGTATTCGCTTACATTATACTGAATTGCTTTCTTTGCATATTCAAATTCCCCGAAGCCACTGAAGATCACAATTACGATCTCCGGGTAATTATCATGCAGAAAATGGCTCAGTTCCATTCCATCCATATACGGCATCAAAATATCTGTGAGAACAATATCTACCGGATGGCTCTTCACAAAATCTGCTGCCTGCTTTCCGTTTTCGCAGTCTCCTACAAGCTGGCAATCCATGGACTTCCAGTCAATATTCTCCTTTATGGCGTCACGTACCAGGATCTCATCATCTACAAGTAAAATTCGATACATAGTTTTCGCTTTCCCTTTCTATACACAGCATGTACCTCATCGGCTCCCCCCCCCGATGCCTGTTTGCACATGGTATTCTATTAATTTCAGCTAAATATTATATTATCACATACCATAAAATCATGCAAACTAAACAAACAATTCCAGAGTTTGTTTGGTGTGTGTTACTATTACTGTTTACTGGTAACAAAAAAGCTGCAAAGTTATAAGAATTATAAACCCTGCAGCTTTTCTGCTGTGTAAGATATTTAAAGAAGCTTTGAAATTATAACCATTATTTTACAATCACTCCATCCTCATCCCAGAGATCGTGCCAGTCCTTTGCACCTTCCCACAGGAATACATGGCCTTTGATCAGACGGTTATTCTTATCAAGGGAACGGATGGTTTCCATCTCTTCTTCTGTCAGAGGATCTTCCGTGACACATTTCAGGTTCATGGTGTAATTCTTCTCTTTCAAAGAGAATGGAATTGGGGAAGCACCTCTCTGTACAGCCCATTTAATGCAGATAACTGCTGGATGTACACCATGTGCCGCTGCAATTGCTTTCAGCTCTGGCAGTTCAATATCCGCAATATCTTCTGGCATTTTATCACGTTCCGGACGTTCAGGAGAACCAATTGGGCAGAATCCTACCACTTCAATACCATGCGCTCTGCAATAATCAAACAGCTCCGGCTGCTGGAAGCATGGATGAAGCTCCATCTCGATCGCAGCTGGTTTAATTCTGCAAAGTGGAAGTACTGCCTCCAGTTTCGGGATTGTCATATTAGACATACCGATATGTTTCGTCAGACCCATATCTACCAGGCGCTCCATCTGGCGCCAGGTTTTCATAAAGCGCTCTACTGTAAACGGTTTGGAATCAGGATTTCTGGAATCCACATCACAATGTGGTGCATGATAGTTCGGGAATGGCCAGTGAACATAATACATATCCAGATAGTCAAGCTTCAGATCCTTTAAGGTCTTCGCACAGGCAATCAGTACATCTCCGTCACCATGCATATCGTTCCATACTTTGGAGGCAATAAAAAGTTCTTCTCTTTTTACAATACCTTCTGCAAATGCATCTGCGAAAATCTTTCCGATCATATCTTCATTTCCGTAACATGCAGCACAATCAAAAGAACGGTAACCTACGCGAAGTGCACCTGCAACAGAAGCAGAAACTGCGTCTGCATCTGCATGGTCACTTCCAAAAGTACCCATTCCAACAGCTGGCATCTTAGCGCCAGTATAAAGTGTTCTCTGCGGAACAATTGCCGGATCAATCATTGTCATTTTCTTATCCTCCTTAACATTTCTTTTGCACTATGGCTTTCAATTACAACGCAATTTACTTTCGCTTAATATCTTTTACTACATTTTCTTATAATTTAGTAACCTCAATCTGTGGAAGCAGTTTTTCCATATCTTCCATCACAAAAAATCCAGTCTCCTCGCGCATGGCTGCTGCCGCTGAAATAGCACTTGCCAGTTTCATTGTCTCAGGAAGTGAAAGTCCCCTGGATAAACCCAGTGCGAATCCTGCGATCATAGAATCTCCACACCCAACTGTGTTCACTGCATTTATTCTCGGAACCAGTGCACGGAAAATTCCTTCATTACCTACTGCAAGAGAACCGTCAGCTCCCAGGGAAACAGCTACGATTTCCACACCTTTTGCATGAATCTCTTTCGCCGCATCTATAATATCCTGAATATTATCACATTTCTTGCCTGTGAGCATGCGGATTTCATCAATATTGGGTTTGATCATAGTAGGTGCTGCTTCAATTCCCATTTCAAGAAGTTTGCCACTGGTATCCAGAATAACCGGAATTCCTGCCTCTTTTACAATCTTTATAAGTCGCTGATAAGCAGTTCCATCAAGTCCTTTCGGAACACTTCCTGACATTGCAACTACTTTCGCTTCTTTTACAAGATTACGGAATTTTTCCTCAAATCCGGCAAAATCCTCTTCTGTAAGGGTAAACCCAGGTTCCAGAAATTCTGTCTGAACTTTATTAACTTCATCCCAGATATTAATACAGGATCTGCTTTCTGCAGCTACATGATAAAAAGCACTTTTAATACCAAACGGCTTCAGTGCATTCTCAATATAAGCTCCTACATAACCACCTACAAAACCTGTGGCAATCACCTCTGCTCCGTAAATTGAAGCCGGCTTGGATACATTCAGACCTTTTCCACCAGGAACATAAGTACATTCCTTTACACGATTCACTTCTCCAGTCTTAAAGTTATTTACCACATACCGCTTATCAATGGCTGCATTTAATGTTACTGTCAGTATCATATGCTCAATCCTCATTCGTCAGAAGAATCTTCCCCTTTACAAGACCAGGTGTCTTATAGAGCTGGAATGCTTCCTGAGCCTGACTCATTGGCATTTTACGATAAATAAATCCCGGATCAAATTTCAGCTGACCGGTTGCAAAATAATGAGCTGTAAGATCCCACTCTTTGCCTGGGAACGGGGAACTATAGGACATCCAGGAGCCTGTAAGTTTAAATTCTTTACGATTCATATTCTCCCACTGCTTTGGTGTAAATGTAAGATCTGCATGAGGTGTTCCAATGAAGCATACGTGTGCCTTATTCGCAGCAAGTTCAAATGCCATATGCATAGTGGGAACCTGTCCGGCTGTTTCAAACACATATTCATAGCCCTTACCACCGGTAATTGCCATAGCCTCTTCCATATAATTCTCTTTGGTTGTATTGATAACTGCATCTGCGCCCATTCTCATGGCAAGATCCAGGCGTTCCTCACTAATATCAAATACGACAACCTTCTTGGAACCAAAGATCTTTGCCCACTGCATTGTGAATATGCCAATTGTTCCACATCCTAAAATTGCTACGCAGCGACCGCCCTGATAATCATTCTGAAGGAGTCCATGAAGAGCAACTGTGGATGGCTCGAACATTGCACCCTGTTCATAGGAAATAGACGGATCAAAAGGAATCGCATTCTGCTCTGGAATTACTACATAATCCGCATTACTTCCCTGCTGCCTGGAACCGATAAAACTGTAATGCTTACATAAGGAGAAGTTTCCATTCTGACAATCATCACACTTCATGCACGGAAGAAGCGGAGCCCCGGAAACGCGGTCGCCAACTTTCACCTTGGTGACCCCTTCTCCAACTTCTACTACATCACCAGAAAACTCATGTCCAAGAACGATAGGATAAAAATGAACACCATGATTCAATACTCGCGGAACATCAGAGCCACAAATGCCGGAAGCTTTTACTTTAATCTTTACCCAGCCTGGTTTTGCCTGTGGTTCTTCGATTTCCTGGTACTGTACATCCTCGTTTGCAACTACAACTGCTGCTTTCATCTTGAAATACCTCCTTACTTCCGTACCATCATAGCTTTCAGAGATTCATATAAATCCCTATATGTACGGTATGTCTTATTATAAACTTCTTTATTCTCAGGATTGGGCTCATGGCGTCTTGTCTCTTTCACTGTCATGGAAACCGCTTCCTCGTAATCTTTATAAAATCCAACTCCTACGCCAGCCAGGATTGCAGCACCTAATGTGGTTGCTGTATCGGAAGCAGGGACCACCACTGCCTTGCCTGTCACATCAGCCTTAATCTGAGTCCAGAGAAGGGAATTGGCTGAACCTCCCATAGCACGAAGAACTTCTGCTTTAGCACCTGCCGCTTCAGCCACCTCCAGATTATGGCGCAGGGAAAATGCTACGCCCTCCATACAGGCTCTTACCATGTGTCCCTTGGTCTTAGCAAAATCAAGTCCATAGAAAACGCCTTTGGCGTATGGATTCCAGACAGGGGATCTCTCCCCGGACATATATGGAAGGAACACAACGCCTTCACTTCCGGCTGGTACTGCCTCGGCAATTTCATTCAGTTGTTCCAGAGAGGATTTCCCGGTATCCGCCTTGCGGCTCCTCTCATAAGCTGCAAATTCTCTCTCAAACCAGCGCATGACACCGCCGCCTCCGGTAGTTCCTCCCTGAAGAAGCCACTTGCCTGGCACTACGTGATAGCCTAAGATCAGACTTGGATCTGCTTTGTATGTATCTGTGCAGATGCTCATGCCACCAGCCTGTCCACCCTGCTCCTGGGTCTCCCCCGGATGGATCACACCTGCACCAAGTGTTCCACAGGCTGCATCCAGACCGCCGGCCACTACAGGAGTTCCGACAGTCAGTCCACTCTGGGCTGCCGCCTCTTCCGTCACAGTTCCCACTACCTTATCGCACGCAACAATCTCCGGAAGAAAATCCACAGGAATTCCCATTTTCTCACACATCACTTCATCCCAGGTACCAGTACGCATATCAAAGCAATGCAGGCCATATCCCTGTGAAAGATCCTGTGTGATGGCACCAGTCAGTCTGTAAGCAATAAAGCTGTTTGATTGAAGGATCTTGTAAATCTTATTATATACTTCAGGCATATTCTCCTTATACCAGAGAATCTTCGCTGTGGTATATGAAGGCTGAAGAGAATTACCTGCAACATTGAAAATATTCTCACTGCCGATTTCATTATTGAGTCTGTCGCAGATTTCCTGGGCTCTTGTATCCATCCAGATAGGTGTATCTGTCAGAACATTTCCCTCATGGTCAATGGCAATAGCCGACCAGCTCTGCCCATCAATTCCCACTCCGGCAATCTGCTCTCCTGAAATATTACCTGTCTCCAGGCATTCGCAAATAGCGCCGCAAACCGCATGCCACCATTCATCCGGCTTCTGCTGCGCCCATCCCTCATGAGGATAATAAACAGGGTAATCCCCATTGGCGGAAGCCATCACCTTTCCGTTCTTGTTAAATATGGCAACCTTGCACGCGCTGGTTCCAATATCAATTCCTAATAAATAGTCTTTGCTCATCCTTGTCTCCTTATGGATTTCCCCATAAAAATATCAGTCTGAAGTTTCCGTACAATATGGTCAGGAAGCTCATCTCTTCCTTCAAGCCGTTCCAGCATGATCTGTGCTGTTTCCCTTGCAATTTTCTCTGTGGGCTGTGAAACAATGGTAAGTGCAGGTCTGCATGCACGGGCAAAAGGCAGATTGTCAAATCCCACCAGGGAAATCTCCTCTGGCATGGATACCCCCATCTCGTTAAGCCCGATCACTGCCCCCATAGTCATCTCATAGTTCGTCACAAAAACAGCTGTCATATCCGGATTCTCTTTCACCAGCTCTTCTACTGCCTGAACCCCTCCCTGGATCGTGTAATCACCATGACAGATCAGCTTTTCATCAACCGCAATTCCATGAGCCTTAAGTGCTTTCATATATCCTAACATACGCTGTCTGGCAGTGAATACCTCATCCGGTCCACCGATCAGACCAATCTTCTGATGCTGTTCTTCTACCAGCATGCCAACAGCCTTCTCAGCTGCATTTACATTATCCACCAGCACACAGTCGCAGGATATTCCCTGGATCATACGGTCGATAAGCACAATGGGTTTACCTGTTTTCTGAAATTCATTCAGATGGGCTCCAGTCATATCTACCGGCATATTGATAATTCCATCCACACGTTTCCGGGTAAGGAAATCCACTGCTTCTTTTTCAAGCTTCTTATCTGTTCTGCAGTCACAGACAATCGCTGCATATCCATGGCTTCGGAGGATATCCTCCATTCCACTGATGATTTCTGCGCAGAAAACATTGTTCAGCTCTGGAATCACAACCCCCACTGTCTTGGTCGCATTGGTCTTCAGACCGCGGGCAACTTCATTTACTTCGTAATGTAATTCTTCGATGGCTTCTTCGATCTTGATACGGTTCTTCTCTCTTACATTCCCCCCATTGAAATAAGAGGAAATCGTTGCCAGACCAAGTCCTGTCCGTCTGGCAATATCTTTCATCGTCGCTGCCATAAATCAGCCTCTTACTCAGCCTTTCCGTCACAGCCGCAAACTTTCATACGGGCCATTACAAGCTCTTTCACAGCTGCAATTCCAGCCTTGCCATATGCCTTAGGATCAAATACCTTCTCATCCTCAAGTGTCTCTCTGACAGCCTTGGAGTATGCTGCACGAAGCTCGGTGGCAAAATTAACCTTACAGATTCCTCTCTTTACGCAATCCATAACATCCTCATCGCTAAGGCCGGAAGCGCCATGAAGAACCAGAGGAATATCTACAACTTCACGAATTTCACTTAAACGCTCCTTATCAAGAACAGGAGTTCCCACATAGAAGCCATGTGCTGTGCCGATTGCTACCGCAAGAGAAGTAACGCCGGTGCGCTCTACAAATTCTCTGGCTTCCTGTGGATCGGTATTGGTATCTGCAACTGCAACCAGGTCGTCTTCCTTACCACCTACCTTACCAAGTTCTGCCTCGCATGGGATTCCCATAGAAGCTGCTACGTCAGCCACCTTCTTGCTCACCTCAATGTTTCCTTCATAATCCAGCTTAGAACCGTCAATCATCACGGAAGTATATCCAGCCTTCAGAGCCTTCATGGCGAGATCAAAGCTACTGCCGTGGTCAAGGTGCAGGCAAACCGGAACGGAAGCCTTTGCAGCTTCTGCTGCAACGATTGCCTGATAGGTCTCAAGAGTGCCATATTTAATAGTAGATGGAGTAGTCTGGATCATAACAGGTGCTTTCAACTCCTCAGCTGCCTGAATGATCGCTTTCACCATCTCCATATTCTCTGCATTAAATGCACCCACTGCGTAACCGCCCTGCTGAGCTTTCAACAACATTTCCTTAGATGTAACAAGTGGCATATTCTCCTCCTTCTGCCTGCTGATACAGGCCGTGAATCTTCTGTTTTTTGAGAAACCGAAACGTTTCTGTTTTAATTCATATTAACTCTTTTCCAAATTTCTGTCAACAGTAAATATTTCATCTTTTTGCGTAAAATTTTACCTTGAAAAATCCAGCAAAGAAAGGTAACTTATAGAGTAGAATACTTTCGGAACCGGTATCAGTTTTTATAGATTACTGTGCCAGATTTCTGAGAAAGAACGAAGGGAGAATATATTATGTTAAAAGGAATTCCAGAAATACTTTCACCACAGCTTTTAAAAGTTTTATGCGAGATGGGACACAGCGACCGCATCGTTATCGCGGACGGCAACTTCCCAGTAGAATCAATGGGTAAAGATGCAATTGTTGTTCGCTGCGACGGACATGGAGTTCCAGAACTTCTGGACGCTATCCTTACTGTTATCCCTCTTGATTCTTATGTAGAGAAACCAGTTACCCTGATGGAAGTTATGCCTGGCGATCCGGTAAAAACTCCAATCTGGGATACATACAAAGAGATTGTTTCCAAACATGATGAACGTGGCGCCGAGGCAGTTGGAAATATCGAGCGTTTCGCATTTTATGAAGAGGCAAAGAAAGCATATTGTATTATCGCTACAGGTGAGAAAGCTGTTTACGCAAACGTTATGCTTCAGAAAGGTGTTGTTATCAACAAATAATTTTTTATTTCAGCTAAAAAGCTCCGTCGGATTCCCGGCGGAGCTTTTATTATTCATGTTTATTATGATTCACTATTTTTTCCTTTTTTCTTAAGGAGCCAGATTACCACTGCGATGCCAATGATAATAACTACAACCAGAATCCAGATAACAGAATTCATTCCCTTATCTGTGCTCTCCACATTTTTGCTGGATGCTTCCTGTTCTGCACTTTCTGAAGGAGCAACTGTTACTGTTGCCTCTTCTGTAGGCGCAATAGTCTCACTTGGCTCCGGGGTGGGAGTACTTGTCTCTGTTGGTTCCGGAGTAGGAGTACTTGTCTCAGTCGGCTCCGGGGTAGGAGTGCCAGCCTCAGTTGGCTCCGGGGTAGGAATACTTGTCTCAGTTGGTTCTGAAGCTGCAGTTGCTTTCTCAGTAGGTTCCGGAGCAGGAGTACTCGTCTCAGCTGGCTTCGGAGCAGGAGTACTTGTCTTCTCAGGCTTCGGGGTAGGAGTGCCTGTTGGCTCTGCCTCCGCATCACTGACATCTTTGCCTTCGGTACCTGCTTTTCCAACTTCAGAAGTATTCTCTCCATCCTGAACAGATTGGGAACCGTCTTCCGCTTCTTTCTCAGTTTCAGGAACAAGTTCTACTGTACTCTCTTCCGTATTGGTGGCTTCTGCAATATTTACCCAGCCAGAAACATCACCAGCCTCTGTGTGTCCCCAGATACCATCTTTACCAGTATCTACTTCTGTATCAATATATAACTTCTCACCATTCGCTATATTACAGCCTCCGGAAACTGTGCCGTACTTTTTCCCAGGTCCTTTATACAAGCAAACGGAACCGTTGTCCTTAGCATTCACTGTAATACTGTAATTCGCATCCTTGCTTCCGTATAAAGCAAGCTCTGATGCCACTGCCTCGGCAAGAGTGGCCGGCTTCAGATAATTCTCTTCCAAGAAACCAAACATGCCATGAAGCTGAGCATATACCCATACCATTCCAGCTTCATCTGTGGTCTCTCCTTCTACATGAATCGCAGTTCCATTAGGAATCAGCTCATCATTCAGCTTCGGGCTGGAAGCATCTGCCTCTGAATACATGTCAACACCGCCATCAGGCGATTCTACAATCATATAGTAATCTGTTTTGTAATCTACCTGCTGTGTCTTTCCCGCATCTGCAAAAACTCCCACAGTCATACCAAAAGTAAGAAGCACAGCCAGCAGCATTCCCAGCTTTTTCTTCATATATATCCTCTTTTCCCTCTTATATACATTTTCTGTTTTTCATTGTAACACACCAGGAAAAACTTGCAACCATTTTTCTCATATTTTCCCATTATTTTACAGCAACAGTTACTATCCACCGGTAATGTTCCGCGAGGTGTTTTTACAAACAAATTTCACAGAAAAATCGGGAATCTGGGCGCGAAAGCATGCGAATGTATGTCCCATAAAAGTCCCCAGACAGTAAAAGAGCGAGACAAAAGTCCCGCTCTCTCTCAGCTTTCCTTCATTGTCCTGGGGGGAGTGAAAGAAAGCAGTTAAGTTATAAAAAGCTAATTATTTATAAAGAGGTCCATAGTTCTTGCAAGCTCTGAAATCTGCACCTTCTTTATCCATTCCAAATGCATTCCAAGCTGCCGGACGGAAGATATCAGTTTCCGGT
>ERZ827363.2244-NODE-2244-length-16999-cov-3.940687_pt1 | contig 16999 bp, 19 predicted proteins | sample MGYA00519776_ERZ827363 | MGnify/ENA primary metagenome ERZ827363 (study PRJEB31778, sample SAMEA3449288) | human gut metagenome | biome: human gut; feature: human-associated habitat; material: faeces | place: United Kingdom | collected 2010/2012 ...
ACTTCTGTCCATACATCATATCACGGCTTCTTGCAAAAACTTCTTTTCTGTCCATATCCGGATATTCCGCAAGAAGATACGGAACCATCTTATATTCATAAGACTTTATGATTCCCGGGATAATAAACAGTAAAGACCAGAGAAATGTAAACAGATCCCGGAAAAACATGGTTTTTACCACATTTCCATAATATCCGGAACGAAATGCGCTGAGCAGTTTGCCGACACCTGGAACTGCGTACAGATTTTCAATATAAAAACTGCGACCTCCTACTTCAAATACATTGCACACAAAAATCTTAAGTAATGTCCCGATCAGTGCCGCGGCAACCACTACCCCGGCTCCTACCAGCGCAAAGATCAGTGCCCACGGAGAATACGATCCGCCAAACATATGACCTGCATAGGAACTGAAACCATTGGAATTATAGGTATTAACCTGATAACTATAATCCGAATTCATTACATTGCTGGCGCCACTTTGAACTGCGCCTTTTCCACCGGATGCCAGCACAATGGCAAGCACCAGACTGACCAGAACTGCTGACCAGTAATTTTTACGAAAAGCCTGTTTTGCACGCCATTTCAGATCACTGCGTGTCCAGCTGATCATCTGTCCATTCATTTTTTAACCCTCCATATATGCTTCACAGACTGTAAACTCCCTGCGTCCTTTTTGCCAGAGATCCTGGTCCAGTTCAACCAGATAACCGCCGCCGTTTTTTACATGCCATTCATAAAACGGTCTGTGTCTGTCCGCATATTCTTCCATAATATTCATAATGGTTCCACCATGGATCACCAGCGCCGCTGTATCCACATTTTTACGGATACACTGTGTCACGGCTTTCTGAAATCCTGTCAGGCTGCGATATTTAAAGCCTTCTCTGCTCTCTCCGCCCGGAAATGGCATTGTTCCATTGCTGTCGATCCACTTCTGATAGCAGGGATCATCCTTTAATTCCTCATAATTTTTTCCCTCAAACTGCCCGAAATCCATCTCCTTCCATTCCGGGATCAGGATTGGATTCCTCTCAAAAAGCAGTTCCGCTGTCTGAACGCAGCGTTTCATCGGAGATGTATACAAAAATTCCGGTGGACTGGAAAAATATTCCTTCTTTTTTTCCTGCAAAAGATGGATTCCTGTTTCAGACAACGGTTCGTCTGTTTTTCCAAGATAACGGTGTTCTCCGTTCGCCTGTGTCATGCCATGTCTGATCCATGTGATTTTTACTTTTATTTTATCTTCTGTCCCATTCCACATATGATGCGCTCCACTGTCTCCGCTTCCTCTGCAAGCCGGATCAATAATCTGCCGACACGTTCCCTGTATTCCCGCTCCTGCTTCTCCATCGGTACAATGCCGTTGCCGATCTCGTCGCAGATAAAGATACAATCCGGGTGTTCCTTATAATATTGCAGCACGATCTCTTCCGCCGGTTTTCCCTCCTGTAAAAGCTGTTTCACCCAGAGATGCAGATCATTTACAACAGGCACCTCCTGCCCTTTCAGCTTTTCCTGCACATAGGCAAGCTTGCCCTGCGCATATCCTCCGATATATAATTGCATGCTTTTTCTCCCCTTCTGCCGAATACTATTTTAAAAGTTACAAGAAATATCCGGCCACCGCAACCGCAGCTGCCGCAGCCGCCTCACAGACTGTCACAAAAAATCCGGCAGTGTCACCTGTGATACCACCAAGCTCTTTGTAACTTTTCTTTTTAAAATAAAAGAAACTGAGCAGCGCCGCCCCGATTGCCGCGGCTCCATACCATCCGGATACGAGCAGCATGATTGCCACACAAAGCGCTGCCTGAAAATATAAGGCTGCTTTTACCATGACTTTCTGTGCACTGGATGCAAAGGTATACAAAAGTCCCTCTTTCTTTGCCGGCTGTAATGTCATAACTGCAATCCCACTAAAGCATCTCGCCAGAAAAAATACGGCTGCCACTGCAGACACTGCCTTTTGGGTATGTATTTCTGAAATTGCTGCGATATCGATCATATAATAAAGAGCCAGCATGATCGCCGCAAATGCACCGATATGGGAATCTTTTAAAATCTCCAGCTTTTTTTCCCGGCTCTGGTACGAATGAAATGCGTCCATCGTGTCCATGTATCCATCCACATGAAATCCACCGGAGATCATTAACGGAATTGCCGCACCGATCAGTGCATAGCAGACATTTCCTACCGCAAATTTCTCACATAACACCGCCCATCCGAAAAAAAACATTCCGATCACCCCGCCGATCCACGGAAAAAAGCACATCATATACTCCATATCCTCTTCCTTCCACTCAAACTGCGGCACGGGGATTTTAGAATAAATGGAAAATGCGATCGCCATCGCTTTTAATAATTTCATAACTTCATCCTTTCAGCTCCACCGGAATTCCAACCACAACCTCTGCCACCCGGTCTGCCAGATGCGCAAGTGCTGCATTGATCCTGCCAAGTGCTCTCAAATACTCCATTGTTCCGGCGTCATAGATTACACCATCCTCAAATACATTGTTCGTGACGATCACAAGGTTGTCGAGTTTCTGTGAAAGAGTCTGTATCTCAGATACAATTTTTTCAACTACTTCCTCCTCGGATTTCATGCCGTCTTTCGTGAACATTTCGTTTGCTGTGAGATTTGACATACACTCAAGCAGTGCCGATTTCTTTTCTGAGCTGCACTGCCCTTTCCTCTCTGCTTCCTGCCGGTATTGCGCCTGCCCTGATTCTCCAGCACATACAAACTGGATTTTTCCTACATTCATCGGGCTTTCGATCGTAAGAAACCCTTTTCCTGCCCGCAGTTTCCGATGCCGCTCTACTTTTTTTTCGCCCTCTGCATCATAAATCTGCATGGTTGCAATATAATATCTGATTCCTTCGCAGGAATACAGCAGGCTTTCTGCATATGCAGATTTTCCGCTGCCGCTTCCCCCTGTCACCAATGTGATCATCCTGATAACTGCACCTTTCTGTCACATGTAAAAAATATGTTCACACTGACTTTATCAAAACCTGTGATACTCCTCAATTTTAAAATCGCCAAAAGTAGCCCCTGTCTCATATAAACTCATGGCAATATCTAACAGGGAAAACATCATGACTGCCCCCGTTCCCTCTCCTAATGCAAGTCCTGCATCCAGAACCGGAGAAAGCCCCAGCTCCCGCATCAAAAGTTCCGAAGCCGGTTCCTTTCCTTTGTGGGAGGGAATGATAAATTCTTTTGTTCCCGGACAAAGCCGCTCTGCTGTAAGCGCTGCCACCGCACTGATGACACCGTCTGCCACGATCGGCATATGGTATTTTGCACCACCTAAAAACACACCGCAAAGCCCTGCGATATCCAGCCCGCCGACCGAGCATAAAATACGCATCGGCTCAGTCTCTCTCAACTGATATTTTTCCAGTGCCTCTGAGATCACTTGTCTTTTTCTGACAAGCCCTTCATCACTTAATCCGGCGCCCCGCCCTGCCACGATCTCCGGCGGAATGGAAAGCAGAGCTGCTGCCATCGCTGCACTTGTCGTCGTATTGCCAATTCCCATCTCTCCGGTACCAAGCAGCGTATATCCAGCTTCTTTGCACTCTTTTACAAGTTCCATCCCAACCCGGACCGCCTGCATGGCTTCTCTCTCTGACATCGCAGGTTTTAACAGAAAATCATTTGTACCTTTTTTTACTTTTCTGCTGATGACTCCCGGAAAAATCCGGTCGGTGTTCACACCGATATCCACCGGAAAAATCTCTGCGCCAACAGCTTTCGCCATTTTGCAGACCGAAGTATTTCTTTTTCCGAGATTCTCTGTCACCGCTGCCGTGATCTCCTGTCCGGACTGGCTGATGCCTTCCGCCACAATGCCATTATCTGCGCACATGACGATCACTGCTTTTTTCGCAATATCAATCTCTGGCGACCCAAGGATTGCCCCGATCCTTGCGAGAAGTCCCTCAAACTCCCCCAGACCATCCAGCGGTTTTGCCAAACGATCCCAGTTTGCTTTGATTTCCTGCCCGATTTTTTTATCCGGTTCCTCTATTATAAATTCCATTATTTTTCCTCTTTATGCACTGCGCATTTTCGTTACTGTTCACTCGTACCTCGTTCCAGTAACAACAGTTCTGTTTTAAATCGCAGCTTCCCGCAGCATTGCATACACTGCTTCCATATCCATGGACTCCCGCAGACCGTCTGCAAGTTTATCATACTGCATCTGCTTAAACTGCCCGTAACTTATCATCTGCCCGGTATCCAGCGCCACACCCTTCCGTTCAGCCAGGATACCAACCAGTGTCTCTGCCAGCGTTCCCTCGTCAAAGATGCCGTGAACATATGTTCCATATACGTTACCAGAAAAGATTCCGTCGTATTTTACACTGCCATCCGCTTCATTTTGTATTCTGCATACATAGCCTTTTTCGTCACTTCTGCTTTCCGGCTGTCTGACATTCTCACTGTCTACGATACTTTCACTGTCTACGGTACTGCCCATGTGGATCTCGTATCCGCGCACGCTCTTTCCGGAAAGACCGGAGAATGCTCCGGAAATTTTTCCAAAAGTTCCCGTTACTTGTGTTCTTGTTTTTTCCTGTTTCAACTCAGTCACAGCTGGAAGCAGTCCCATACCTTTCATGCTTCCACCGTTTTCCACCTGATATGGATCGCTGATCGTCTCACCCAGCATCTGATATCCGCCACAGATTCCAAAAACAATGGTATCCTGCGCTTTCTTTTTGATCAGCGCCTCCAGACCATTTTCCCGCATCCATTTCAGATCGGCCATTGTATTTTTACTGCCCGGAAGCACGATCATGTCCGGGTGGTGTAAGTCTCTCACACTGTCCACATAGCGCACGGAAACCTGCCCGATCTGCTCTAAGACAGACAAATCCGTAAAATTGGAAATTCTTGGATAACGGATGACTGCAATATCGATCAAGCCTTCCTCCTTGCGGTCAAATCTGCTGCTTAAGCTGTCCTCGTCATCAATGGACAGCTCCATATAAGGCACAACGCCCACAACCGGTACATGTCCGCGCTCCTCCAACATCACAACACCCGGATCTAATATGGTTTTATCCCCGCGGAATTTATTGATGATAAGTCCTTTGATCCGTGCCCGCTCATCGGGTTCCAGCAGTTCCACCGTACCGTACAGCTGCGCAAACACGCCGCCTCGGTCGATATCCCCGGCCAGCAGCACCGGGGCGTTCACCAGCTTCGCCAGCCCCATATTGACGATGTCGTCGGCCTTCAGGTTGATCTCGGCCGGGCTGCCCGCGCCCTCGATGACAACGACATCGAATTCCTCAGCCAGACTGTCGTAGGCACGCAGAATATCTGGGATCAGCGCCTTTTTATGGCGGAAATATTCCTGTGCGGGCATATCGCCACGCACCTCGCCGTTGACGATGACCTGGCTGCCAATGTCACTGCTGGGTTTGAGCAAAATCGGGTTCATCCGCACATCCGGCTCCACGCCCGCGGCCTGGGCCTGCACGACCTGGGCGCGGCCCATTTCCAGCCCGTCGCGGGTCACAAAGCTGTTCAACGCCATGTTCTGGCTTTTGAACGGTGCCGTCTTGTAGCCATCCTGGGCAAAAATGCGGCAGAGTGCGGCACAGAGCAGGCTTTTCCCTGCACCGCTCATCGTGCCCTGCACCATGATACATTTTGCTTTGCTCACGCCAGCACCTCCCCCATGATTTGCAACAGCTTTTGATTTTCGGCGTTGGTACGCACAGCGGTACGGTACCAGCTGCCATCCAAACCCGGGTAGTTGGCGCAGCTGCGCACGACCGCACCGCGCCGGCGCAGGGTTTCGCCAAAGTCGGCAGGGGCCTGGAACAGCAGGTAGTTGGCCCGGCCCCCTACCACGTACAATCCCAGGGCACGCAGTCCCGCTGCCAGCTTGGGGCGTTCCTCGGCAATGAGGTCCCGCACACAGTCGGCGTAGGCAGTCTCGCCCAGCGCCGCCAGCCCTGCCGCCTGCGCAAGGCTGGACACCGCCCACGGCTGCCCCGCCGCACGCATTTTGTCCATCAGCGCGGCATTCCCGCACAGCGCGTACCCCAGCCGCACGCCCGCCATGGCGTAGAGCTTAGTAAAGGCCTTTAGGATGATAAGATTCGATGCATCGTGTAAAAATTGTTTAGCAGTCAGTGCATCGCGGTCGGGTAAAAAGTCCAAAAAGCACTCGTCCACCACCAACACCGCGCCGCAGGCGGCACAGCGGCGCAGCAGTTTTTGCACCAGTTCCGGCGGTGTGACCTGCCCGGTAGGGTTGTTGGGCTGGCACAAAAAGACAGCGTCGATATCGTCGGTCACGGCATCCACAAAGTCATCCGTCACGGCAAAGTCGTTTTCTTCCTGCAAAAACACACGCTGCACCGTGCAGCCCACAGTATCCAGCGCGGCGGCATACTCGGCAAAGGTGGGCGCGGGCAGCAGCGCACGGCGCGGGCGCAGGGCCAGCGCCAGGCGGAAAATCAAATCCGCTGCCCCGTTGCCGCACAAAATTTGTTCGGCGGGTACGCCCTCAGCCTCTGCCAGCGCCGTCCGCAGGTCGCGGCACAACGGATCCGGGTAGCGGTCTGCCATTGGCAGCGCCGCCGTGATGGCCGCCGCCACGCCCGCAGGCAAACCCAGTGGGCTGACATTGGCCGAAAAATCCAACGCATCGCGGCCAAATTCTGCCCGGTAGCCCGCCCAATCTCCGCCATGTACCAACTTCATTTTTGTTGCCTCACAATCCAAACACAAGCAGTGCCCGCACGGCCAGCCCCAAGACCAGCGCCAGCACGCTCTCGGCGTACATCATTCGGTCAGCCCGCAGAATATCCTGCGGTTCCACCGGGCGCAGTGGGTCGCCGATCGTCGGTTTATCGTAATACTCGCCAAAATAGTAGGCTGGCCCTGCCAACTGCACGCCCAAGGCCCCGGCGCAGGCGCTCTCGGTCTGGGCGCTGTTGGGGCTGGCGTGGTTGCAGCGATCCCGCCGCCAGATATGCCATGCCCCCGCCGCGCTGCTGCCGGTCAAGGCCGCCGCGCAGACCCACAAGAGGGCGGCCAGGCGGCTGGGCAGCCAGTTGGCAGCGTCGTCCAATTTGGCGGCACAGCGCCCAAAATAGAGATATCTCTCGTTTTTGTAGCCGAGCATACTATCCATCGTGTTTATGGCCTTGTAGGTCAGCGCCAACGGTGCACCACCGATAAGCATATACAAAAGCGGCGCGATCACACCGTCGCTGGCGTTCTCGGCCACTGTCTCTACGGCGGCTTTCGTCACGCCCTCGGCAGTCAGGTTCTGGGTGTCCCGCCCCACAATACGCGCCACGGCCTTGCGGGCGGCGGGCAGGTCGCCCCTTTGCAGTTCCCTGTACACGTTCATGCTCTCCCGCACAAGATCACGCGCCGCCAGCGCCTGGGCGCACCAGAACATTTGCAGCGCCAGCCCCAGCAGCGGATGGATTTTTGCTGCACCCCAGCAGGAAAGCCCGGTCACAGCCAGTGTACCCAGCGGCAGCACCGCCGCCACAATGCAGCCGCCCGCCAGCTCACCCTGCGGCGTTTTGGGCAGGGCGGCACGCAGGCGCCTTTCCAGCGCCGTGATGCACCGCCCCATCAGCACGACCGGGTGCAGCAGCCACACCGGATCGCCGAAAACGGCATCCAGCAAAAAACCGCCCAGCACCGCCCAAAAAATCAACATGTGCCCTCCTTGGTGTACTGCACAGTCTTGACCAGGTGCAAAATATGCTGCGTCGGCCAGTCGCGGGCGTCCAGCACATAGCCGCCCGCATTGGGGCCGCACCACTCATAATAGTCCTTGTGCGGCAGGGCGTAACGTTCCAGCGCAGCCATCTGGGTGCCGCCGTGGGCCAGGATGACCAGCAGTTCCTCGCCGTCGGCCAGAGCCTTGTCCACCAGCGCGGCAAACGCCTTGCAGATGCGGTCGGAAAATTCGGCCTTGCGCTCGCCGTCGGGGCATTGGCTTTCGCAGTTGGCGGCGACCCAAGCCAGGTAATCAGGGTCGTGCTCCATCTCGACATAATTGCGCCCCTCAAAGCTGCCGAAACACATCTCTTTCAGGGCGTCCACCGGCACGAGCTTTGCATGCGGGAACAGCACCTCCGCCGTCTGTTTTGTGCGCTGTAAGGTAGAAATATAGACGACCTTTGGGTCGATATCCGCTTTGCGCAGCTGGGCCAGCCCTTGCGCCGAGAGCGGGATATCCCGCTGGCCCTGGTAGCGCTTCTGGGCATTATAGTCCGTTAAACCGTGCCGTAAAAAGTAAATCAGCATTCGGGAAGTTCTCCTTTCAGAACCGTGGGCAGGCCGCAGAACATCTGCACAACGCAGTCTGCCCGCGCGGCCAGCAGGCAGGCCAGGCGGCCCGCCACCTCCCGTGCGGCGCGGTCTGCGGGGTCAATGGGCACAACACCGCCGCCCACCTCGGTGGCAGTCACCACGTCGCAGGCAGCCAGTTCGTCAGCCAACGCTGCCAGGTCGGCGGCATCGGCAGCGCGTGTCTGCACATCATAAACCTGCCGCCCGCCAAACTTTTGCGCGTAGGTACGTTTTCCGCTGTACAGCGGTCCGGTGATGAACAACATTTACAGCACCCACAGCCACTGGCAGGCAGCCAGCGCCGCCAGCATCCAGATCTCACATTTTTGCAAAAACCACCCGGCCAAATCGCCTGTGGTGCCGCCAAACTGCTTTTTGGCGACGAAATAATACCGCACAAACACGCCCGCCGCCGCCAGCACCAGTGCCCAGCCGCCCAGGGCCAGCAGCGCCGCTGCCAGCGCAGCGCACAGCACCGCCAGCGCACGGCGCACATTCACCCTATCCGCCGCTGTGGCAAAGGTGTGGGCAAGGCCGGTGTTTTTCGCCAGCGGGAACGCCGCCACAGCCAAGCCCGACAGCGCCCGCTCCCCCACCAGCGCCAGCGCCCAGAGCGCCCCGACGCGCGGGGTAAACTGCACACAGCCGCACAGCGCAAAATACGCTGCAAAGTAGCTGCACAGCCGGATGACCGCGAACGCCCCGCAGTGGGGGTCTTTCAAAATTTCCAGCTTCTTGGCCGTGTCGCCGTAGCTGGACAGGGCGTCACAGGTGTCGGCGTAGCCGTCCAGGTGGATGCCGCCCGTGACCCAGACCGGCACCAGGCAGAAGCCGACCGCGCGGGCCAGCGCGGGCAGCGGCAGCATACCGCACAGGCACCACAGCGCCCCGCACACAGCCCCCACCAGCGGGAAAGCGCAGAGCGCGTACCGCATATTTTTTGCGTTCCAGTCAAATTGCGGCATCGGCAGGGCGGAAAACATGGCAAACGCCACGGCGATGGTCTGCAAAGCTGTCATCATCTTTCGCTTCCTTTATAATAGACCGGTATCCCGCACACGACCCGCACCACGGCGTCGGCGCGGGCAGCCGCCGCGTTGTTGACGGCGGCCAGCGTGCGCAGATAGCGGTCGGTATCGCCCGCGTAATCGGCCCCGCCGCTGAATACTTCATTGGAGACGAGAATTAAATTTTCGCATTGCTGCGCAATATTCTCAATACCGCGCAAAATCGCAGCGGCCGCGTTTTCCCCTGCACCGTCTGGGTCGTACAGTTCGTTGGCGGCCAGGTTGCCCAGGTCCTCCAGCAGTACGGTCCCGCACCTGGGCAGGGTCAGCCGGGCGAGGTGCAGCGGGCATTCCACCGTGTCAAACTGCTTTTCGGCCCGCATGGCGCGGTGTTTGGCAACGCGGGCGGCGCACTCGGCATCCCACACCTGCATCGTGGCAAGGTAGGTGCGGGGCAGCGGAGCACGCAGGCAGAGAGACTCCGCAAAGGCGCTTTTGCCGCTGGCCGCACCGCCGATGACCAGCGTCAGCATTGCGGGGTGTACGGCGCAATGCCGCCCTCCGTGAAGGAATAGCAGTGGTTGTAGACGGCCAGCGCCATATCCCACAGCGGCAGGCTGGCCACCGCGCCCGTGCCCTCGCCCAGGTGCAAATCTGCGGTGATCAGCGGCTTTTTGTGGAGCGCATCCAGCACCAGCCGGGCGGCGGGTTCGCTGGAAGCATGGCTGGCAAACACGGCCTTGGCCGCAGCCGGGCACAGCCGCACCGCGCACAATGCCGCCACACCGCTGATGAAGCCGTCCATGATGACAGGGATTTTTTCCAGCGCACCGCCCAAAAACACGCCGCACAACCCGGCGATATCGAACCCGCCCAACGCAGTCAGCACGCCCAGCGGGTCCGCGGCATTGGGGTGGTTGACCGCAATGCCGCGCTCGATCGCATGAATCTTGCGGTGCAGCCCCTCGTCGGACAGGCCCGCGCCGCGCCCTGTCATCTCTGCAGCCGGGCGGCCCAGCAGCACCGCCGCCACCGCGCTGGACGTCGTCGTGTTGCCGATGCCCATTTCCCCAGTTGCCAGCAGCTGCACGCCATTCTGCTTCTGGGTGCGCACCAATTCAATACCCGCCGCGACAGCCTGTACAGCCTGTTCACGGGTCATAGCCGGGCCTTGGGTAAAGTCCCGCGTGCCCGGGGCCACGCGGCAATCCACCGCGCCGGGTACAGGTACACCCGCAATGCCCATGTCCACAGGGACGACCTCGCAATGGGCCGCAGCCGCCATACAGCAGACGCTGGTGCGGCGGGCGGTCAGGTTTTCGAGCACCGCCCGGGTCACACTGGCGTCGGTCTGGCTGACCCCCTGCGCCACAACGCCGTTGTCGGCGCAAAGCACCAGCACGGCACGGCGGGTGAAATCGGGTGCGGGGTCGCCGGTCAGCGCGGCGGCAGCCTCGACCATCGTTTCTAACTGGCCCAGTCCGCCCAGCGGTTTTGCCAGCGCGGCCCAGTGGGCGTGTGCGGCGGCGCGGGCGGCCTCGTCTGGCGGGGCCACGGTTTTAAGCAGGTTTTTTAGTTCCGTTTCGGTCATGGTCGTTCCTTTATATAATGTTCGGCGGCGCACACAAAGCGCTGCGGCAGCGGTGTCCCCGCCCAGTACAGATGTGGGAATCCAGCGTAGATATGTGCATTGGCAAACCCACACGCCCATTGCCGCCCATTAGCCTTGGCGGCAGTCAGCGCGTCTCCGTTGGCAGTGGAATCCCAGTGGTGAAACTCGTGGGCCGGGATGTGCTCTCCCGCCGCAAACAGCATACTGTCAGTGCGGGCAGTCAACGTTGCGTAGCCAAACCGCATGAGCCGTCCAACTTTAATCCCTTGTCCGGGCAGCACGCCCGCCATTGGGTGGGGCGTGCCGTTGGCATCCTCCAGCGTTTGCCCCAGATAGAGAAAGCCGCCGCACTCGGCCACGGTGGGCAAGCCGCTCTCTACTGCGTTTTTTATGGCGCGGCGCATCGGCGCGTTGGCGGCCAGCTGGGCGGCGTACAGTTCGGGGTAGCCGCCCGGCAGGTACAGCCCTCCGCTGTTTTCCGGCAAGGCCGCATCTGTCAGCGGGCTGAAAAAGCACAGCTCCGCGCCGTTTTCCCGCAAGGCTTCCAGCGTTTCCGCATAGGTGAAGCAGAACGCGGCATCCTGCGCCACGGCGATGCGCACCCGGGTGGCGGGAAAATTCTGTGGTATGGCGGCCGGGGCGGGGCGGCCGCAGAGCTTTTCCAAAAGCGCCCAATCGATGCCGCGCTGGGCGGCGTCGGCCAGCAGTGCAATCTTGCGCTGCAAGTCCGTAATCTCAGCGGCGGTTTTCAGCCCCAAATGGCGGCTCTCAATGGCAGCCTCGGGCAGCGGCGGCAAGTAGCCCACCACCGGCAGACCGGTCTCTTTTTCCAGCATGGGGCGCAGCATTTTGTACAGGCTTTCCTTGCAGTCGTTGAGCAAAATTCCTGCGATATGGTGCGGTGTGCGAAATGCCATCAGCCCCCGCAGCTCGGCCGCCAGCGTCAGGCTGGCCCCTTTAGGCCGCACGACAAGCAGGGCAGGCAGATTCAGCGTATCCGCCAGGTGCCACGCGCTGGCCGTGTCGGCCACACCGCCCAAGCCGTCATAGTAGCCCATGGCCCCCTCGACGACCGCCGCGCCGTGGCTCGCCGCGTGCCGGGCGTAGAGTTCCCGCACCGTTTCCGGTTTTGAGAAAAACAGATCCAGGTTGTGGCTTTCCACGTCCAGCACGGCGCGGTGGAACATCGGGTCGATGTAGTCCGGCCCGGATTTGAAGGCGCAGGGAGCCAGCCCGCGAGCCTGCATGGCTGCCAACAATGCACAGGCAGCCGTTGTTTTTCCGCTGCCGGAGCGCGGCGCGGCCAGGACCAGTTGCAGCATATTACTCCCTCGCGATCAAAAATACCGGGTTATTTGCCATCAGCAGATGCAGGCTGCCCGCCGCCCTGCTGCGGCTGACGGCAATCTGCGTAACCTGGGCAGTCAGGCCATGGGCGGTCAGTGCGGCGATGGCCTGCTGCAAAGTTTCCAGCGCAATGGCGCTGATGCAGAGCCGCGCGGCAGGGTTGGCCGCCAGCGCGGCGTCCACGATGGCACGCAGATTGCCCTTGCTCCCGCCGATGAACACGGCGTCCGGGGCAGGCCAATCGGCCAGGGCTTCCGGCGCCAGCCCTTGGGTAAGGTGCAAATTTTGCACGGCAAATTTTGCGCGGTTCTGGCAAATCAGCTCACACGCATCGGCGTCACATTCAGCGGCATAAACGCGGCCCTCGGGCGCAGCCAGCGCCATTTCCACACTGACACTGCCGGTGCCCGCACCCACATCCCACAGGGTATCGTTCGGGCGCACGGCCAGCTTTGCCAGCACGGCGGCGCGGACCTCCTGCTTGGTCATCGGCGTTTTGCCGCGGAGAAACACTTCATCCGGCAGGCCGGGGGTGCGGCGCGGCGGCGCGGGGCAGCGCTCCGCCAGCAGCACGCTCAGCGGCGCGAACTGCTGCTGCGCCAGCGCGGCCACTGTGTCGGTCACAAGGCGCTGGGCATCGCTGCCGAGGTTTTCCCCCACGGTCGCTATGACCTCGCCGTACCCGGCTGCTGCCAGCCGGGCGCAGAGTGTCGCGGGCGTCTCACTGCCGCCTGTCAGGAAGAACGTTGGCACGCCCTTTTGGCACGCAGCTACCGGATTGCAGGCGCAGCCGTGGGCCGATACGAGCTGCCAATCCTGCCAGGGGCGGCCCAGTGCCGCCGCCAGTAGCTGCACGCTGGACACGCCCGGCTCCACCGTATAGGGGGTACCTGTGGCGTCCAATGCACGGCAGAGTGCCCCCGCCCCGGAGTAAAACCCGGTGTCCCCGCTGAAAACGACCGCCGTCTGCTCGCAGCCGGCCTCTTGCAGCAGTGCGCAAATTTCGTCCGTTTTGTAGAGGGCGGTTCGGTTGCCGGTGCAGCCATCGGGCAGGTTTTGCAGCAGGCGGCGTGCCCCGATGATCAGCCCCGCGCCTTGCAGTGCGGCCAGCCCGCGCACCGTCAGGCCTCCGGGTGCCCCACTACCCATGCCCACCAATGTGATCCTCATAAAATCTCCCTGCATCGCTGTAAAATCGTTTCGGCACTCTCGCCCTGCTCCTCCGGGCGGCGCAGCACGATGAGCTGTACGCCGCACTGCGCAGCGGCTTCGGCCTTTTCGGCAAAGCCGCCTGCGACCCCGCCGTCCTTCGTAACCATATAGGAGATGCGGAACTGGCGCAGCAGCGCGGCGTTCAGTTCCTGGGTAAACGGCCCCTGCATCGCAAGGATATTGCGATGCGGGATGCCCGCAGCTTCGCACGCAGTGATGCCTGCCAGCGTTGGCAGCACCCGGGGGTACAGCCGCGCCGGGTCCAGCACCGCGAAGGCGGGCAGTTCCTTGGCCCCGGTCGTCAGCAGGACATTTCCGGGTTTGTCCGCCAGGTAGGCGGCGGCCTGGGCGGCGGTTTGCAGTGTCACACTGCCCGCCGGCAGGGCGCTGGCCGGACGCAACAGGCGGTGATATTCCACCCCCACAGCCTGGGCCGCTGCACGGATATTGCGCGTTGCCTCCGTGGCATAGGGGTGGGTCGCGTCAACGCAAAGCGCTGCACCGCGCAGCAATGCCGCCATCTCGTCAGCGGTCAGCCGACCGGCGCAGACTGTGATGCCCTCGGTGTTTCCCTGCTCCTCGGCACCGATATCGGTCGCCACGCAGACCGTGACCGCCACGCCCAGCGCCGCCACCTGGCAGGAGAGAGCGCGGCCCTCGGTCGTGCCGCTGAAAATTACCACATTCATACGCCGTGATACCCCCTGGGCGTCACCATTCTGCCGCGCAAATTCTGCGTAGCATCGTTTCCTATATACACCGTCGTGAACATATCCACCGGCGTGCTTTCGAGTTCGGCCAATGTCAGCAGCCTTGCGGTCTGGCCGTCACGGCCTATGTTGCGCACAATGCCGCAGACCGTTTCGGGGTGCTTGCCGTTTGCCAGCAGGACGCGCACGGCCTTGGCAAGGTAGTCGGCGCGACCCCTGGACGACGGATTGTAGAGCGCCACGCAGAAGTCCCCCGCCGCTGCGCAGGCCAGCCGCTTTTCAATCACTGCCCAGGGCGTCAGCCGATCGGACAGCGAGATGACGCAAAAATCATGCGCCAGCGGTGCGCCCAGCACGGCCCCGCCGCTCAATGCCGCGGTCAGGCCGGGGACGATTTCGACTTCTATGTCCGGGTAGTTCCCTGCCAGCTCCAGCAGCGGGCTTGCCATGCCGTAGACCCCCGCGTCACCAGAGCAGACCAGCGCCACTGTTTTACCGCGCTGCGCTTTTTCCAACGCCCAGCGGCAGCGGTCGATTTCCCGCGTCATGCCGGTGGCGTAGACCTCTTTTTCAGGGAACAGCGGCCGCACCAGATCGATGTAGACCGTGTAGCCGCAGAGCACATCGGCATTTTGCAGCGCGGCCCGGGCCTGGGCGGTCAAAAACTGCGCGTTGCCGGGGCCCAGGCCCACCACATACACAAGGTTACGGTTCATCATTTTTCCATCTCCAGTCCGGGGCAAAGGGCGCACATGCCACCGCAAAGGTCACGCCGTCGTGCGCCCACTTCGGGAGCAGCAACTCACCGCCCGACGCCAGCACCGCCGCGCGTTCACAGACATTGTCCACGCCGGTGACGCTCTGCACAAAATTGGACGCCGTAAAATTCCCCGGTGCCGTGCGCAGTTCATCGGCGGTATAAAAGTCCATGGGCCAGCCGTGGGCATGGCAGAACGCCGCCAGGCCCGGCTCATCCTGTTTCAAATCGATGCTGGCGGCCTGCATAATGCCCTGCAGGGCCAGACGATGTTCCGCACAGAACGCCGCAAACACGGCTTCCAGCTTTTCCGCTGATGTGCCGCGCTTGCAGCCGATCCCCAGCGCCGCAATGCGTGGGACGACGTGCAAGGCTTCGCCCCGGGGCGTCAGCGTCAGCGCAAAATCTGCGCAGTCGGCGGTGTCGGTGGGCATCACACCTGCGGGCGGGGTACCCTGAATGGGCCAATCGGCGGCATAGCGCACCGGCTCACCCGCCAACAGTGCGCCGCTGATTTTCTTGATGCGCTCCGGCTCGGCCACGGCGCAGTTCTGGTGCCTGGCCCATTCATCCACAGCAAAAACGCCGCGCCCATCGGTGGCCGTCGTGATGACCGGCACCGCACCGCAAACCGCCGCCAGCCACCGCGCCAGGTCGTTTGCGCCGCCCAGATGCCCAGACAACAGCGGGATAGCAAACTGACCGCCCTCGTCCAGTACCACAACGGCAGGGTCAGCGGCCTTGCTGCGGCAATGGGGCGCGATGGCCCGCACCGCAATTCCGGCAGCCCCCACAAAAATCAGTGCATCACTTTGTGCAAACTGCCGGGCCGTCCAGTCGGCCAGCGGCACGCCGTCTGCGCCGCCGCGGGCCACACTGCCAGGGCACGCGGCCGCCAGCCGCTGCGCCAATGCCAGCCCCCGCGCCGTGAAGGCGATATACGCGCAAATCATGCGTCGGTTCCCCTGCGGAACGCAGTGGTGAACGCCGGGTCGTAGAGCTTGCTGCGATCGTACCGCGCGGCGAGGAAGTCCCCCACGACGATGAGCGCGGTTTTGGTGATGCCGGCCTCGCGGGTGTTCTGCGCCAAATTTCCAACGGTGCAATGTACGATTTTTTGTTCCGGCCAGGTAGCCTTGTAGACGACGGCGGCGGGGGTCTGTACCGTATACGCCCCCTGCAGAAGCGCGACCTGGACTTTTTCCACAAGGCCGATGGATAGGAAAATCACCATCGTGGCCCCATGGGCGGCCAGTGCGGCCAGCCGCTCCCCTTCCGGGACCGGGGTGCGGCCCTCCATCCGGGTGATGATGACGGTCTGGCTGACACCGGGCAGGGTGTACTCGGCATTCAGTGCCGCCGCCGCGCCGCAAAAGCTGGACACGCCGGGGGTGTCGTCATAGGGAATGCCTGCGGCATCCAATGCGTCCATCTGCTCACGAATTGCGCCATACAAGCAGGGGTCGCCCGTGTGGAGCCGCACTGTTGTTTTGTGCGCTGCTTCGTTCTTTTTCATCACGGAAAGCACCTGTTCCAGCGTCATTTCCGCGCTGTTGCAAATGGCGCAGTCCGCCTTTGCAAGCCCCAGCAGCGCCGGGTTGACTAGGCTGCCCGCGTAGATGATGCAGTCCGCCGTTTGCAGCAGCGCCGCACCGCGCCGGGTGATGAGATCCGGTGCGCCGGGGCCAGCCCCCACAAAATGTACCATGTCAGGCTCCTTTCCATGTTTTCAACAGTGTATCGGCGGTTTTTGTCTGGCCCAGCGGCCCCGCCTGGTTGGAGAACAGCACCGCCCCCACCCGAAACGCCTCCGCCGCGCGGCGGTCTACATGCGTTTGGATGGCATCCAGTAGGCTTGCCACGACCGGCTCGCGCAGGTTGGCAGCGTCCAGAATTTCCAGGCAGGCGTCGGTAGTCGCGGCGTCCATCAAGGCGCGGCAGGTGGTCTGGCTGGCCCCGCAGAGCGCCGCATGGGTGCAGAACAGTTCGGTGCGGCAATCC
>ERZ827363.2246-NODE-2246-length-16995-cov-14.004427_pt1 | contig 16995 bp, 13 predicted proteins | sample MGYA00519776_ERZ827363 | MGnify/ENA primary metagenome ERZ827363 (study PRJEB31778, sample SAMEA3449288) | human gut metagenome | biome: human gut; feature: human-associated habitat; material: faeces | place: United Kingdom | collected 2010/2012 ...
AGCGCTCTGCCCCGCGCACAGGCGCGAGAACCATTTCTGGTTCTCTTTTGGCACGTAAAAGAGAACTTAGCCCCGCGTAACCGCGCTCTGACCCCGCGCCACAGGCGCGAGAACCAGTTCAAAGTTCCTTCAAGAACCCATCCAGCTCCCGCTGGTTCCGGATCAATATATAGTTCTCCGGATACTTTTCCCCGATCCTCTCCATCTTCGCCCGCTTTTGCTTTGTACGCCCATCGTGGAGGATCCAGCGGACAAATTCGGCATCTATCTTCTCTTTGCACCCGGGCGCAGACGACTCCCTCACACGGCCTTTGTTCTGCTGCCAGCGCCGTACCGCCCGCCAGAGGCAGACCAGCGGCGAAAACCAGAGCACGATGATTTTATCCGCTTCTTCCAGCCGCCGGGCATAGCAGGTCTTGCTATAATTGCCGTCGATGACCCAGCCGCCTGCGTTCTCGTCGAGAAACTGCCGGACAATGGCTTCTTCCTCGGCGAAGGGCCGCTCCACCCAGCCGGGCAGGAAATGCACGGTATCCATATAGAGCACCGGCAGGCCGTATCTCTCTCCCAGGCACTTTGCCAGCGTGGATTTCCCGCTGCCGCTGGTACCAAGTATCGCTATTTTCATCTCTGCCTCCCCTTACCTTATATAAGATGTATCAGACAGTATACGCTGACCGTCTGATAACGTCAAGTTCCGGCTTGACATTTCGTCTGCCTGCTCGTATGCTATAATCATAGAGTCTATGACAGGAGGTCTTGCAGATGGCATCTCCAAAAAAACGTGTCAATCCGCTGTTTGTTGCTTTAGCGGTCGTGCTGGTGGCTGTAGTGGCCGCTGTGGGCGTGGTCTTTTTCCAGCTGCACAGCAAAATCTCGGCTCTGCAAACCGGTGCATCCTTCACCTTCCGGTATGAGATAGCGCCCAACAGCCCGGATAAGCCGCCGCTGCTGAACATCCTCGAACGGGTAAACGCTTCCAGCGGAAGCGTCAGCGGGCAGTATGCGCCCGGAAAGCTGCAGCTTTCCTTCTACCAGCTCAACGAAGACGATTCCGTCAAGACGTCCCCCTTCACCCGGGTCTATATCGACTCGGAAGAGACGCTCTTCGACATCGGGCAGCTCTACACCGTTCTGCGTCAGGCTGTCACCGATAAACTCTCCCTCGCAAGCGTTCTTCTGCCCGAGTGGAGCCTCGGAGACTACATCTCCCAGACGCAGGCTGCCGCCGTACTGGGCGTCGAGACGAACAAGGTCGAGCTGCAGGAGCTTTCCGGCTTCACCCTCTCGCTCAAGGGGCTGAAAAAAGTCTCTCCTTCCGCCGCACGGGACGGCTACCGCTACTATCAGTTCCCTGCCGCAGCCGACGGCACGACCCTCGTGCTCGGCTTTTCGACGGACGCTCTCTTCTCGAAGACCACGCCCATCCATGTGCTGCTGACCATCCCGGACCACAACGTCCACATCCAGCTCACCGGCACGGTGGCTTCTGCCAAGACGGTGCTCTCTCCCCCGGCTTCCCGGATGAGTGACGAGGACATCGCCACGCTGGCTCAGATACGCCAGAGCATCGAGTCTGTCTGGAAGATGATACAGTCTGCCGCCCAGACCACAAACTGAATGATACAGAAAAAGCAGACGCTTTGTGCAGCGTCTGCTTTTTTCGGTTTGCGCTTTTCGTTGTCATGCCCACAAAGAGAGAGAGAAAGTTCTTCTCAGTAATGCACGACATTGCCCGCATTGCGGATGCGCGCCAGCACCGGCTCTGCCTCCGGGCTGCGGAAATAGTCGAGGCTGGTCTTGGGCAGCAGCGTCTCGAGGGTATCCCAATCGCCGCTCTGCAGGCACTGGCGGACGGTGGAAGCACTGATGGCCTTGCCGTTTGCTTCTTTGCGGGGTACAACGACACACTCGATACCCGCTTTGGGCAGCTGCTCGCACATGATCTGGTTGTAAAGCCCCGTCACCTGACTGGCAGGCTCCTCGCCCACATAGCGGGCAGTGATGTTCAGCGCCGCCGCGATTTTCGTAAAGACGGCAAGGTCCAGCCGGGCGTGGCCGTCGATGACAGCTGCCTCATCCTTCAGGAAGTAGCTGGGGAAGGTGGCATTCGAGATGATGTAGGGGCCGCTGTCGTGGAGCACGACGTTGGGCAGATGGGCCACGCCCGCCTCCACCAGCTTCCTGCGCACGGCGAAAGGCACGAGGCTGGCGTCCTCACTGACCACGAACAGGTGGAGCGTGTCGCAGGCGGCAGCGGCTTTTTCCACAAGATACTGATGACCGAGGGTAAAAGGGTTCGCGTTCATGACGAGGGCCGCACTTTTGCCCTCGGTTTTGGTCTTTTCCAGATCGCGCAGATAGGCCCCGAAGCCGTCGCGGCGGTTCTCCATGAAGACAAGGGTATCCTCCACCCGGGCGATCTCGTAGAAGCCGAGGTCGCCGAAAAACTTGGAGCTTTTCACCTTGGTGTAGAGAAACAGGTGCATATTCCCCCGCGCACACTGCACCTCGATGAGGTGGGTGATGATCTGGTTCAGCAGACCCTCGCCCTGATGGGCGCTGCTGACGGCGAAGCACCGCAGGGTGTTGCCGAAGCAGCTGCCGGTGCCGATGACGTTGTATTCTTCGTCGAACATGGCGCAGATGTAGTCCAGATTGCCGTCGCGGCGGATGCCCTCCTGACTCAGCAGTGTGTCGATTTGGGCCAGAACGGTTTTATCGGTCGGATAGACCTGCGAAATGGTATATTCACTCATCGATATTCCCCTCAGTAGTAACAAAATGGAGCAGCCAGGTCAGCGCCAGCAGGTCGGCACTGCCGCCGGGCGAGAGATTTTCCGCAATGAACCGGTCATCCAGCGCCGCAAGGGCATCTTTATCCGGGTAAGGTGTCTGGGCGAGAAGGGCTTTCAGCTCTTCGGTGAGGGCCATCTGACGCTCCCGGCTCGAGCGGGCAATGATGTTGGTATCGGTGCTGTTGGCCAGGATGGCCAGCAGTGCGCCGCCGCCGACGCGGTCGAAGTCGTAACCCTTGGCAAGGCCGGCTTCCAGCACCGGCAGACCGACATTCAGCACTGCGGGAAGTCCGGCTTCCACCTGCCCGCGCACACCGGTGATGTCGTACCGGATATAAAGCTTCTGGCCCACGGTGGCGGCGTTCTCGGCAGTGACGCCTGCAAAGTCCTTCTCGGTCAGGCCCGCCGTCATGGCGGATACTTCCGACAGAACGCGGGCTGCTTCGGCCCAGAGGGAGCGGTCGAGGCGTCCCAGCGCCGCGCAGACGATGCCCACCGAAAAGACCGCGCCCTTGTGGGTGTTGACGCCGCCGGTGGCGTCCAGCATCTCGCCCTCGGCCTCACAACCCAGAGGCCGCAGGGCCGCGAAGGTCTCGGGCGCGGGCTGTTCCGCCGTCTCGCGGCCCGTCCGGGCGCAGGCTTCAAAATAGGGGTAGAGCGCCGCGGCGCTGTCCATGAAGGTGAAGACATCCATGTCTTTATGGCTTCCGCTGTTGCGCCGGTCCACAAGGCCGGGCTTTGGGGTGGTGGTCACTTCGTAGAGCAGGGCGCGGACGGCCAGACGGGCCGCGTCGGCGATGTCCTGCGCGTCCCGGGCCTCGGTCAAGATCTCCGTCGTCTTTTCCTGCAGTTCGGCCACGGTATGGATGCGGCGGCTGCTGCACACCTTAGCAGGCCCGCCGCAGATGAGACAGCGGCGGCCTTCGAGGTCCAGCTCTTCTCTGTCCACTTTGAGGCCGTCCGGACGGATAACGTCCATGTCGAACAGCCGCCCCAGCGGGGTGGCGTCCTCGATGTCGGTGGTAAATTTCTTGATGGTCAGCGGGTCGGCGTCCAGCACATAGAACGCCTCGCAGCCGGTCACTTCCCGGACGGTGTCCTGATACAGCGGCGTCAGCTTTGCCCTCAGAAACTGCTGGCGCAGCAGCTGACGCCCCCGCGCAAAGCCCCGCCGGATGAGGGGCGAATCCTTTATCGGGCCGCAGATATTCATGGTAAAGCAGATGAGCGGCTTGTGGTACCGGGCCAGCAGCTCCTGCTGGTGCTGCACCCGGCGCTCCCGTGCATCCAGCATCTGGACCAGCGAAACAGTCGTTTCCATGTTTTTCTCCTCTCAGCGGTGCTTTTTGAGCATGTCCATAAAGAGCTTCACCTGCGGCAGGGCGGCTGCGTCTCTCTGGCAGAAAATATAGGTGCGCCGGACGAAGGGCTCGCCGTTCTCGAAGGTGCAGGGCTTGACATAGCCCTTGAAGTTATCCAGCGCCACTTCCGGTATCAGCGCCCAGCCGAGGCCCCGCTCCACCATCTCGCGGCAGACCATGATGTTATCCACCACAAAATTGCCCACATCGTTGGTCACGCCGTTCTCGTAGCGCCAGCGGGCCATCTGGGCGCTGATGGTGGCGTCGCTGCTGTGGTCGATATAAAGGTAATCGGAGATGGGCCTGTCCTTGTTCTCCTCGCTGCAGATCAGGCAGATATTCTCCTGCGAGAGCAGGAACTGGGTACCGTCCCACGGATACTCGCCCCGCAGCACTGCCACGTCCAGCGAAGAATCCAACATCTGCTGGTAGATGTTCCGGCTGTGGCCGGTGGCGATGTCGAGGCGTACCTTCGGGTAGGCTTTGTGGTACTCGGTCAGCACCTCGGGCAGGCGGTAGTAGGAGAAGTTCACCGAGATGCCGGCCCGCAGGGTGCCGCAGGCTTCGCCCCGGATGGAAGCCAGCTGGCGGCGCATCTTTTCCATCTCGCGGGCGGCGGCAGCGCTGTGGAGCAGCACCTGTTCACCGGCCGGCGTGAAGCGGATGCCCTGCCGCGAGCGCAGGACGATCTCCACCCCCAGCTCCTGTTCCAGCGCCTTGATGCGCTTGGACAGTGCTGACTGGGTCATGTACAGTTTGTCCGCTGCGTGGGTGATGTTGCGCGTCTCGTCCAGCGCGTGCAGCAGCTCGTAATCTTTTTCGTCCATCGTAGCTCTCCCCCTATTGCCCTTTATTTTTCTTATCATTCCTGTTTGCGCTTCATCCAGGCGCATTTTGCTCAGATTCCATATCTGTTATTCATAATACAACAGATTTCAGCAAATGAAAAGGGGGATATTCGCCTTGATTTTCCCGAAAGTTCATTCCAAGATGGAATAACTCAGCACTTTTCTTGCAGTTTTCTTAACCCTGCCTTAATTCCATCTTAATGCGGTGTTGTTGTACACAACATCTTCATTTTTTCTCTGCCGATGGGCGGTCTTCCTCCCGCAGTACAGCAAACGCAGTTCTCTTTTCATTTTTGCCCGAAAAATCAGTAAAAGTCCAGTTTATTGGACATTATTTGCATTATCATAAAAACAAGAAAATACTCGTTTCTTTCTTCTTTGGCACATTGCAGATTTTTCCGTCTGCTTTTTGTGCAAAGTCCCAGAATTCTTCGTCGAAAAGCGCGTTTTGTTGACAGCCGCTTTTTGAAAAGCGTATCCTTATTGCAAACCAGAGTCAGGAGGTCATTTTATGGAGCACTCCACACGTCTTGCCCACATCAGCGAGGACGGAACCCGCACCCAGACCGTCTACGACCATCTCGCCGGCACTGCCAGACTGGCCGGTTCCTTCGCAGCCCCCTTCGGGGCGCAGAGTGAGGCCGAATTTGCCGCGTGGCTCCACGACGTCGGCAAATACAGCGACGCCTTCCAGCTGCGGCTCAAAGGCGGCCCCAAGGTGGACCACTCCACCGCCGGGGCGCAGGAGGCCTGGGTCCGCCAACATCTCCACACCGCCTTTGCCGTGGCCGGACACCACAGCGGCCTGCCCGACGGCGGGAGCCCCGCCGATGACCCGGGCGACTCCACCCTGTTTGGCCGGAGCAAGAAGCCGGCAGCCCCCTACGACGGCTGGCAGGAAGTAACGCTCCCCGCCTCGACGCCGCCCGCGTGGGCCTGCGCCGACCCGCTGAGCCTCGCGTTCTTTACCCGGATGCTCTACTCCTGCCTCGTGGACGCCGACTTCATCGACACCGAGACCTTCATGGACGGCAAGGCCGCACCCCGGGGCAGCGGTACGGACATCGCCGCGCTGCGGGACATCGTTTCCGCACAGGCGCAGCGCTATCTCAGGGCCGAGTCGCCCTCGTCCGTCAGCGTCCAGCGCAACACCGTCCTCCGCGCCTGTCTCGAGAAAGGCGCGCACGGCCCGCAGGGGCTCTACACCCTCACCGTACCCACCGGCGGCGGCAAGACCTTCGCCTCCCTCGCCTTTGCGCTGGAGCACGCCGCCGCCCAGAAGATGAAGCGGGTCATCTACGTCATTCCTTATATGTCCATCATCGACCAGACCGCCGCCGTCTTCTCGGGCCTGCTGGGCGCAGAAAATGTTCTGGCCGACTTCTCCAACGCCGAGTACAAGACTGTTGAGCAGGACGACCTGACCCCCGCCCAGTACCGCCAGATGCTGGCCAGTGAAAACTGGGACGCCCCCGTCGTGGTGACGACGGCGGTGCAGTTCTTCGAGTCGCTCTACGCCAACCGCAGCAGCCGCTGCCGCAAGCTCCACAACATCGCCGACAGCGTCATCATCTTCGACGAGGCGCAGACCCTCCCGGGCGACTACCTTGCCCCCTGCGTCAGTGCCATCGCCCAGCTCATCCAGCATTACCACTCCACGGCCGTCCTCTGCACGGCCACCCAGCCTGCCCTTGAGCCGCTGTTCCGGCGCTTTGCGCCGGAGCTTCACCCGCAGGAGATCACGCCCGACGCGCCCCGCCTCTACGAAGTGCTCCGGCGCACCACCCTGCAAGACCTCGGCACCCTGCCGCAGGAGGAGTTCGCCGCCCGGCTGGCAAATCATCCGCAGGTGCTCTGCGTGGTCAACCGCCGCAAGACGGCCCAGCAGCTCTACGCTGCTCTGCCCGCCGAGGGCAGCTACTGCCTGACCACCCTGCTCTGCGCCGCCGACCGCCGCCGTCAGCTGGACGACATCCGCCAGCGGCTGAAAGAGGGTCTGCCCTGCCGGGTGGTGTCCACCTCTCTCATCGAGGCGGGCGTGGATGTGGATTTCCCCGTCGCTTACCGGGAGCAGTGCGGTCTTGACTCGCTCTTACAAACTGCCGGGCGCTGCAACCGCGAGGGGCGGCGGGGCGCAGAGGAAAGCATCGTCTACCGGTTCCGGCTGGACGAGTGTTCCACGCCCCAGATGCTCAGGCAGAACGTCAGCGCACTGGACTACACCGCCCGGCATCAGGATACACTGGACACGCCCCGGGCCATTCAGCTCTACTTCAACGAGCTCTCCGACCTGCGCGGCCCCGACGCCGTGGACAAGCACGGCATTCTGGATGCCTTTCTCCGGGGCATCCGGGGCTGCCAGTTCCCCTTTGCACAGGTGGCGGAGGAATTCCGCCTCATCGAGAACGCTGCCCGCACGGTCTATCTGCCCGTCGGCGAGGGCGCAGCCCTCTGTGAACAGCTGCGCAGCGGTCATGTTACCCGGACGCTGCTGCGGAAGCTGGGCGTTTACAGCGTCTCCTGTTATAAGGACCAGTTCGACAAGCTCGACGCCGCCGGGGCGCTGGAACTGCGGCCCGATGGCTCGGCCATCCTCACCGACACCGGCTGCTACAGTGAAAAGACTGGCCTTGCCATGGATGTGGAGACCGGCATCGGCCTTTACTTCTAAAAAGAGAGAAGCGGCAAAGCATACGCCGCCTTGCCGCTTCTCTCTCAACGCATTTGACACTAATCAAATATTTCAACCCGCATCGGCGGCATAAATACCGCCAACGACACAACTAGTATAGGTCAGAACCGACCTGTCCGCAACATTTTTTTGCACATTTTATTGACAAGCCCTCTACAAAGTGCTATATTGAAGTCAAGGAGACATGTCAAACGCATTTGAACTAAACAAATGAAATAATTTTTGAAAGAGGTGGTTGCAATGGCTGACATTTATCTTAGTCTGAAAATTCAACTTCACCCGGAAAGGAGGCAATGCTGATGTCCATGCTCATTGAAGTATGGGGCAGCTACGGATGCTTTACCCGCCCCGAGATGAAGACCGAGCGCGTGAGCTACGACATGCCCACCCCGTCCGCTGCGCGGGGCCTTGTGGAAGCCATCTACTGGCACCCCGGGCTGCGTTATACGGTTGACCGCATCTATCTGCTCAAGCCCTTCGGCCTTGACCCCGTGGATGAAGTGTCCACGGAGGAATACACCCAGCGGCCCATCCGGTTCACCAACATCCGGCGCAACGAGGTCAAGTCCACCCTGCTGTCCTCCGCCGCCCTCAGTGCGGCCAAAGGCGGCACGCCGCCGGTGCTCTACACCCCGGAGGACATCCAGCAGCGGGCCGCGATGGTCCTGCAGGACGTCCACTACGTCATCGAGTGTCACTTTGATTTGACGGACAAGGCCGCCCCCAGCGACAATCCCGGCAAGTTCCAGGACATCCTGCGCCGACGCCTGCGCAAAGGCCAGTGCTATCATCAGCCCTGTTTCGGGTGCCGGGAGTTCCCGGCCAACTTCCGGGAGTGGCCGGGCGGCAGCATTCCGGCGCTGAAGGTCACGCAGGACCTCGGCTTCATGCTCCACAGCCTCGATTACTCTGATCCGGCCAACATCCGCAGCCAGTTCTTCCGCGCAAAGCTGGTGGACGGCGTGATGGAATGCCGGGACGTGGAGGTGTTTACATGATACTCCAAGCACTCACCGCCTATTATGAACAGCTCTTGAAGCAGGGCAAGGTGGAGGCCCCCGGCTGGGACAGCCGCTTCAAAGTCAGCTATGAACTGCGCCTCGGCCCCGACGGCCAGCTCCTCGCCCTCAACGACCTGCGGCAGGAAGTCCCCAAGGGCAAAAAGACCGTCATCGCCCCCCGTGAACTCCCTGTCCCCCACCGGGTCAAACGCGCCTCCGGCGTCGCCGCAAACTTTTTGTGCGACAATACGTCCTATCTGCTGGGCGCAGACGAAAAGGGCAAGCCTGAGCGCTCCCGCCAGTGCTTCGAAGCCTGTGCCGCCCTCCACCACAAGGTGCTCGACGGTGTGGACTCCCCTGCCGCCAAAGCCATCCTCGCCTTTTTTGACAGCTGGAACCCCGCTGCGGCATCTACCCACCCGCTGCTGGCAGAGCAGTGGGCCGACCTGAACAACAACGCGAACCTTGTGTTCGGCTACGAATCCCCCGACGGCGCCCACTGGCTGGCCACCACAGATGACGCCATCCGGACCGCATGGCAGTCCGCCTTTGACACCTCCGATGCAGACGCCGAGACGGCCCGCTGCCTCATCACCGGCAAAGAGGCCGGCATCGCCCGCATCCACCCCGCCATCAAAGGTGTGATGGGCGCACAGGCCGCCGGTGCGGCACTGGTCTCCTTCAACGCACCCGCTTTCTGCTCCTATGGCCATGAGCAGGGTGCCAACGCCCCCGTCAGCGAGTACGCGGCTTTCGCCTACACCACGGCCCTCAATCTGCTGCTGGCTGACCGGAACTGCTGTCAGCGCATCGGCGACACCACCATCGTCTGCTGGGCCGAAAACGCCGCTCCCGCCTACTCAAACGCCATGCTGATGTTTTTCTGCGGCGGTTCCGAGGCGCGCGGCGTCTCGGAAAGCGACCTTGCCGCCGCACTGAAAGCCCTTTCTCAGGGACGTCCCGTCTCCTTCCTCGATGACAAGCTGGACCCGAACCAGAACTTCTATGTGCTGGGCATCTCGCCCAACGCGGCCCGGCTCTCCGTCCGGTTCTTCCTGCACAGCAGCTTCGGACAGTTTGCCAAAAATCTGCAGGACCACGCCGACCGGCTCGAAATCACCCGCCCCGCCTTCGACAAGCGGGAAAACCTGTCAGTCTGGGCGCTGGCGCAGGAGACGGTCAACCAGAGATCCCGGGACAAAAATCCATCGCCCCAGCTGGTGGGCGACCTGCTCCGGGCCATCCTCACCGGCGGCCCCTATCCCGCCACCCTGCTCAACGGCGTGACCCTCCGCATCCGGGCCGAACGGGAAGTCACCCGGGGCCGCGCCGCCATCCTGAAAGCCTACTATCTCCGCAACTACCCCACCGAGCTCAACAAGGAGGTATTTACCGTGAGCCTGAACGAAAGCAGCAATGTCCCCTATGTTCTGGGGCGTCTCTTCTCTGTGCTGGAGACGATCCAGAGCGTCGCCAATCCCGGCATCAACGCCACCATCAAAGACCGGTACTTCAACTCGGCCTGTGCCACCCCGGCAACGGCTTTCCCCACGCTGGTCAAGCTGGCTCAGAAGCATCTGCAGAAGATGAGCACCCCCAACGAGGTGCATTTCAGCAAACAGCTCACCGAGCTGATGGCCCAGCTGCCTGAGACAGGCTTCCCGGCACGGCTCAGTCTGCCGGAGCAGGGTGCCTTTGAGATCGGCTACTACCACCAGACCCAGAAACGCTACGCCAAAAAGAATGAGGAGGAATAAACCATGTCTGAGCCCATCAAGAACCGCTATGATTTCGTCATCCTGTTCGACGTCGAGAACGGCAACCCCAACGGCGACCCCGACGCAGGCAATATGCCCCGCATCGACCCCGAGACGGGCTACGGTCTGGTGACCGACGTCTGCCTCAAGCGGAAGATCCGCAACTATGTCGAGACCCTGAAAGAGGACGAAAAAGGCTACCGCATCTACATCAAGGACGGCGTTCCCCTCAACCGCAGCGACGCCGAGGCCATCAAAACTCTGGGCATCGACCCCGACCTGAAAGCCGCCAAAAAGGCCGACCCCGACATCGATGCCAGGCTGCGGGACTATATGTGTGAGAACTACTTCGACATCCGCACCTTCGGTGCTGTCATGACCACCTTCGTCAAGGGTGCGCTGAACTGCGGTCAGGTGCGCGGCCCCGTCCAGCTGAGCTTTGCCCGCTCGGTGGACCCCATCGTCCCGCAGGAAGTCACCATCACCCGCGTGGCCATCACCACCGAGGCCGACGCCGAGAAGAAGGGTACTGAGATGGGCCGCAAGCACATCGTGCCTTACGCCCTCTATCGCGCCGAGGGCTATGTCTCGGCCAACCTCGCCCGGAAGACCACCGGCTTCTCCGAGGATGATCTGAAACTTCTGTGGACTGCCATCCTGAATATGTTCGAGAACGACCACAGCGCCGCCCGCGGCAAGATGGCCGTGCGGGAGCTCATCGTGTTCAAGCACGATTCTGAGCTGGGCAATGCCCCGGCCTACAAGCTCTTCGACTCCGTCACCGTCCAGCGCAAGCCCGATGTGGACGCCGCCCGCAGCTACCGCGACTACACCGTCACGGTGGCAGACACTCTGCCGGAAGGAGTCACCTGCGAGAGGCTGTCCTGATGGCCGGCCCGGACGACTGGCTGCCCCTGTCGGGCATCCAGCACTTCTGCTTCTGCCGCCGCCAGTGGGCGCTCATCCATCTGGAACAGCAGTGGGCGGAGAACCGCCGCACCGTCGAAGGCCAGCTCGACCACGCCCGCTGCCATGACGCAAACCAGACCGAACGGCGCGGCGGCCTGCTCATCACCCGAGGGATGCAGGTGGTCAGTCGTCGGCTTGGCCTGAGCGGAAACTGCGATGTCGTCGAGTTCCGGGCCGGCCCGGAGGGCATCCCGCTGCAAAACGCGGAAGGGCTCTGGAAGCCCATGCCTGTCGAGTACAAGCATGGCCGCGCCAAGGCCAGCGACGCCGACCGGCTGCAGCTCTGCGCACAGGCCATGGCGCTGGAAGAGATGCTGGTGTGCAGCATCCCGGAGGGTGCGCTCTTCTACGAGGAAACGCGGCGGCGGGAGGTCGTGCCGCTGACCGAAGAACTGCGCCAGGCCACCCAGAAGATGGCCGATGAGATGCACGCCTATTTTGCCCGGGGCTATACCCCCAAGTCGAAGCCCGGCATCCACTGCAGCGCCTGCTCCCTCAAAGAGCTCTGCCTCCCCGTGCTGTATCAGCGTGCCGACCCGAAAGCCTATCTCCGCGCCCATCTGGACGAGATGCAGGAGGCCGCGCCATGAGAAAGTTTTTGAACACGCTCTACGTCCTCAACAAGGACGCCTACCTTTCCCTCGAGGGGGAGAACATCGTCCTGCTCTGCAACAAGGCTGAAATCGGCCGGGTCCCGCTTCACAGGCTGGAAGGCATCGTCTGCTTCAGCTATCCCGGCGCAAGCCCTGCCCTGATGGGCAAATGCGCCTGCCTCGGGGTCGATTTGAGTTTTTTCAGCCCGCAGGGACGCTTTCTGGCCCGGGCCGTAGGCGAAGAACAGGGCAACGTCCTGCTGCGGCAGACCCAGTACCGCATCGCAGACAGCGAGGCAGAGAGTTGTCTCTATGCGCGCAATTTTATCCTGGGCAAAGTCTATAACGCCCGCTGGGTGCTGGAACGGGCCACCCGCGACCACCCCCAGCGGGTGCCGGTGGAACAGCTCAAGCGCACCAGCGCTCAGCTGGCGGCAGCGCTGCCCCTCATCGAGCAGTGCGACGACCTCGACCAGCTTCGCGGCCTGGAGGGCGAGGCGGCACAGCGGTATTTCGACTGCTTTGATTCGCTCATCCTGCAGCAGCACGATGATTTTTCTTTCGCTGGCCGAAGCCGCCGCCCGCCGCTGGACAATACCAATGCCCTGCTCTCCTTCGCTTATTCGCTTCTGGCCTCCGACTGCACGGCGGCTCTTCAGAGTGTGGGCCTCGACCCCTACGTCGGTTTTCTCCACCGCGCCCGGCCCGGGCGCAGGAGCCTCGCCCTCGACCTCATGGAAGAACTGCGCACTGTTTACGCAGACCGCTTCGTGCTCTCCTGCATCAACCAGAAAATCATGACGCCGAAGCATTTCCAGAAGCAGGAGAACGGGGCCGTCCTTCTCACCGATGAGGGCCGCCGCGCCTTTCTGGGCGGGTGGCAGACCCGCAAGCAGGAGACTATCACCCACCCGTTCCTGAACGAAAAGCTTCCGTGGGGCCTCGTGCCTTATGTGCAGGCTCTGCTTCTGGCTCGCACCCTGCGGGGCGATATGGAGCTTTACCCGCCATTTTTCTGGAAGTGAGGGATGTGTATGCTGGTCCTTATCACCTACGACGTCAATACCGAAACTCCTGCCGGGCGCAAACGTCTGCGCAAAGTCGCCAAGCGCTGCGTGGACCACGGCCAGCGGGTGCAGAACTCCGTGTTCGAGTGTCTGCTGGATGCCGCGCAGTATGCCGTTCTCAAGGCGGAGCTGACGGCCCTCATCGACCCCGCGCTGGACAGCCTGCGCTTCTACCAGCTGGGCAACAACTATAAGAGCAAGGTGGAGCATATCGGCGTTCATCCGCCCTTCGAGCAGGACGGTCTGCTGTTGTTCTGAGTTTTGCGCCCCGGTGCGAAGGGTGAGTCCTCAGCATCTTTCCGGCACCTTCGCACCGGATTTTCGAGTCGTTTTGCATGATTTGGATAGTTCTTTGATCCGTTGTAAATCAAAGCTCTTCTAAATTCGTGCAGAATGTTGTATAATTTGTTTGAAAATAGAGATTTTGTCTCTGTTTTTGCTGTCGCCCTCCTCGCGGAGGGCGTGGATAGAAATCCGGGGACACTCTCAACAATGAGGAGGCAAAAGGAGTCGCCCTCCTCGCGGAGGGCGTGGATAGAAATGACATGACGCCCCGCCGAGTGCAGCAGCTCACCAGTCGCCCTCCTCGCGGAGGGCGTGGATAGAAATTGCGGAGACCGGCGAGAGCGAGGATGCAGTAAAGTCGCCCTCCTCGCGGAGGGCGTGGATAGAAATTTCAAGGATCGCTATCCCATCACGCTGGTGATCAGTCGCCCTCCTCGCGGAGGGCGTGGATAGAAATAGGTAGGTGGTGCTGGGGTACTGGCCCGGCGTGGGTCGCCCTCCTCGCGGAGGGCGTGGATAGAAATTTTGTCCTCATCAATCTGCTTGCGAAGCGTTAAGGTCGCCCTCCTCGCGGAGGGCGTGGATAGAAATAAAAAGGCAAGCAGCGTGGCGCCAGCTCCACAGGGTCGCCCTCCTCGCGGAGGGCGTGGATAGAAATCAGTCGGCGAACTCGACGATGTACAGCAGCCAGGTCGCCCTCCTCGCGGAGGGCGTGGATAGAAATCCATTTGTGGCGGCCTCGATGGCCTCCAACTTGGTCGCCCTCCTCGCGGAGGGCGTGGATAGAAATTCCGACTACACCGAAGCCCTGAACAACTGCGCCGGGTCGCCCTCCTCGCGGAGGGCGTGGATAGAAATAGTTCACCGCCCTCCGGCACTTCGAGGAAGTCACGTCGCCCTCCTCGCGGAGGGCGTGGATAGAAATCTCGTAGTGCTGCTGCATCGTCTCCATGATTGCGTCGCCCTCCTCGCGGAGGGCGTGGATAGAAATGATTGTGTCGATGCGGTAGCCTACCGATACACCCGTCGCCCTCCTCGCGGAGGGCGTGGATAGAAATCTCGGTCATGTCCTTGGTGGCCTCATCTACGACCCGTCGCCCTCCTCGCGGAGGGCGTGGATAGAAATCAGAATGTCCAGCGGTGTGCCGGGGCCGATTTCCGTCGCCCTCCTCGCGGAGGGCGTGGATAGAAATAACCGCTTTCGTGGTGTCAATCATCTTGAAGACAGTCGCCCTCCTCGCGGAGGGCGTGGATAGAAATCAGTCAGTGCCGTTTTCTGCGGCAATCTGCTTGGTCGCCCTCCTCGCGGAGGGCGTGGATAGAAATTGAACGACTACCTCGACCAGACCGACAGCCGCACGTCGCCCTCCTCGCGGAGGGCGTGGATAGAAATCGAAAAGCGAACAAATGGCGAGTAGAGGGTGTTCGTCGCCCTCCTCGCGGAGGGCGTGGATAGAAATAACCGGGCGAGATCGACGGCCCCGCTTGCGTGGTGTCGCCCTCCTCGCGGAGGGCGTGGATAGAAATCAGATGGGGCCTGTCCGAAGCGTCGGGGTGGAGGTGTCGCCCTCCTCGCGGAGGGCGTGGATAGAAATATTTTCCATGCTGCATCCCCCTCTCAAACAGAGGGTCGCCCTCCTCGCGGAGGGCGTGGATAGAAATTCCCTGGTCGGTAATCTCAATCTCCTGCTGGCCTGTCGCCCTCCTCGCGGAGGGCGTGGATAGAAATCTGTACTGCCGAACAGGACAAGGCCTTCAACCGGGGTCGCCCTCCTCGCGGAGGGCGTGGATAGAAATAGCGCACCATCCGGCTTGACCTTAAATGTAAGGCGTCGCCCTCCTCGCGGAGGGCGTGGATAGAAATAGGAGAACATTGACGACATCCGCAAGGCAAAGCGTCGCCCTCCTCGCGGAGGGCGTGGATAGAAATCGACTCATCAGCACCGGCAACAAGCTCACCAGCGTCGCCCTCCTCGCGGAGGGCGTGGATAGAAATTCGCCCAGATGGCAGAAGAGCTGGCAGAGGCCGCGTCGCCCTCCTCGCGGAGGGCGTGGATAGAAATAAGCGTCGCCTTGTCGAGGCGGACTGCACCACCTGGTCGCCCTCCTCGCGGAGGGCGTGGATAGAAATCACACCAAAATCAGCGATAAGACGGTACAAATCCGTCGCCCTCCTCGCGGAGGGCGTGGATAGAAATCCCCTTTCTTAGTGATGGTCCACGAGACCTGGAAGTCGCCCTCCTCGCGGAGGGCGTGGATAGAAATATGCCGACCCTGCAAAAGCTGATGGAGCAGATCAGTCGCCCTCCTCGCGGAGGGCGTGGATAGAAATATCCTCGAGGCACTCAGCAGAAGGGAGGGCGGCGGTCGCCCTCCTCGCGGAGGGCGTGGATAGAAATGTTTGCACGGACATCACGAGCAACCCCTTCCAGGTCGCCCTCCTCGCGGAGGGCGTGGATAGAAATAGCATCAACGCGCTGCCCATGAGGGCGTATGCTGTCGCCCTCCTCGCGGAGGGCGTGGATAGAAATAAGACTGGAATAGTATGCTAGGTGCCATTCAAGAGTCGCCCTCCTCGCGGAGGGCGTGGATAGAAATAGAAACCAGAACGTCACGCAGCCAACGCTTGTAGGTCGCCCTCCTCGCGGAGGGCGTGGATAGAAATAAGGAAATAAACGCGCTGTTTAACAACATCCGCAAGTCGCCCTCCTCGCGGAGGGCGTGGATAGAAATACCTTGGTCACTCCTCGGGCTTGTTGCCCTCTACGGTCGCCCTCCTCGCGGAGGGCGTGGATAGAAATCGAAGCTTGCGATGAATTTGTCCACATCGTTGTCGTCGCCCTCCTCGCGGAGGGCGTGGATAGAAATATCGTCGTGAGCAGCGAATAGTCTCGCTTGAATGTCGCCCTCCTCGCGGAGGGCGTGGATAGAAATACACGGCAGCGTTCTCCATGACCACGATGTCCCGTCGCCCTCCTCGCGGAGGGCGTGGATAGAAATTACTATCCCGTCTTTGCAAACCTGGGAGAACAGGTCGCCCTCCTCGCGGAGGGCGTGGATAGAAATCGGTCTATCATGGCTCACCCGTCTCCGCCATCAGGTCGCCCTCCTCGCGGAGGGCGTGGATAGAAATGATCCGTACCATTGCATTTTTCTCCCTTTACGCACGTCGCCCTCCTCGCGGAGGGCGTGGATAGAAATACCCTCGACATCTCCACCACCGACGGGCGGGTGGGTCGCCCTCCTCGCGGAGGGCGTGGATAGAAATAGAAAGAGGTGAACTGCTCTGACCTTCAAGGAAAGTCGCCCTCCTCGCGGAGGGCGTGGATAGAAATAACTTCCGCATTTCCGTCAGCCGTGGTGCATCCGGGTCGCCCTCCTCGCGGAGGGCGTGGATAGAAATAGAGTGCCATCGGCGCGGACGAGGCGGGCGAGTGGTCGCCCTCCTCGCGGAGGGCGTGGATAGAAATTTGATGATCCTGAAACCATTTGTCTCCGAGTCCTGTCGCCCTCCTCGCGGAGGGCGTGGATAGAAATTGTATGACAACGTAGCAAAACCGGGAGTGCTGGGTCGCCCTCCTCGCGGAGGGCGTGGATAGAAATTTGATGATCCTGAAACCATTT
>ERZ827363.2248-NODE-2248-length-16990-cov-6.513788_pt1 | contig 16990 bp, 10 predicted proteins | sample MGYA00519776_ERZ827363 | MGnify/ENA primary metagenome ERZ827363 (study PRJEB31778, sample SAMEA3449288) | human gut metagenome | biome: human gut; feature: human-associated habitat; material: faeces | place: United Kingdom | collected 2010/2012 ...
TCATCAATATGGAATTAAAAAGAGTGGTAGTAACAGGCCTTGGCGCCATTACTCCTGTTGGCAATGACGTTCCCGAATTTTGGGAGAATCTAGTGAACGGGGTTAGTGGAGCAGGGCCTATTACTCATTTTGATGCGTCGCTATTCAAGACCCAGTTTGCATGCGAAGTGAAAAACTTCGATGTAACTAAATATATCGACCGTAAAGAGGCAAGAAAGATGGACTTATACACCCAGTATGCTGTCGCCGTTGCCAAAGAAGCGGTAGCAGACTCCGGTCTTGACGTCGAAAAAGAAGATTTGAACAGAATCGGTGTTATTTTTGGCGCCGGTATCGGTGGTATACATACATTCGAGGAAGAAGTAGGCAACTACTACACTCACCAGGAAATAGGTCCCAAGTTCAATCCGTTCTTCATCCCGAAGATGATCTCGGATATCGCTGCCGGACAGATTTCTATCATGTATGGCTTCCATGGTCCTAATTACGCGACTTGTTCAGCATGTGCTACCTCTACCAATGCTATCGCGGATGCTTTCAACCTGATTCGTCTGGGCAAAGCAAACGTAATCGTATCCGGTGGTTCGGAAGCAGCTATCTTCCCGGCAGGTGTAGGCGGTTTTAACGCTATGCACGCTCTGTCAACACGCAACGATGAGCCTGGCAAGGCTTCACGTCCATTCAGTGCAAGCCGCGACGGCTTCATCATGGGCGAAGGTGGCGGTTGCCTGATCCTGGAAGAACTGGAACACGCTAAGGCCCGTGGTGCGAAAATCTATGCAGAGGTTGCCGGTGTAGGTATGTCTGCGGATGCTCATCACTTAACAGCTTCTCATCCGGAAGGTCTTGGTGCCAAACTGGTAATGATGAATGCACTGGAAGATGCAGAAATGGATCCGAAAGAAGTAGATTACATCAACGTTCACGGAACATCTACTCCGGTAGGTGATATTTCAGAAGCGAAAGCGATTAAAGAAGTATTCGGTGATCACGCATACGAACTGAACATCAGTTCTACAAAATCAATGACGGGTCACTTGCTGGGAGCTGCCGGTGCGGTAGAATCTATCGCCAGTATCCTTGCCATCAAGAACGGCATTGTTCCTCCGACTATCAACCATGAAGAAGGTGACAACGACGAGAACATTGACTACGACCTTAATTTCACGTTCAACAAGGCTCAGAAACGTGAGGTTAATGTTGCCCTGTCCAATACTTTTGGATTTGGTGGTCACAATGCGTGCGTTATCTTCAAGAAATACGCTGAATAAAACGTGCTACGTAACCAAATAAATAAGATAAGGCTCCTGTTCCGCAAGGACAGAGAGTCTTATCTTTGTTTTTACCGGATACTCGGATTTTATCCGCGCGATATCCGGATCTACGAACAAGCGCTCCTGCACAAGTCATCTGCCGTCCGCTCCGAAATGGGACGTCTGTTGAATAATGAGCGACTGGAGTTCTTGGGTGACGCCATTCTTGACGCCATCGTAGGAGATATTGTCTACAAACGTTTCGAAGGGAAACGGGAAGGTTTCCTGACCAACACACGTTCCAAGATCGTACAACGGGAGACCTTGAACAAGTTAGCCGTGGAAATCGGTCTGGACAAACTGATCAAATATTCTACCCGCTCTTCTTCCCACAATAGTTATATGTACGGAAATGCTTTCGAGGCATTTATCGGGGCCATTTATCTGGACCAGGGATATGAACGTTGCAAACAGTTTATGGAGCAGCGGATCATCAACCGCTATATCGATCTGGACAAAATCTCCCGTAAAGAGGTCAACTTCAAGTCCAAGCTCATCGAATGGAGCCAGAAGAATAAGATGGAGGTTTCCTTTGAGTTGATTGAGCAGTTCCTCGACCACGACAGCAACCCCGTATTCCAGACAGAAGTTCGCATCGAAGGGCTTCCAGCCGGAACAGGTACGGGATATTCCAAGAAAGAATCTCAGCAGAATGCCGCACAGATGGCTATAAAGAAGGTAAAAGACCAGGCTTTCATGGATACAGTCAATGAAGCAAAAGCGCAGCATTCGATGCCGCCTGAAGCAGAGGCTGAAGCATTGGAAACAAAGGCTGAAGCATTGGAAGCTGAGATTGCGGAACCTGAAGTTACAGATGAAATCGCAAATGATGAAACCGGGACTGCAAATGAAACCGAGAGTGTTAATGATCAAACTGAGACTGTTAATGATGAAACCGGGACTGTAAATGACAAGACTGCTTCGTAAATGAAGCAGCCACAAACAAAAAGCTACAGGTAAAAAGTCTACCAACAGTCAAACGACAGACAGACCATAGATGAGATGCTACTATAAAAGCTTAAGTTAACCGAAACAGATTCCCATACGGCGACCCTGGATCACTAAATCGTGATCTTCAGTGACTAACTTCAACTTACCGGCAACATTTTCGAGAGGAATAGACGAAATATCATCTCCTTTCAGGGCAATCATACGCCCGAATTGTCCGTTGGCAATCAGTTCTGTCGCATGCCCTCCCATACGGGTGGAAAGGTTACGGTCGAAAGGAGTAGGCGAACCGCCACGCTGAATATATCCCAATACGGTCTCACGCGTCTCGATCCCCGTTTCATACTCTATTTCCTGCGCGATGTATTCCGCAGCACGTTTTCTGCCATCCGTCAGGATACCTTCCGCTACCACTACAATGGAATAGGGCTTTCCTTTTTTCAGTCTTTCGAGAATTGTATTTCCTATATTCTTGATATTGTAAGGGATTTCGGGGACAAGAATGACATCACCCCCACCTGCCATACCGGAATACAAAGCAATCCAGCCGGCTTTATGCCCCATCACCTCAATGACCATGACCCTTTTGTGAGAACTGGCGGTGGAATGCAAACGGTCGATGGCATCTGTAGCGATGCTTACAGCAGAGTCGAATCCAAAGGAAATGTCCGTTCCCCAGATGTCATTATCGATGGTTTTGGGGACTGACACGATATTAACGCCCATTGTAGCAAATTTAGCGGCAGTTTTCTGCGTCCCGTTTCCTCCGATACAGACAACACAATCCAACCCCATTTCCTTAATATTCTGAAGAATCAGTGCCGGTTTGTCGACATCCGAGACGACACCTCCCTTTTTAAAAGGTTTCTCGCGCGAAGTACCCAGCATTGTTCCGCCCTGGTTCAACAGTCCGGATAAGGATTTATCAGTAAAGGGCTCTATGTCTTTTGTCAGCAAACCTTGAAAACCACTATGAATTCCTATTACTTCCATCCCATAGTGATTGATAGCAGTTTTGCACACGCCACGAATAGTGGCATTTATACCGGGGCAGTCTCCTCCGGAAGTCAGGATTCCAATTCTCATTGTCGTTTTTTTTAGTCAGAAACTCGGGATTCAAGGAAAGTCGCCAATTTTTAACGATTATTTCCGACGTAAAGATAGAAAAAAAAGATAAATAAGGTTACTTTTGCACGACTAAACATTATTATGTTAAAGCAGAAATGAATATTACAAAGATTATTAGTAAGACTTTCGATTCCCGTTTAAAACAGATAGACCTTTATGCTAGTCAGGCTAGTGAGATACAGCATCGTGTGCTGAGTCGCTTAGTGAACCAAGCTGCACAGACAGAGTGGGGAAAAAAGTACGACTACGCCTCCATCCGTAGCTACGAGGATTTCAGAAAGCGCCTTCCAATACAGACTTATGAGGAAATCAAACCTTATGTAGAGCGTTTGCGGACAGGGGAACAGAATCTGCTTTGGCCTTCGGAAATTCGCTGGTTTGCCAAATCATCCGGAACGACCAATGATAAGAGCAAATTCCTGCCTGTCAGCAAAGAAGCACTGGAAGACATTCACTACAGAGGCGGTAAAGACGCTGCGGCACTCTATTTTCGTATCAATCCGGACAGCCACTTTTTCTCGGGAAAAGGGTTGATTCTGGGAGGAAGCCACAGTCCGAACCTCAATTCCAATCATAGTTTAGTAGGCGACTTGTCAGCCATTCTGATTCAGAATGTCAATCCGCTGATCAATTTCATCCGCGTACCGAGCAAGAAAATCGCTTTGATGAGCGAATGGGAGACTAAAATAGAAGCGATAGCCAACAGTACCATCCCGGTCAATGTGACCAGTTTGTCCGGCGTGCCTTCGTGGATGCTGGTACTTATCAAGCGTATTCTCGAGAAAACCGGTAAGCAAACACTGGAAGAAGTATGGCCGAATCTGGAGGTATTCTTCCACGGTGGGGTGGCTTTCACTCCTTACCGCGAACAGTACAAACAGGTCATTCACTCGCCAAAGATGCATTATGTAGAGACTTACAATGCTTCCGAAGGATACTTTGGTACGCAGAATGACCTTTCGGACCCGTCTATGCTGTTGATGATCGATTATGGTATCTTCTACGAGTTCGTTCCACTGGAAGAAGTCGATGAAGAGAATCCACATGCTTACTGCCTCGAAGAGGTGGAACTTAACAAGAATTATGCGATGGTGATTTCTACGTCGTGCGGATTATGGCGATACATGATCGGTGATACGGTGAAGTTTACCAGCAAAAATCCGTATAAGTTCGTCATCACAGGACGGACGAAGCACTTCATCAATGCTTTTGGTGAAGAATTGATTGTGGATAATGCCGAGAAAGGGCTGGCTAAGGCTTGCGCCGAAACAGGAGCGCAGATTTGCGAATATTCTGCCGCACCGGTATTTATGGACGAACATGCCAAATGCCGTCACCAATGGTTAATAGAATTTGCCAAGATGCCGGATTCCGTAGAGAAATTTGCCGCCATACTCGACGCCACCTTGAAAGAGGTCAATTCGGACTATGAGGCGAAACGCTGGAAAGATATTGCCCTGCAGCCATTGGAAGTGATCGTAGCCCGTCCGGGACTGTTTCATGACTGGCTGGCACAGAAAGGCAAGTTAGGCGGACAGCATAAGGTACCCAGACTAAGCAATACACGCAATTATATCGAAGCAATGCTTACGCTGAATAACGAATAAACCTTATTCGAGTAATCAAATCATTATTTTACAGGAGGTTCCCTACGGTGTTACGCAAAGTATTCACCGCAGGGCAATCTAATGTGCCGGCTTGAAAACAGGCACCAAAGTGTTTCAAACAATTTCAAATGCTTGAAACACTTTGTTTCATGCGGTGAAACACTCTGTTTCATTGCTTGAAACACTCTGTTTCATTGCTTGGAACACTTTGTTTCAAGGTATGAAACACATTGTTTCAACGGTTGAAACAAGTCGTGAAACTACCGACCGCATTTCTTCGTCCTATAAGAGAATGCTTTTCGATATTATTCCTTCTGTTGATGAAGCGGATGTGTTGCAGACAGTGCCTCCGTAATGATTCCACCACCCAATAACAAACCATCTTTATAGAAGGCAGCAGCTTGCCCGGAAGCAATGGCCGTCAATGGTTCGTGAAGCTGTACATGCAGGAGATTATCAGGTGTGATCGTTACCGTGCAATGGTTTTCCTGTTTCCGATAGCGTATTTTCACAATCACATCGGGATGTCCCAACAAACGTTCCCGACTAACGATGTTCCAATCTTTAAGCAGCATCTCCGTTTTTTCCAGCGCCTGAAGGGAAGAGAGCACTACCTCATTCTTCTCGGGACGGATTTCCTTCACAAAGACAGGCCGATTCAGATGAATCCCCAAGCCACGCCGCTGTCCGATGGTATAAAAAGGATAGCCTTCGTGCCAAGCTATAAAATCCCCCTTTTCATCGACAAATCTTCCACGGCTGACCTGCGCTGACCAAAACTGACCAAAGCTGACCTGGTGCTGACCAAAGCTGACCAACCACTTTTTCAGAAAGCTCCGATAATCCATCGGACAAAAGCAAACGCCCAAACTGTCCCTTTTCACCGCTACTTTCTGAAATCCCCGTCCGGCAGCAAAAGCACGTGCCTCCACTTTGGTAATATCCCCCATCGGCAGCAACATTCTCTGAAGAATATCCTGTTTGAGTCCCCATAAGAAAAAGGTCTGATCTTTGTCCGAATCTGCAGCATAAGTGATATAATAAGTATCATCCACCTTTACTTTCCGGACATAATGCCCGGTAGCAATATAAAAAATCCCCATTTCATCGGCTATTTTGGAAAGAAGAGGCCATTTGAGATAGCTATTGCACAACGTGCAGGGCACAGGAGTATGCCCCACCATATATTCACGCACAAAATATTCAATAATCTGTTCACGAAATATCTCACGGGCATCATACGTAATATGACGAATACCCAAACGCCCTGCCAGGTGACGGGCATCCTCCAGATACTCGGTCGAGTCATTCAACTCATAGAAACGGAAAGTAACTCCGGTCACCTCATATCCGGCTTCCAGCAATCGCATGGCAGCTACGGAACTATCCGTACCACCGCTCATTCCCAACAATACTCGTTTGTTTTCTTCCATCATGCTGCAAAATTAAGGATTTTCCCGTATCTTTGTTTGTTAAAGCCTGAAGAGAATGGAAGAGAAAGCAATTACCGGACAAGTTATCATCGTTTTAACCGAGCATCTGACGTTCGGCACACTGCTGATACCTTACATGGCGGAGCAATCTGACGACGGCACATGGCAACTCATAGAGCAGGCTTTTCACGCTTCTCCCGAAGCAATCAGCCGGATGAACGAGGCTGAACGGCAGGCCATCGACATCGCCTCTCATTATACAGAAAAATATCTGATGGGAGTCTACTCACGAGAGAAAACAGTATCCCGTTTTCTGCGTAAATTGTCCGAAGATCCGGAACGGATAAAGAACAATATCCGCCCATTCATCGAGAAAAAGCTACAGGAGATGCTGGCATTGATACGCTATCACAACCTTCCTCTGTACCAAAAACAGGTCGGGAGCAAACTGCTATATGCCCATCACGCCTACCGTGTTCATCCTCACGATGTGGAAATTCACTTCATGTTTCTTGCTGACGAGACAACTTTCCGTTATCAGCTGCAATGTTATTATGACGGACAGCCACTCTCACTGAGTGAGCAGAAACCTGTCATCGTGCTGACTTCCTCGCCGTCTGCTCTCTTATTGGGGATGGAACTATACTTTTTCCCCCATATCGAGAGTGTACGCATCCTGCCTTTCACCAAGAAAAAGAAGATCAGCGTTCCAGCCTCCCAAATTGAGAAATATATCGATAACATCGTGATTCCGACAGCACGCTATCATGAGATTACAACTCAGGGACTGAATATCGTTGAAAAGACGTACGCATGCGAAGCCGTCCTGTCTCTCGAAGATACCATTTACGACGAACAAATGTTGCGACTCAGTTTCCGTTATGGCGACCAGACGTTTACTCCCGACACCGTGACCGAAATGAAGAAGATCATTTACCGAAACGACTTCGGCGAGATATTTTTCTTCCGCCGGGATAGTAATGCCGAAAAAGAGAAACTCCGGATGTTAACGGATTCCGGTTTGCAACAGGTCAGCGACGTCCACTTCAAGCTGTCGCCCGATGCCTCCGAAAAGACAATTACCGAATGGATCGGCACCTATCGGGCAATGCTCCAACAATCCTTCCTGCTGACCGGAAATATGGGGAATACTCCCTACTGTCTGGACGAAATCCACATCGAACAAAGCTGTGATGACGAACCGGACTGGTTTGAACTGCATATCACAGTTGTCATCGGGCAGCTGCGTATCCCTTTCTCACGTTTCCGCAAGCATATCCTCGAAGAGAAAAGAGAATTTCTGCTGCCGGACGGACGCATGATTCTCTTGCCGGAAGAATGGTTCAGCAAATATGGAAACCTGCTGGAATTAGGAACGCAAACAGAAACAGGGATTCGCCTGAAGCCCACTTTTGTCGGTGCCGTACAATCGGCTTTAGAAGAAAGCAGTCCCCAAAACCTGCCTTTCAGGAGAGAGATACACAATATCCCCGTTCCCCAAGGAGTGAAAGCACAGCTACGCCCCTATCAGCAGAAAGGATTCTCGTGGATGGTACAGTTGAACAAACAAGGATTCGGCGGTTGTCTGGCAGATGACATGGGGCTTGGGAAGACACTCCAGACGCTTACCCTGCTACAATATATATACAAACCGTTTTCCACCGATACAGCTACTGCTCCTATGGGGTCTGTATCTACAGAAATCCCGGCATCTGACAGTCAGCCGGATAAGGAATGTACTGCCGGAACTCCGCCTGCCAGAGAGCAAGCGGCAGACGCCGAAGGACAATTCTCCTTATTTTCATTCTCTTCCGAAGATGAGTTACTGCCGGAGGCGCAGAAAATCAGGGAGAAAAACATACCCAAAGAAGACGCCCCAAGAGCAGAATACGGAAAAAATTCCCGTAAACCCGCCACTCTGATTGTGGTCCCCACTTCCCTGCTCCACAACTGGAGGCGAGAGGCGAAACGTTTCACCACTCTATCGATAGCAGAATATAATAGCAGCACGGTATTCCCCAAAGGGCATCCCGAGAAGTTCTTCAGGCGTTTTCATCTGATATTCACGACCTATGGGATGATGAGAAATAATATTGATATTCTTCGCTCCTACACATTCGAATATATCGTACTCGACGAAAGCCAGAATATCAAAAACAATGATTCTCTCACTTTCCGTTCAGTCATCCAGTTGCAGAGCAAATACCGGATCGCACTGACCGGAACGCCTATCGAGAACTCCCTCAAAGATCTGTGGGCGCAGTTCCGTTTTCTGCAACCGGACCTGTTGGGGGAAGAAAGCACTTTCCAAAAGCAGTTCATCATTCCAATCAAGCAAGGAAACACCCGCATGGAGAAAAGGCTGCAACAGTTAATCGCTCCGTTTATTCTTCGCAGAAGCAAAAGTGAGGTAGCACCGGAACTTCCTCCGCTTACTGAAGAAACGATTTATTGTGATATGTCCGAAGAACAAAGCGAGAGCTACGAACAGGAGAAAAACAGTCTGCGCAACATATTGCTCCAACAACCCGAAAACAGAGACAGGTTCCATACGTTCAGTATCCTGAACGGTATCTTGCGTCTTCGCCAGCTATCCTGTCACCCACAGCTCATTTTTCCCGATTTCAACGGGATATCCGGGAAAACCGAGCAAATCATCGAAACATTCGATACATTGAGAAGTGAAGGACATAAAGTACTTATCTTTTCCTCTTTCGTGAAGCATCTGGAAATCCTTGCCGATGTCTTCCGCCAACAAGGCTGGAAGTATGCATTACTGACAGGTTCCACCAATAACCGTCCGTCAGAAATCGCCCATTTCACCGAACAAAAGGACGTGCAGGCCTTTCTGATTTCTTTAAAAGCCGGAGGCGTAGGACTTAACCTTACCCAAGCCGATTATGTATTTATCATCGACCCTTGGTGGAATCCTGCCGCCGAAGCACAAGCCATTGCCCGTGCACACCGCATCGGCCAGGATAAACAGGTTATCGCCTATCGCTTTATTACCCAGAACAGCATTGAAGAAAAAATTCTCCAACTACAGGAAGATAAAAGGAGGCTGGCGGAAACATTCATCACTGACAGCGACGCACTGCCTGCACTGAGCAATGAACAGTGGGCGGACTTGCTGGAATAATGCTCTAATAACGCCAAATCGAACAATAGACACCAAACATTAAAATAAGGAACTTAAACTCCAAACGTCTTATAATCTCTTCTGCGACGTTATTCCGGGATTTAAGTTCCTTTTCTTTTGAAAAAGACTAATTACCCTACGGCTGGGTGATAACTATAACACGTCGACAATCTGAAGAAGTTGTCATTCCATAATCGCCAAGGCTTACTTCAGTCTTAAACTGAGTGTCACTGACACCTTGGCTAAGCAAAAACTGCTTCACAGTATTCAAACGATTGGACGATAGCTTTTTATTTCTGTTCTCATGCCCCACCGTATTGGCGGAACTGATAAGCATAATCTTCTTTTCAGGATGGGTCTTCAACTTTTCCGCCAACACTTGCAATTGTTCACCACCTTTTGAGGATAGTTCCCATGAATCGTTTTCGAAATAGATTATCGCACTCGTTTCTTCACCTTTTCCGGCAGCAGTACTGTTTATGCTTTCTATTTGGCGTTTCAATTCATCCGCTTCTTTTTTCAGCCGCTCCATTTCTTCTCTGGACTGACGCTGAAGAGTGGCTTTTGCACTGGCACAGTCTACTTGACTGGCATCCAATTCACTATATAAATCGGCAATCTGCTTCCTCTGTAACTTGCTTTTGCTCTTTACAAAATTATATCGTATGACAACGCCTGCACTATAAATACCTTTGGGACTAAAATCCGATTTCGTAGGTATGCATTTATATTGACCGATAACGCCTAATGTCAACTGACGCTGTATGTCAAACTCTAATGACAAGGAGAGAGGTATATACAAAGCATTGAAGTGTTTCTTATCTTCGGATGATTTCAAATAAGAGTGGCTATACCCATTAAAATAGGCGTCACCTGTAGCTGTCGCTCTTTCGTTGTAAGACCATGTCTGTGAGTTCCGATTCCAGCCACGCATATAGCCCACTCCCGCACCAGCGTACAAACTCAGCCATTGCGCTTTCCGCTTAGGCCAGATTTCAAGAATATTAAAATCCGCATTGGCATCCACCCCCGCCAAATACGTGTTATTGAGATTTTGCAATCGGTCGGATTTCAATTCAAGCGTACCGGTACGATCACCTATCAGAAAATTATGATCCGTAGTAGTGATCGATAAGCTATGATTACCGCTAGATTTCAACATGGTATATCCCGCATTTACACCTAATCTCACCCAAGGTTGAATATTGTACTTCACGCCTAAATTTAAATCAGGCGCCATGGTTCTCTTCGAATTATCGAACAGTTCACTCCTCACCCCGTGATAACTACTGATACCGCCTTGCATATATACAGACCAAGTGCGGACTCGTACACTATCATTGTAGGTTTGGGCTTGGAGGGTAACCGTAGCCATGAGGACTACGGTTATACCAAGTATATTTTTTAATTTCATCATATTTGAGAAAAGATTAGTTATTTGGGGTCAACTAATGAGTAAGTATTATTAGTGCCTGTTTCACAACAATAAACAATTGCATTAATACCATTCTTGATAACACTAGTTGAAGCATTATAAACTATCAACTCAAAACTATGTGATAATGTAGGTGTGAATGTGACATCCTTGGTACCATTAGCATCAGTAAGCCTCATCGCAAACATACTGCGATAATTACAACCAGTCGTAATTGTAACGGTATAATTACGATTTACTGCTGTCTTGACAACCTTTACCACCTTCTTGCCATTAGCAATACCATCTACGATTTCAGCTCTCGATGCAACAAGTACAGGTGCAGCATCAGCTGCCGTATTAGGAGTAAAAACCGCATGTTCATGAGTGCTTCCTGTAGCATCCACAACCTGCTTTGAAGTAAATGTAACAGACAATACATTCAACTGATCTGCATAAAGCTTATAAACATTTGAATTTACTCCGGCATCCTGAATTGCTGCGAAATTCTCCGGTGTCATATACATCTGCTCGGCATTGTTTTCATCATAATAAATACCCTTATCCGTGAGCAACTGTTCCAGTTTTGCCAGGAGATTCGCAGAATTTGTATTATTTGCTGCCGTCAAATCATTGACAGCACCAATAATCTCTGCCATTTTAGCGAGTTCTGCTGCTTCAGCTGTATTATAAGCATCTTTGAAATCTTTTATTTCTGCAGAAATAACCTTACCATTATTATCTATCACAAGTTCCAGCTTCTCACCTTGCTCATTGATAGCGGTAGCAATCGTATTGCCATTCGCATCAATCTTGGTACCCAGCGTTGTGAAACCATTAGTCATAGTAGTATTAAGTGCTCCAAGACTTTCATTAACGCCTTGAATATCCAAATGCAACTGGTCACCAACCTTACCTATCTGAGTAGTCACATTAGCAAATCCAGTATTTATCATCGCAGTTAATGCGTCAAATTTCTCGCTGATAGTCGCAGTCTGGCTATTGATAACTGCAACAAGAGCATCTGCCGTTTTCTTTATTTCCGCAGAAATAAGTTTACCTGTTTCATCTATCTCAAGACGCAGTAGTTCACCATTTTCGTTCATAGCCGTAACAATCTTGTTGCCATTCGCATCAAGCGTTGTATTGAGCGCTTTGAATCCATCAAACATTGTTGTATTAAGCGTTCCAAGATTAGTATTTACATTGGTAAGTTGTGCATCCAGCGTTTTGTCCAAATCGTCAATTTTAACAGATACTTCAGCAAACCCTGCTTTAGTAATAATCGTCAACGCATCAAACTTCTCTGATAAAGTCGCTGTCAAACTATTGATAGTTTCAACCAATTTAGTTGCTGACTTCTCTATTTGTGCAGAAATAAGCTTACCTGTTTCATCTATTTCAAGGCGTAATAGTTCTCCGTTTTCATTGATTGCATATACAATCTGCTTCCCTGTTTCATCTATCTGTGTACTCAATGCAGAGAAACCATCGAACAGAGTTTTGTTGATAGACGACAAACCATTCTCCACATTTTCTCCAAGAATTTTAATAGCACCGGTATTTTCGTCTACCGACAATTTAATATCAGCCAAATTCTTATCCAGAAGCTTATTCAACGCTTCAAATCTTTCACTAATAGACTTATTAAGGTCATTTATAACCGACACAAGAGCTGAATAATCATTGATATAGGTCTGGTCACCATAATCAACTGATGGTTCAAATAATTCTGTACACGAGGTAGTACATAACATACCCGCAACTAAGAAAGGAATTAACACCTTTTTCATGTTTTGTTCATTGGAAGTGCTAACAGCCCCCTCGTTAGCGGTTAAATGTAAAAAGCGTGGGAACTACTGAATTATTACCACCATGAGGCTCTCGACTGCCCGATCAGGATAATAAAACAATAGCCCACGCCAGAATGTTATATAGTCTACCGCAAAGCAGAAATATATACCACTGACGTGAGCGTTCTTGCCTATTACCTCCTGACCGTGAAATTGTCGAGATTCCATGATGAGATAATATGTCAAACGCTCTTCGTTTACTAATATGTCCTTTCAATGCCTCTACTTACTAGGCATTAGAAATTAGGTACAAAATTATAGAAACTATTTTAAATAACAAGAAATTAATGCTTATTTATTTTTTGTTCTTCGCACTGCCGGCACTGAGCAATGAACAGTGGGCGGACTTGCTGCAATAGTGATTAATAAAGTATACCCTAATATCCCATACCAAACTGCCACAAAGGGATCACATTCATAAAACCTTGTTCAATGTCATCTTTTACGATGAAACCCTTTTCTATTCCCTGTATTTGCTTCTGCCCCTTCTTCTTACCTCCTATTTCAAAAGTCATCTTATCAATCAAAAAGTCAGAAACGGGAGAAGTCACGACATCCGAAAACGCTCTGGTCTGATTCAAGAAGAAAGTTTCCCGGACATTCCCGATATTAGAGTTTTCCTGAGCCAAATTATAGATAAGATTCGTATTATCCAAATAGATTTTATCCACCTTTCCCAATCCCCGAACTCCACCGGTGGCATCCCGCAATTGTGCTATAAGTCCCGCCTCCTCAATATAAAGGCAGTAATCTGAAATATTATTGCGGCTTATCTCCAGCACTTTAGCGATACTGCTAAAGTTCGGTTTAAACGGTACACTTTTAGCAATAATGGCAAGAAGCTGTTTGAGCTTCCGTCCTGTAGATACATTCATATCTGCAAATTGAGGAATATCTGATTCTAAAGTCAAGTTAATGATTTGCCGCAAACGGATATCGTAGTCATCTTCCAAAGCAAACGGATAATAGCCTGTTTGCAGGTATTCATGAAAAAGCGGAAGCGGATGTTCTAAACCCGGAATATCAACCTTGTGCGTCACCATATCCTGTAAAGTATACACTTCGGAAGATATATGATGAAATAACTGTAAATATTCACGGAAAGAAAGCCCCTGCATCTGATACATAACTGCACGACGACTAAGGTCAGACGCTCCCTTATTGATATCCAATACGGACGAACCGGTAAATACAATATTCAATTCAGGGTGATAGTCATAAACCAATTTAAGTTCTTTCGACCAATCCTTGTATTTATGAATTTCGTCGATAAACAGATATTTCCCTCCCATCTTCACAAACGCATCGGCCAAATCAAGGAGGCGATGGCTGGCAAAATAAAAGTCTTCTGCCGTAACATATAAAGCCTCATTCAAATTCAGTTTCTCCTTGATATGCTGAAGTACCAAGGTCGTCTTTCCAACCCCTCTCGGTCCGGTGAGCCCTATCATACGGCTATTCCAATTTATTTTGGAATAAATATAACGATAAAACTCAATATCAGTTTCCCGCACTAATTTCCGATAATACTCGAATAACTTCTCCATATGCCTTCTTTTTAGACAAAGATATAAAATTTGCACTATAGGAGTGCATTATTTAAGAAGATTTGCACTGAGAGAGTGCAAATAGTTCCATATTCCTTGCAGCAACCTGTTTTTCTCCTATCTTTGCAGCCTAAAAACAACATCACATGAAATATAAACTCGTAGTCCTCGACCTTGACGGTACGCTTACCAACTCTAAGAAAGAAATAACTGCCCGCAACCGGGAAACACTGATACGCATACAAGAACAAGGAGTCCGTCTGGTACTCGCTTCGGGACGGCCAACCTATGGCATCGTGCCGCTCGCCAATGAGCTGCGTATAAATGAGTTCGGCGGATTTATCCTGTCCTATAACGGCGGCGAGATCATCAACTGGGAAAGCAAGGAAATGATGTACGAGAATGTGCTTCCCAATGAAGTGATTCCGGTGCTCTACGAATGTGCCCGTACCAATCATCTAAGCATACTGACCTATGACGGGGCAGAGATAGTGACCGAAAACTCGCAAGACCCATATGTACAGAAAGAAGCCTTCCTCAATAAAATGGCAGTACGGGAAACAAATGACTTCCTGACCGACATCACTCTTCCGGTAGCCAAATGCCTTATCGTAGGAGATGCCGACCAATTGATTCCTGTCGAGTCTGAGCTGTGTATCCGCCTGCAAGGAAAGATCAATGTTTTCCGTTCGGAACCCTATTTCCTGGAATTAGTTCCACAGGGAATTGATAAAGCCTTGTCTCTCACTGTCCTGCTGGAAGCGACAGGAGTATCACGGGAAGAAGTCATAGCCATAGGCGACGGATACAATGACCTGTCAATGATCAAGTTTGCAGGCATGGGCATTGCAATGGGAAATGCACAGGAACCCGTGAAGAAAGCGGCCAATGAGATCACACTGAGCAATGATGAAGACGGAGTAGCGGTAGCCATAGAAAAACATATTCAGCTATCCTGCCCCATGTAAAAACGAGCAGATTTCAAGCTGATTTACAGCATATATCAAAGAATTATTCTACCTTTGTGGCTCCTAAAAAGAATCAAATAGTAAACGTTATGGAACATCAACTAACCATTTACAACACTCTAGATAGAAAAAAAGAACTGTTTGTACCGCTTCACGCGCCTCATGTAGGCATGTATGTCTGCGGACCGACAGTCTACGGTGACGCTCATCTGGGACATGCCCGTCCTTCCATCACATTTGACGTACTCTTCCGTTATCTGACTCATTTAGGATACAAAGTACGTTATGTACGCAATATTACCGATGTAGGCCATCTGGAACATGATGCCGACGACGGAGAAGATAAGATTGCCAAAAAAGCACGTCTGGAAGAGCTGGAACCCATGGAAGTCGTTCAGTATTTCCTGAACCGTTACCACAAGGCAATGGAAGCACTCAACGTATTATCACCAAGCATCGAACCGCATGCTTCGGGACATATCATCGAACAGATTCAGCTGGTACAGAAGATTCTGGACGCCGGATACGCTTACGAAAGCGAAGGCTCTGTTTACTTCGACGTAGCCAAATATAACAAGGATTATCACTACGGAAAACTTTCCGGTCGCAACCTCGACGACGTACTGAATACAACCCGCGACCTCGACGGACAAAGCGAAAAACGCAATCCTGCCGATTTCGCCCTCTGGAAGAAAGCACAACCGGAGCATATCATGCGCTGGCCTTCGCCATGGAGTGACGGTTTCCCGGGATGGCATGCCGAATGTACTGCTATGGGACGTAAGTATCTGGGTGAGCATTTCGACATTCACGGAGGAGGAATGGACCTGATTTTCCCGCACCACGAGTGCGAAATTGCACAGTCGGTAGCTTCACAAGGGGACGACATGGTTCATTACTGGATGCACAACAACATGATTACCATCAACGGAACGAAGATGGGTAAATCACTCGGAAACTTTATCACACTGGATGAGTTCTTCAACGGCACCCACAAACTGCTGGCACAGGCTTATACTCCGATGACGATCCGTTTCTTCATTCTGCAAGCTCACTATCGCAGCACAGTTGACTTCAGCAATGAGGCACTGCAAGGCTCGGAGAAGGGATTGCAACGCCTGATGGAAGCAATCGACGCATTGGATAAGATCACTCCTTCTGCAACGACTTCAGAAGGCATCAATGTGAAAGAGCTCCGCGCAAAATGTTATGAAGCTATGAATGACGACTTGAATACACCTATCGTTATTGCACAACTCTTCGAAGGTGCCCGCATCATTAATAACATCATCGCCGGAAATGCTGCCATTTCTGCAGAAGACCTGGATAACCTGAAAGAAACGTTCCGGCTCTTCAGCTTCGATATTATGGGACTGAAAGAAGAGAAAGGTTCCTCGGACGGTCGCGAGGCTGCCTACGGTAAGGTAGTGGATATGTTATTGGAGCAACGAATGAAAGCAAAAGCCAATAAAGACTGGGCTACTTCGGACGAAATCCGTAATACATTGACTGCACTCGGATTCGAAGTTAAAGATACGAAAGATGGCTTTGAATGGAGACTGAATAAGTAATTGCAAATAAGAATAAAGAGGTTGTGTCAAAACGCTGGCACAACCTTTTTTTATGCACAAAGCCCAGAC
>ERZ827363.2266-NODE-2266-length-16878-cov-4.591749_pt1 | contig 16878 bp, 19 predicted proteins | sample MGYA00519776_ERZ827363 | MGnify/ENA primary metagenome ERZ827363 (study PRJEB31778, sample SAMEA3449288) | human gut metagenome | biome: human gut; feature: human-associated habitat; material: faeces | place: United Kingdom | collected 2010/2012 ...
AAGTTGGTGGAACGGAAGGAACGTTCCCACAGATTGATTGTTAAAGGAGCAGAGTTTGAAAAAGCATTTCCATTATCCAGAGATCTGGAACAGGAAGAAGTTCAGGATGTTATGGAACAGTTGCAGAACAGTAGTTACAACAAGAGTATCGTGCGGCAGGTTCACATAGCAGCCTTACACAAAGAGCAACAGCAGATTGCAGAAGCAGTTGAAAGAGCAGAAAAAGGAGATGACAGTTAATGGCATTGTATCATTTTTCGGTAAAGCAGGTGTCCAGAGGAAAAGGTCAGACAGTGGTTAATTCCGCAGCGTATATTTCAGGGCAGAAGCTTTATAACGATTATTATGGACAGACGCATGACTATACAAAAAAGTCTGGAGTGGTTTTTACAGAAATTCTGACGCCGGAATATGTGCCGGAACGTCTGACTGATAGGGAAACACTCTGGAATGAGGTAGAAAAGGTAGAGAAAAGTAAACGGGCACAGTTAGCTTATTCTTTTGATATTGCTTTGCAAAATGAACTGACGCTGGATGAAAATATAGAACTGGCAAGAGCGTTTTGCCGGGAGCAGTTCGTAGCACGTGACATGATTGTAGATCTGGCAATTCATGAGGGAAAATCAAAGAACGAAGATGAACCAGACAATCCACATTTTCATGTACTTGCTCCAATCCGTCCTTTTACAGAAGATGGAAGATGGGGCAACAAGCAGAAACGGGAATATATTCTGGATGAAGACGGAAACCGGATAAAAGATGCCAAAGGGAAGGATATATTCAATGCTGTTTCCACTACCGGGTGGAATGATCCGGAGCTTTTAAAGGAATGGAGAAGAGCGTGGACAGAGAAGGTGAACGAAAAATTCCGGGAATGTCACATGGCAGCAAGAATTGATCATCGCTCTTACAAAGAGCAGGGAATTGATCTGATTCCGACGATTCATGAAGGGTATGAAGTGCGAGCAATGGAGAAAAAGGGAATTAAAACAGTGATTGGGGAACTGAACCGAGCTATCCGGCAGTTCAACCAGATGTTTATTTCTCTGAAAGAATCCATTCAGTGGATGAAGATAGCGCATGAGGAAATGAAAGCCGAACTGGATCGCAGGCAGAATCCGACACTTCTGGAAAGCTTGCAGGATTATTATGATAAAAAGACACAGGGCAGACTACCGCTCCCAAATTTCTATGCGGAGATGAAACGGAGAGAGAAGAATCTCTCCAACTTACAGGAGTTTGCAAAATCTATCAATTATCTCCAGACCCATAAGATAGAAACAATGGAGGATCTGCTGGGAAGGATTGATGAACTGAATGGTGTTGTATCAGTCAGTAAAAAAGAGATTTCCGAAAAGCGAGATCAGTTAAAGAAACTGGAAAATCTACAAAAGATGGCAGAAGTAATAAAGACAAACCAGCCATTGATAGACGAGTACAACCATTTCTTTTTCTCGAAAAAACGGGAGAAATACTATCAGCAGCACAAGAAAGAAATCAATTATTATCGCAAATGTGAGCGGGAACTGAAACAGCATTTGGATAAAAATGGAAAGATGCCAACAGCCAGGTGGAAACGAGAGAAAGAAGAACTCCGATCTGTGATCGAAGAGCTAAAAGCAGATAATCAGCCTTATCAGGATGAACTTGCATTTGTAAAAAAGGTACAGAGTTGTGCAGACATTGCTAGACGTGACCGGGAAATAGCAGAAACAGATACCTCCGGGCGTTCAGAAGAAAAAAGGGAGGAGCAGGTGAAGTTCCCGGCATTTCACGCAGTTCAGACAGAAGAAATTCTTGAAGAAAAAAGTAAAGTAGAGCAACAGTCGGTGAATGAGACGGAACAGAAACCAGAAAAGAAGACTTCTATTCGGAAACAACTGGCTGAAAAGAAGAAAGAGTGTGCAGAGCGTGATGCAAAACAACAGGCAGTGAAGAAAAAACGGAACCATGAGATGAATTTATAACAGTCTGTCAGCAGGACAGATGGGAAAGGATGATAAAAATGCAGTATACAGAAGAACAGATTACAAGAGCCAACCAGACCAATCTTGTTTCTTTTCTGAACGCACAGGGGGAACAGTTGGTGAAAAGTGGCAGGGAATACCGCTGGAAAAAGCATGACAGTGTAACGGTATCCGGAAACCGGTGGTACCGGCACAGCCAGGGCAGGGGCGGCTATCCGGTGGATTTTGTGATGGAATTTTACAACGCTACATTTCCGGAAGCAGTTAAAAAGCTGATCGGGGAGGAAGGCGAAGGCAGGAACAGTACCTGCCCCGCCCCGTCCCCTGACTTCCGATTACCAGAGAAAGAGGAAAATAATGATAGAATCATCAGATATCTGACAGAAAACAGAGGGATTGAAAAGAATCTGGTGGAGGAATGGATCAGCAGTGGGGATATTTATGAAGAAAAGAAGCACCATAATGTGGTGTTTGTTGGCAGAGATGCAGACGGTATTCCTAGATATGCCCATTGCAGGGGAACAAGTGAAATAAAATACAGGGGAGATGTGGCTGGATCTGATAAATCTTGCGGATTCTGTCACAGAGGGACGGATAATCAGTTGTTTGTGTTTGAAGCAGCCATTGATCTGCTTTCTTTTATCCAATTATTTCCCAAAGACTGGAAAAAGCGGAGCTACCTGAGTCTGGGTGGCATTTCCAGTGCGGCACTGATGGCTTTTCTTTCTGAACGCCCTCAGATTACTTCGGTTTTCCTGTGCCTGGATAATGACCATGCAGGGAATGAAGCCAGTGAGAAATTGGCAATAGAAATCCCGGACGGATACAGTGTCATCCGTCTGAAACCGTCCCGAAAGGACTGGAATGAAATCCTCTGTGATAAAAATGTAGACAGGAAGAAAGCAATCGCAGAAACAGTTACAATGAAAGCACCGGAGAAGGAAGCACTGGTGCCGATGCTGTGTTACGAAGATATTGAACAGACCAGTGTAGAATGGCTGTGGTTTCCCTATCTGCCATTTGGAAAACTGACGATTATTCAGGGCAATCCAGGAGAGGGAAAAACTTATTTTGCCATGATGCTGACCGCAGCCTGCACGAACCGTAAGACTTTCCCGAACATGGAAGAGATTGAACCTTTTAATGTGATCTATCAGACTGCAGAAGACGGTATGGGAGATACGATTAAGCCGAGGCTGGTGGAAGCAGGAGCAGACCTGAGTCGGGTGATGGTCATTGATGATACAGAGGAAGCATTGACGTTATCCGATGACCGTATTGAAAAAGCAATCCGTCAGAATCAGGTCAGACTTTTAATCATTGATCCGGTACAGGCTTTTATCGGTGCCGATGTGGATATGAACCGGGCAAATGAAGTCCGTCCGGTATTCCGGAAACTGGGAATGATCGCTGAAAAGACCGGTTGTGCGATTGTGCTGATCGGACATCTGAATAAATCTTCAGGGACACAGAGTACTTACCGGGGACTTGGTTCTATTGATATCATGGCGGCGGTGAGAAGCCTGCTTTTTATCGGGAAAGTAAAGAAAGACCCGACAACAAGAGTACTGATCCATGAGAAAAGTTCTCTTGCACCTCCAGGTGAGACGATGGCATTTAAACTTGGAGATGAAGAAGGATTCCGCTGGGTGGGAGCTTATGAGATTTCCGCAGATGATCTTCTGGACGGAAAGGAAGGAAAGCCGACAGAAACAAAACTGCAACGGGGAACGAAACTGATCTATGAACTGCTTGCAGACGGAAATGCAGTCACAATCCGGGAACTGGATGAAAAGGCAAAAGCACAGGGAATCTCCCAGAGAACCATGCGAGAAGCCAGAAGCCGGATGAAAGAAGAACTGGATTATCGGATGAATGAAAAGCAGGAAAATACCATTCGATTAAAAAAACAAGGGAGAATGGGTGACGGCAGAATTTTGGAGTGAACGGCAGGCTTTATAGATACCCTATCTGCCGTCTGCCGTCTGCCGGTGCAAGGCAATCAAACGGAAATAGCAGGTATCCATACAGAATAAGGATTGCTGTGAATCTGGAACAAAAATGAATTGTAATATGGCGGATATAATGGTATGATTATCCGGTAACAGCAATGTTACGGGGAAGCACCTGTGACAGGGTGTGGCTGCCTCCTGATATTTACAGACCGGAGCCTTTCGGGGTTCTGAGATGAAAGAAAGGAGGTGCGTGATATGACAGCTTATGAGATTATCTCAATATTCTTAGGCGTACTCAGTTTACTGATCGCTTTTGGTAGCCTGTTAATTGCGATTATTGCCTTTCTTGATCGGAAGAACAAGAGGAAATAAAAATGCCTATCCTGTCTGCCAACAGGATAGGCGGTGGTCGTAAGACCATTTAGTCAACTCAGGCGGCATCCACTTTGGAGTGGGTGCTTTTCCTATAACAAATGTACCACACATTCCTCTTGTTTTCAATGGGAAAATTAAAATATGCAGTTCATCTGACAGGGATTTATCCCTGTCTTTATTATATCCCCAATTTCTGAAATGTTAATACAAAAATTTTAATATATGTAACCAACAGTCTGGGCAGTTAATCTGTAAAAATGGATTAGCTGCTCTTTTTTTGCAAAAAATGGAGGTTTTACAATGGCAGTGAAGAAGAAAATTATCAACATCAGAGTATATTTTGACGGTGATCAGGACGCAAAAGAAGTGTTTGCAGAGGTGATCGCACAGAAAATACGTGACACGAAAACAAAAGATAAACTTGCAATAATGAAAGATAAGCAGTATAATGATTATGAGTTCAGTAATCTGAAATCTGCGTAGGATGTGCAAAGTAGCGGAGGTATCAGATGAACAACAGATATATAAATCAAAACAGCAATACAGACAGAAATGCAACATGGAGAGTTGGCGTATACTGCCGACTTTCCAAGGATGACGAGCTGACAGGCGAGAGTGCCAGTATTTCCAACCAAGAGTTAATATGTAAAGGGTGGTTTCTGCCACCAAATACATATGACTGCGGCTCATTTGTGGTGAATCGAAAAGCAGTTGTAGGAAAGGAGTTAAAACCCCATATAACCGCTAACATTTTACCCTGAAAGGAGCCAGTTATGAAGTCTATTTTTGAAGAAATGGGCGGCACTTACCGCCAAGAGGGAGATTATCTTATCCCTAACCTCGAATTACCTCCGACACCGGATTATCAAATCGGAAAATATGGGCGTATGCACCGCTGCTACCTGAAAGAGCATCGCAAGGTGCTTTATACAAATCTTATTTTGGACGGTACTCTGTTTGAACATTTGGCTGAAATTGACCAAGCCTGCAATGGGCGAATGGAAATAATTTGTACCGCTATGGCGAAGCAGGAAGGTGTGACCGAAGCTCTTAAGGCTGCCGATCAGATGGAATGGGTACGCCGTCAAAACAGTATCCGCAATCGAGCAGAAGAAATCGTGTTGTCTGAACTTGTATATGCTTAAATGAAATCCCGTTACCAGCTGTGACATGGCTGATAACGGGATTTTTCTATCGTTAGTCATTTTTTTCTTCTGCACTGGCTACAAGCCGGTCAAAATCGCTCTGATACAATCGGTCTTGAATGATCCGGTATTGCTCAAATTCGCTCTCTGCAAAGGCTTTTGCGATTGCGGCTGTGACTTTACCCTTGTTTTGCAATACTTCTGCATCGTTGAATTGCAGGAACGCATCCAGTTTGGAAGCCCAATCTGCCGTCGTCATGGGAATATGCCGTCGTGCCTGTCTTGTAGCGTAGTCCAGATACATCGTGACAATCTCGTTAAGTTCCTGTATTTCGCCCTTAGATAAGTAATTCTTTGCAATCGACACATCTGCTTTGACAATTTTTCCATCGGGTGCATTACGCCACGAGGTCAATCCCATATGTTCTTTTGTGTGGTCTGCTCTCGCTACAATGACCTCTGCTGCGGTATTTCCGTGAACTGCATAGTGCATCTTATTTTGTACTGTCGCAAAGAAATCTTTCGTAATTTTGCTATCAAGGGAATAATCAACGGCAGTAGCATAGATGTCTGTAATTTTTTGATAGAAACGGCGCTCGCTGGCTCGAATCTCCTGTATCTCAGAAATTAAGTGGTCAAAATAATCCTCATCGAAGATTTGACCGTTAATCAATCTGCTTTTATCCAAAACATACCCTTGCTTCGTAAAGGTATCCAACACTTTTGTTGCCCATTGCCTAAACTGAGTGGCTCTGTCAGAGTTAACTCGGTATCCAACAGCAATTATGGCAGATAGCGAATAGAACTTGTATTGATAAGTTTTTCCGTTATCCGCAACTTGTGCAAAATTTGCACAAGTTGAATCCTCGGACAATTCGCCACTTTCATAAATGTTTTTCAAATGTTTCGTGATAACGCTTCTATCTACATCGAAAAGCTGACCAATCGCTTTTTGTGTCAACCATACATCGTGATCCTGCACACGGACTTCAATGCCATCTTCATGGGCATCCTTTGTAAATACAAGAAAATCCACGGTACTGTTCCGGATTTGTAATTTTGTATTCTTGCTCTCATCCATTATGTATCACCATCCAATCATTCCTTATCAGAATTATTTTTATTTTTTCCACGGCTTTTATAAACATTGTGCTTATTCTTACATTGAGGACTGCAAAATACAGCACTCGGTCTGCTTGCGACAAAGGCTTGCAGACAGTGCTTGCACAGACGGATAGGTTTTTCCGTATCTGTCAGCATGAAACTGAACATCATCTGTATCCCCAGCAGCATGGAATGGAAATCCCATACAATCGTCGGCTTATCCAAAAGAGCGATATGATAAGTTGGCGTATTGCCGCCGTAAGCTGCCATGCTCTGCTGCATCATCAATTTTGTGTCCTGATTTATGGTGTCGTAGTCCTCATAATAGAGCATACTCGTCACATAGGTAAATGCCCAGTCGGTAAACTGCTGCTTCATCCAATCGTAGCGTTCCGCATATTCTCTCTGAAAACTCATATTGACCGCCATCGGCTTATCAGTCATGGTCATAGCCAGCGCCATCATAATGCGGTCATTTTCAATATTCCACATGGATTCCACGCCACGTTTGATGACATTCAGCTTATCAAAGGGGAAGAACAATTTCAGATAGTCCTCCGTTGCCATTGTTTCCGCTTTGAGAAAATGATTCTTCGGCAGGTACACCGCCTCATAATCCATGAAGTTCGGAGTAGTCGGCAGAGCGGCCATAAGTCCAAACAGACCATACTTCAAAGCAAACTGCTTGATTGCCTTTTGAATTTCTTCATCGGGCTTCTTGCTCATTCCCATGCGCCCAATATTGATAGCGTCCAATACGATCTGCTGATACTCGGTCAGCGGGTCATAAATGCTTGGCTGCGCCGTTTTTGTAGGAGTCAGGTACAAAATGCCGTCCTCGGCTTCTTTCCATTCATATTCACTATATCGCACCCAAGTGGAACTGGTGCGTTCAAACAGGTTTTTCATAACCTCACCTCTGATTCCAATCATCTATACCGTATTTATTCAATAGCTCACGTGCTTTTTCTATACCAGTGTCAGTAATGTAAACAGACTTGGAACGGGAAGGGTGCTTGCCCTGCCGGATATAATCATCGTTGTCCAATTCATTGAGAATATCAAAATCATAACCTTTCCATGCGTAAAAATCCTTTGCTTCAGTGAATTTCTCACCTTCAGTAAAACGAGAGAGATACATTAACATCATAGTCAATTCCCGCATGGCTTCTTCCGCTTTTGTTTGTTTCATATGCAAACCCTCCACCCTATATTGTAACCCAAATAATCAAAAATTATATTAGCATTATACTATTTCTTTTTCTGTGAATCAACCTCTGTGCTGTTATCTGCTAAAAAATCCTTTTCCAATAAGGTCAATGGCTGCTGTTTCTTTGCCTTTTCCAGTAAGGCGGGAAGCAGCTTTTTTTGTATCTTTTTTAGCATAGTGACACGCACCTTGCGGATATTACGGTCAGTCTGTCCTCTTATGGCAGCAATCCGTGTGGAACTGAACAATCGGACGGCATACAAAAATAACAGCTCTTTGTGATCTTCACTCAGTTCCAAAAGAATATCAGACAGATTTTCCTCGGTCACAAGTTCATGTATATCGTAAGGGCAGTAGAAAATAGCGTCAATAAAATCTCCCTTTCGGAGTTGCTTTTCCAAAACATCATTCAAAGTGTCGGGAAAGAACAATCCGTCTTTTGCCGCACCATAGTCAAGTGGAAGATCGTCACCGCTTCGGCTGAGTTCATGGTATCGCTCTCTGCGTTCACGATTGGCATCCAGCTTGTCCCACCAAGCAACTACCTTCTCAAAATCGGACACAGTTCTTGCGGCATCCTCCAAACGGGCAAGGGCTTCTGCTTGCAATTCACGTTTGAGTTTTTTGCGTTCGCTGTCCTCATCCGAATTTTCGTCCTCAATCGGATTTTCTGCCGCATCGGCTTCCAACTCGTCAATGAGTCGTCGTTCCCTTGCAATCTGCCTTTGTGCTTTTGAAGTCAATTCAATTTCTGTATCGGCATCGGCAGTATCTTCTCCATCGTCCCACAGAGCGTTTTCATCCTCGTCCTCATCCTCGGGATAGTTCGCATCGTATTCAGTTTCTATTTCATCATTTTCACTGTCAAATTCAAATATTTCATCACCCGAACGCACCGCCGACACCTCCCTTCAAAAATTTTTTCTGCTTTTTCTTAAATTCTGCGAAAAACAGTTCCGCTAAGCACCCCATATTTCTCCTATTAGTGAGGAAGTAATATATTTTATCTTGTTTTATATTACACCCGCAAAATATAAAAGGAGGAATCGCCTATGTCAAATAACAATCGTGAGCTGACGGGCAAGGAGAAGCGGCAAATTAAAAAGCTGATTACTTCTCTCTGTGCCAGCTATGACAAGGAATACGGCTGCCTGCCGCTGGACTGTGACTGTCCGATGTTTGGTATCTGCTACACCAACAGCGGTTTATGCAGCTACTTCCGTGAATCTGTACTTCCAGCAGAGCCGGAGCTGCAAGCTGTATTCGAGTCGCAGCCGCTGAGCGTTTGCAAAGAATGTGGAAAGCACTTTTCGAAGGACGGCAAACGAATTTACTGTTCGGAAAAATGTGCCGAAGAAGCCCGCCGCCGACAAACCGCAGCAAGGGTACGCAAGCACAGAGAAAAGCATTCGTAAACACATCAAATGTAACCATTTTGCCCCCGAAAAGCCTTGTGCCGCAAGGTTTTTCCCGGAGCGTTTCTATGTAGGCAATGGGTTTATACCTTTTGCCTTGTTTTAACTGCACAAATGGTTACAGTCAAGCGGAACTACAACTATTATACGAAAATTTCATGAATTTTTCAACACGGAGGTAACTGCCTATGGCAAAAAACGAAAGCAGCAACTTTTCTTATCTGACACGCCGTATCGGCACAACCACTTACAAGGTCAAGGTCATATTCAGTGATACGGAACAAGAAACCATGGAAGATAAAATTTTACGACTAATCCGTAACGAAGCGGTTACAAAAGACGGAACCTGTGGTATAATGAGTTCACCACAAATGAGCCGTCAGTCTGAAAGGAGCGCATCATGAGCGTAAAACAGACTGAAGGAAAAATCACAGCATTGTACGAAAGACTGTCCCGTGACGATGAATCTGCCGGGGATAGTAACTCCATTGTCAATCAGAAAAAATACCTCGAAAGCTATGCCGCACAAATGGGCTACGAAAACTGCATTCACTATACCGATGATGGGTATAGCGGCGGAAATTTTGAGCGTCCTTCTTGGAAACGGCTGATTGCCGACATCGAAGCCGGAAAGGTGGCTCATGTCATTGTCAAGGATATGAGTAGGGCGGGGCGTGATTATCTCCAAACCGGATTTTACACCGAGGTTTTTTTCGGGCAGCACAATGTTCACTTTGTGGCAATCGCCAACGGTGTGGACAGCAACGATCAGAACAGCAACGAATTTGCCCCGTTTTTGAACATCATGAACGAATGGTATCTTCGTGATCTGAGCCGCAAACAGCGCACCGCCATTCGTGTCAAGGGCGAATCCGGCAAGCCGACCACAAACTGTGCTATCTACGGATACAAGAAAGAGCCGGGCGATAAGTACACTTGGCATATCGACGAGGAAGCGGCGGCAGTTGTCCGCAGGATTTTCCGCCTGACCATTGAGGGCAACGGACCTTATGAGATTGCACGTATTTTCTTTGACGATAAAATTGAAACCCCTGCTGTTTATTTCGGCAAGCAGAATAAAGGCATTTGGAAAAGCAAAGAGGAATTTCCGAATCCCTATAACTGGAGCGGCTATATTGTCGCACAGATTCTTTCAAAGCCTGAGTATATGGGGCATACGGTCAACTTCCGTTCCCATAAATTGTCCTATAAGGACAAAACTCCTGTGATGAACCCAAAAGAAGAATGGTTGATTTTTGAGAATACCCATGAAGCCATTGTTGATAAGGAAGCATGGGAACTGGCTCAGAAGCTGCGTAAGACGCCAAGACGAATTGATACAATGGGTGAAGCCAATCCGCTGACCGGACTTTTGTACTGTGCGGACTGCGGCGAAAAGATGTATAACCACCGTTCCAGAGGCGGTACAGAGAAAAATCCTTATCCATCGGATTTCTTTGATTGTTCCGTCTATACAAGGGCACACCAGAAGCATAGCACCGCCTGCTGCGGGCATTATATTACAACCAAGGCTCTGCGTACTTTGATTTTAGAAACCATCCGTTCCGTCAGCACTTTTGCCATTTCCAATCGAGAGGAATTTATGGAAAAGGTACGGGCAGCTTCACAGCTCAGACAGGCAGAAGCGGTAAAAGATACGAAACGAAAACTAAACAAAGACCGTAAACGCATTACCGAGCTTGATACGATTATTAAAAAACTCTATGAATCGTTTGCTGTCGGTCGTATCTCCGAGGAACGCTTTGACAGCCTGCTGGCAGAGTATGAAGAAGAACAGAAATCTCTCCGCACTTCTGTTTCGGACATGGAGGAACGATTATCTGGTTTTGAAGAAGATACAAACCGTGCGGAACAGTTTCTTGCACTGGCAAAGAAATATACTGATTTTTCAGAGCTGACCACGCCAATGATTAACGAGTTCATTGAGAAAATCCTTGTCCACGCCCCGGAAAAGGTTGATGGGGATCGGGTACAGGAAGTAGAAATCTATTTGAAATTCATTGGGTGTTTTGAACTTCCTGCGCCGGAACTGACAGCAGAGGAAGAAAAACGGCAGGAGCAGTTACGCAGACACCGTATCAAGAGCCGGGAACGCTATCAGAAAATCAAGGCGGGCAAACACGCAGTCGGGCAGCCGTTTAAGCTGACCTGCAAATGCTGTGGCAAGGAATTTGAATCCAGAAGTTCTGCCGCCATGTATTGCAGCCCAAACTGCCGGGCAAAGTTCTATCGGCAGGAAGCGGCAGAAAAACGGAGTCGTGAAATCGCCTGTGAGAACTGCGGCAAGACCTTTACTACAACAAGAAACGATGTGAAATATTGTTGTGACCAGTGCCGATACGAAGGGCAACTCAAAGGACAGCGAATACGCAATGCGGCGAACAGAGCCAAAAAGAAAGAGGCGGAAGTGCTTGATATTTCCCCTGCGGCAGAAACTAAAGAACCACAGAAAACAGCATAATATATTTTGAAGCGAGTCTGAAAATTTCAGCTCGCTTCTTTCTTTTTCGAGTTGTCACAGTGGCAACTCGATTTTATGCCTGTTTTATTTCAAGTTCCCAAGTTGGGAACTTGATTTTTATACCGTTTTACCGCAAGTTGCCAGATTGACAACTTGCGGTAGCAGTCACTCAAAACAGCAACTTGATACTTTGATGTTTGTGTGCTTTCCAAATCAAAGTGCCAAGCTGACACTTTGGTTTTTGAGAACAGTCCGTGGTAAGTTCCCAGTTTGGGGACTTACCAAATCACGCACCGCAAGTTCCCAAATTGGGAACTTGGCGTAAATATTCATTTGATATTGTTCCTGATTAACACTTTACCGTTAGCCGGAACAGATTTTTGGTAAGTTGTCATTTTGACAACTTGCCAAATTTTAATACCGCTTTTGCCCTCGTTTGGTATTACACCGATACCAAACGGGGGCATTTTTGCTACCGCAAATATTTATCAAAAATGTGTGATACCAAACTACAAACTTTTTACTACCACAGGAGGATTTGTATATGACTGAAAACGAGAAAAAATTATTACAGGCGAAGCACAGATTAGAGGAAGCACAGATGCGTGACCGTGTGAAAGAACGAAAGGCTCGGACACATCGTTTGATTCAGGAGGGAGCGATTTTAGAGAAAGCATTACCACAGACCACGCAGATGACTTTGGAGCAGTTGGAGGATTTTTTATGGGAAGTATTCAAGGCAGTACGATGATTTTTGGCGTTCCGGGAAACCGGGGCACTTTTCTTTTTCCCCGAAGGGCGCACTTACTCACCACCTGCAAAGCAGGCGGTGGTATCCTTCCCTCCGGTCAGGCTCGTGCGCTCTTCACGAACTGTCTTTCAGCCATTTCTCCAGAGGGGGCAGGCAATGCCGCAAGCGGACATTCCCTGTGCAGTCGGCGTTATGTTTTGCCCAATCAGTAAAACGATGAGGTGGTATATCGCCACCCCATCCCGCCGCCTACCTGCGAAAACCTGCCACCGGCAGCTTTATCGCAGCAAGGGCTGTCGTATTTTACGACACCCTTTTCTTTTTCAAAAAAGAAACAAAAACTGAGAGCGAAAGGACGGTGAGAACGAATGGCGATCTACCACTTGGAAGCAAAGGTTGTGAGCAGAGGAAACGGACGGTCTGCTGTTGCGGCATCTGCTTATCTGAGCTGTACCAATATTTTGAATGATTATGACGGAGTACGGCATGACTACACCCGAAAGAAAGGGCTTGTATGGAGAGAGGTTTTCCTGCCGGAGTTTGCACCACAGGAATGGCAAGACCGAGGTGTGCTTTGGAACGCCGTTGAAGAAAACGAAAAGACAAAGGACAGCCGCCTCGCCCGTGAGTTCGTTCCGGCTCTGCCTGTCGAGCTGAGCAAAGAACAATGGCAGCGGCTTCTATCCGATTTTATCAATGACCAGTTTGTTGCAGACGGGATGTGTGCTGATGTAGCGATTCATGACCCCGATCCACCCGGTTACAATCCTCACGCCCACATCATGCTGACAGTGCGTCCATTGGATGAAAACGGGAAATGGCAGTACAAAACCGAAAAAGAATATCTCTGCATGAAAGACAGCGAAGAACGAGGCTTTACTGCCGCAGAGTTCAAAGCGGCACAGGCAGACGGTTGGGAAAAGCAATATCAATACAAAGTCGGAAAAAAGAAAATGTATATGACACCTTCTGCCGCCGAAGCACAGGGCTATGAGCGTGTCAACAAATATCCCAAAAGCACCAAGTACGGCAGACAAAATCCCATCTCCGAGCGTTGGAACAGTGAGGAACAGCTTGTGGAATGGCGAAAGGCGTGGGCAGATGTGACCAACCGCTATTTGGAGCAGTACGGTCACGATGCCCGTATCGACCATCGCAGCCACGCCGAGCGAGGTCTGACTGAGCAACCGACCATTCACGAGGGTGTGGTTGCCCGTGCTTTGGAGAAGAAGGGCATTGTTTCCGACAGGTGTGAACTCAACCGCCAGATTAAAGCGGATAATGCCCTGCTCCGTGAACTTAAGGATACTGTTAAGAAGCTGCTGAAAGCGGTCAAAAATTCTGTTCCGGAAATTGCAGAAGCGATGGAAAAATTGCGTGGCAATATGATTATCTTCAAATATCAGCTATTGCACCTGGGCAGCAACAAGCACAGTATCAAGCAGTCCTTGAATTTGTTCCGTGAGGAAATGGCGGAATATGTCGCTGTCACGGATAAAATCAAGGCAAAGTCCAAAGAGCGTAAATCTCTGCTGACAGAGAAAAAGGAAACGCCGGTAATTCATGTTCTGAAGCATCGTGACCTTGCAAAGCGTATTGCTGAACTGACAGAGGATTTGGAGGAACTGCGTTCGGAAAAGGCAATGCTGCTCCGACAGCTCCAATACCCTGAAGATGCAACAGCGGATATGTTCAAAAAGCAAATCCGCACTTTGGAGGACGGGCTGAAAAAGATTGAAGCCAGCGAAGCCCAGTATGCCGCCGAGCTTGACAACGCTCTCAAACAATACGCCGAATTGCAAGAGCAGGCGACTGAATTTGACCCCATCGAGCTTTACGAAACAAGACAGGAAATTCGTTCCAATCACGAACGAGATGCCACACGGCGCATCCAGAATGCCTACGGCGATAAATATGATATGCTCCGTATGTATGACAGTAAACGGAGTGTCGCTAATCTGTTGAATGAGAGTGCGGAAGAACGGTCTTTGACGGAAAGACTGCGAGCAAAGCAGAAAGAGCAGAAACAACAGCAACAGGCACAGAGAAAACCCAAGAACAAGAGTAGGGAAAGATAAAATTTGCGGGAGTGCAGTTCATTACGAATCGCACTCCCGCTTTTTTTGTTTCGTCTACCAAAATAATAAATTTGCTTTGCACCATTTCCATTTTCATTTGTGTTTTGAAACGCTCTATAGTTAGTGTTTAAGTATTCACAAATAACCCATTGATATTATTCGCTTGTGCGTATATAATATATATAACTATTTGGTGCGGAGGTAAACTATGTTTGAATACATGACAGTACAGGATGCAGCTAAACTTTGGGGAATATCGGTGCGTCGTGTTCAAAAGCTATGTGAAGAAAATCGAATTGATGGAATTGTTCGACTACCTCGTGCATGGCTAATTCCCCAAGATGCCCAAAAACCGGCTGATGGTAGATATAAACAAAATAAAAAAGCAAATTTATTGCCGACAACAAGGAGAACACACGATGAGTAAATTATTATTGGTAGAGGATGACCAAAGTATCGTATCCTCATTATCAGACTATTTAGGAAATGAAGGGTTCAAAATCGAAAGTGCTTCTGGGCAGAAAGAAGCAATAGAAAAATTGGATAGCGACCAATATGATTTAGCCTTGGTGGACATTCAATTATCAAACGGCAATGGCTTTTCTGTTTGTTCTGCAATTAAAGAAAGAGGAACCATGCCGGTTATTTTCTTAACGGCTTCTGACGATGAGTATAGTGTTGTGGCAGGACTGGACATGGGAGCTGACGATTATATCAGTAAACCCTTCAGACCAAGAGAACTGCTTTCCAGGATCAACAGCGTATTAAGGAGAACTAAGAACACGCAAAACATTATCAGTTACCATGACTTAGTTGTGGACACAAATCAAGCAACCGTATCAAAAAATGGGGAAGAGATTTTATTGTCTGCTATGGAATATAAATTGCTGTTAGTCTTTCTGCGTAACAAAGGCATTGTTCTATCTCGCAGAAGATTGTTAGAGCTTTTATGGGACACTACTGGAGAGTTTATCAATGATAACACGCTGACTGTTTACATGAAAAGGCTGCGTGACAAAATTGAAACCAATCCACAGGAGCCGGAAATCATAATTACCGTTCGTGGACTTGGTTATAAGGTGGGTTGATATGGACTTTATCAGAAATAAAGAAGTTAAAAGGCAAATTGTTGTCAACGGCCTTCTTGCCCTATTTTGGTGCTGTATTTGCTTTATCGTTGATAGCAAATCTCTGTGGATTGTTTTAGCGGCTATTGTATCAGTCAGTATGGTCTCCCTTTTTTTCACCTATCAAAGATACAGAAAAATTGCTGAACTTAGCTTGCTTATCGACAAACTGCTACATGGAGATGAAACAATTTCTTTTGGGCAGTTTCAAGAGGGCGAGTTGTCTGTTTTACATGATGAAATATCCAAGATGACAAGACGACTTATTGAACAGGCAGAAGCTCTAAAAAAAGAAAAAGGTAATTTAGCAGACGCTTTAGCCGATATTTCACATCAATTAAAAACGCCTTTGACATCACTAAATATTCTAAACGCTTCCCTGTGCAATGAGAAAATGATTGACGAAGAAAGGTATGAGCTGATCCGCAAGCAGGCTATGCTTTTATCAAGAATGGAGTGGCTGATTGCAACGCTTCTTAAAATATCCAAGCTGGATGCAGGAACGATTACTCTAAAGCCACAGGAGATATGCTTAAAAGATGTGGTAGAAAAAGCAATTCGTCCTCTGGAGATTGCGGCAGAATTAAAAATGCAGACAATCACGCAAGTGATTCCGGCAGAATTAAAACTAACTCTTGATACTGATTGGACTGCTGAAGCCTTGGGGAATGTAATTAAAAACTGTATCGAACATTCACCAGAGGGCAGCACTATTGAAATCAAGGCAATAGAAAGACCTCTTTTGACACAGATCATTATTGAGGATAACGGGACAGGTTTTCAGGAAAAGGATATACCGCATCTGTTTGACCGATTTTATCAAGGAAGTGGCTCTACAATCGGTAATGCTGGTTTGGGGTTGGCTCTGGCAAAAACAATCATCGTCAATCAGGGCGGTGTCATCCAGGCGAAAAACCGGAAGTCAGGCGGTGCAGAATTTGAAATCTGCTTTTATCGGGGGACTGCTTAATGTAGCCCCTTTTTAAGTGACATTTTTGTAATGAAATAGTAATGAAGCAGTCACTTTTCCTTGCTATACTGAATTGCAAAAATATATGGAGGAACTTTCTATGGAAATATTAAGAGTGGAGAATATATACAAAACCTACGAAATGGGCAATGCTCCTGTTCATGCTCTGTCAGATGTTTCTTTTTCCGTTGATAAAGGAGAGTTTGTTGCAATCATTGGAGCATCTGGGTCTGGCAAGTCTACCCTGTTGCACATATTAGGTGGTGTTGACAGACCGACTTCGGGGAAAGTATTTGTGG
>ERZ827363.2279-NODE-2279-length-16833-cov-9.327453_pt1 | contig 16833 bp, 10 predicted proteins | sample MGYA00519776_ERZ827363 | MGnify/ENA primary metagenome ERZ827363 (study PRJEB31778, sample SAMEA3449288) | human gut metagenome | biome: human gut; feature: human-associated habitat; material: faeces | place: United Kingdom | collected 2010/2012 ...
CACACTTTGTTCAAAAATGATTTTTTTGATATTAAATTTGTTGAATCATATATTACTTCTGTCTAAAAAGCCTGTTACGGATCTGATAGCAGGCTTTTTATGTATCATAATGTAATCTAATCTACCAGTGTTTACAAGGTTGGTTTTGTACATTTTTACCTCCTCTGGTGAATGATTTTTAATCCATAATGATTTTTAGAAGTATGAGGAATCGGAGAAATGATAAAATCTGGCTTTTCTCCTTGGGGGGAAATGAAGACCTCTTCTCCTTTCTTTAAATCAATTTGGAAGGTGTTGTTTGGGAATGATTGTATAGTGAAGTTTCTTTTTCCTTCAAAAATAGGGTTAACTATATCAGTCGTTACAATGCAAGGCTCTCCTGCCAGACTTTTAATATGGATAAATTGTGTCTTTCCTTGCTTTCTACTGGCAGATACTTTAAATGCCCCTTCCGTGCGCAGACCTGAATAAGCAATGTCTTTCCATGTAGCGGGGATAGCTGGGAAAATGCGAATCTTTCCCCCCCAACTCTGTAATAACATATCGTGAATGCTTTGGGCGGCAGATAAAGGTGTCTCAATAACTGGCCCACTTTCTTTATACATAGTCGTCGAACTAAGAAATTTACCAAATAATTTATTTAGATAGGCTAGTGCATCGTCTCCCTTTCCGATAGCAGAGGAAATGGAAGATGCTCCTGTGCATGAGTAACCTAGGAGAGCTGTGGGCTTGCTTTGCCAAAAAGACAATGATTTCTCAATCATTTCAATATCATTCGGTTGTTCTTTATTAATTAAGTATAGAGGATAAATAGCAAGTAAATGTGAATAATGTCTGTGTGAGAAAGCATACGGCATATCTTTTCCGATAAGTAATCCATTCTCGTCTGTGGGGTAAGGAGTCAGTTTAAGAAGCACATTTTTCCATGTCTCAATCAATGAATCTTGGATATTCAGACGATGGGCTGATTCTAGTAGTGTTTGGCATCCCCAACGTAGCAGAGCGAGGTCGAAATTGCAATCTTCCACGGTGTCATATTCGGGGGAGTAAGTTGCTGGGAGATGAAGTTTTCCATCGTCTCCTTCTTTCAGGAAATGCAAATAGTAGTTGATTGATTCTTTTAATAAAGGAAATAATTTATTTCGTAAAATATCATCATCCATTTTATGTCGGTAGATAAGCCATAGGTTGTGACAGGCCCATGGAAGTAGTCCTACTTGAGCTTTGCCTTTTCCTGGAATTCCTACTTCTGTAGTCATACATTCCAAATTGGAAGCAACCCCTATTCCTAATGAGTTATGGCGGTAAGCTTTGGGAATGTTGAGGCGTAACTGATCTATATGATTGTAGAGGGCATTTTCTAAAGAAGCTGCCAGATCTAGATGGTCGGAAGTATTCAGTGCCCAATAGGTAAGTTGAACATTGAGATTCCACCAGACATTCGGCCATGGGGTTTCGGTTAGCCACGGGCCTGTGTTATCTATTAGAGCACGATCACCACGTGTTGCAGAGGCTAATTTATACATCTGTATCCAGTAGAAGTTTTCTTTTTGTGCTTCCGGCAGTGTTATGAAACTACTAGGATAGAAAGTATTCCACCATTTACGATGTGTTTTTTGCATGGGGTGATAACCTTTACGTATAGCTTTTCGGATTTCAGCTTTGCATATTTCACTCGAATTGTTTTGAGGATATGTATGTGTTAGGTTTATCCATAAGGTGCGTTCTGTTTCGGGGTTATGTGTTTCTTGCCATCCAATGCTCGTTTCTCCTCCTGCCAATAATTTCTGGACAGATAGATTGACTTCTTTCTCATTACTGATTTTTGCTGTCGGATTAAGTTCGTAATCTTTTGGTATTTTATTGGCTTTTCCTTGTCTTTTGAAAATCAAATAACGAGGACTATTAGCTTCAGCTGCTATCCATTCCCATTGGAAGTCATGTTCGTCTCCTTCTGTTGTTGCTTTTACTATTATCATCATTTCATCCGCATGGACAAAACTTCGCAAGTGGATGACTCCTTTAGTTGTCGTAATATCTGTTGAAACTTCAGCATTCCAAAGGTCAAGATGCATCGTTCCATTGATTATTTTGCCCTTAGGATGTAGGGCAAAATGTCCGGTAAGTAGTCTAGGGATTCCGAATACATCTCTTTTAGTGCGGTGATCATGTACATCGCAGTTGCCTGTTTCTAAGCGCAAGTAGTTCTTTCCAGGTTCTTTATAAATCATTAGCCCAAGCTTTCCGTTACCTAAAAAGGCGGAATCATACCAATATTCGGGTAACTTTTCCCATATCATATCTTGTTGACTCATAAATTGGGGCCAGTCAATATCTTGTTTTATAGTTGCCGGGTGAGCATTCACAAAAAGAATGCTGATTAATGATAAAAGTAGGTAAGAATACAGTTTGTTTAAATAATTCATAGTATGCTTTTTCATCTATTAATTAATAATGCTCTCTCTGCAAATATATAGAGTATGACAATTTTACGACTATTGGTATTGTTGAATAGTCTTTCATTTTTGTCTAATGTTTTTGTTTGTATGGGGTAAAGAATGTATTTCTTCTTTAAAGGTTGAAGATTTTCGGGAATTAGCTTTCAGTATTCGTTATGTAGAATATTACTCCTTTTAGATACAATAATGATCTTATTGGCTACTTTTAAGTAATAGCTTCCCTATTGATATTTATTTCATTGCCTAATGAGTTTTCGTTTGACTTAAGTCGAACGATAGTTTAACTAAAGTCAAGCTTTCGTTCAACAACTGTCAAACGAAAGCTCGCTTGGTAATAAGATAAATAATGCTAATAAGAGAATAAATTGAAAGCTGCATAGTAATGTATTATTATCAGTAATAGCATTTTATGTTCTTTTCCGAACCGAAATGAACATAAATCTCAAGCCAGCAGATTCATATTCGGAATTCACTGATTTATCCTTTTATTTTCTTAATATACTCCGTGGGTAAACATCCGAAATACTTCTTGAAACTCGTAGCAAAATAAGACGGTGTATTGAATCCTACCATTGTACTGACTTCTGCTATTGTATAGCGGCCATCCTTGAGTAACTTTGCTGCTTCGTTGAAACGGATCTTTCGTATAAAATCGATAGTCGATTCGCCTGTGATAGCTTTCAATTTAAGATGCAGGTTAGAACGACTCATATTCATTTCTCTGGCAAATTCGTCAGTAGAGAATTCAATATTATCCATGTTTTTTTCTACAATAGCTACGGCACGTTTCAGTAAAGCTTCATCCATGGCGTTAAACGTAATCTTTTCCGGTTCCACTTCCAGGGATTTGGAATACCGTTCAAGCATACGTCTACGGGTACGCATCATATTCTGTATCTTCGTAGTCAGGATAGCAAGTGAGAATGGTTTCGGGATGTAATCATCCGCACCCATTTGCAGACCTTCCATCTGATCCTTGGTTTCGCTTTTGGCAGACAGGATAATCACAGGAATGTGACAGGTACGGATATTCTGCTTCACATTCTTGCATAGCTTGATACCATCCATCACAGGCATCATGACATCAGTTACAATGATGTCAACTTCATTGTCTTTCAGTTTTTCCAAGGCTTCTTCACCATTCCCGGCTTCCAGCGTATTGAAGAGTTCTGCAAGTCCGCTGCTAAGATAATGGCGGATTTCATTATTGTCTTCTACAATAAGAATAGTGCCACGCTTCTTGTCACCGGCTTCGATCGTTTCGTTTTCGACCTTTTCCGTATCAATGAAATACATTTCTTTCGAGTTGGTGGAATATACCTGACCTTCCTCATTCAGAGTGTCATTAGAAGCCAACTCGGAGGATTTATAGGTATTTATGTCTTGTGGCAGATAGACAGAGAAAGTACTGCCTTTACCCTCTTCACTATCCAGTTCGATACGACCATGGTGCAATTCTACCAGACGTTGTACCAGTGAAAGACCGATACCACTTCCTACATGCTCACTCTCTATCTGATAAAAACGTTCGAATATTTTTCCCTGTTTGTTGATAGGAATGCCAATACCGGTATCACTAACTTGCAGTACCAGCCAATTATTTTCCTCTTTTAATGTCACAGTGATACTTTGACCACTTTCCGTATATTTGAAAGCATTTGAAAGCAGGTTATTAACAATCAGTTCCAGATAATTAGGATCAAAAAGTTCCTCTTTATCTTCCAATTCGGAATGGAGAGTATAAGTAATCTTTTTGTGGTGCGCCAGTTTATCATAGAACAAGAAATTATCTTGTATGAGTTGATGTGCATTCTCTTTCTTTACTTTTAACTCGAAAACTCCCAATTCGGCGCGGCGATAATCCATCAATTGATTGACAAGATGTAGTAGGCGATTAGCGTTGCGTTGGATATATTCCAGTTGATTACGAGTCCAGCGGTCACTGATCTTATTGATTATTTCTTGTAGAGGAGCTAAGATAAGAGTCAACGGCGTGCGAAGCTCATGGGAAATATTGATGAAGAAACGCATCTTCATCTGGTTGATTTCTTCTTGATGTTCCTTATCCCTGCGTTCAATCTCCAACTCTGCCTCCATGCTTTTACGCATCCAGAAGAAGCGGAAGACGAAAGTGATAAAGCCGATAAAAATAGCGAGGAAAAGCACGATTGCCCACCAGGTCTTGTACCATATAGGGAGAACAATGATTTCTAACATCGTAGGTACAGTGTTCCATTTCCCGTCACTATTAGCAGCTTTTACCAGAAAATGATAAGTGCCTTGCGGCAAGTTGGAATAGGAGACAGCACGTTTGTCTGTCAGATAATACCACTCTTTATCATATCCTTCCAATTTATAAGCGAAAGTATTGTGTTGACCTGAAATATAGTTGGATACCACAAATTCAAGTGTAAAAGCCGTTTGCCATGATTTTAGCGTGATACTTTCTGTTTCATTGATATTCTTAGTCAAGATACCGGTTTCATCATCCGGACGGACTGTTTTGTTAAACAGTTGAAGTTTAGTGATAACTACCGGAGGAGTGTAAGGGTTGTCCAGTAGGAGTTCCGGGCGGAAAGTTGTGATACCGTTGATACCTCCGAAGTACATTTGTCCGTTAGAGGTGCGGCAGAATGAAGAAGTATTAAACTGATTACTTTGCAACCCGTCGGATTCCGTAAAATTGCGGAACTTCTCTGTCTCCGGATTGAAACAGGAGATACCACGGTTGGTGCTTACCCAGAGACGCCCGAAAGTATCTTCCAGGATACCGTAGACCACATTATTGGGTAAACCGTTAGCTGTTGTATATCGTTTGATTTTCTTCTCTTTTTCATTAAAACAGTAGAAACCTTCACGCGTACCTACCCAAATGATGCCATTGGCAGCTTCATAAATGCAATTGGTAAACATCTTTGTTACAGATGATTCCGGAAGGATAGGAGCTTTTTCTATTTCGATCCCTTCCTGCTGAAAGACTGATATACCTTCTTCACCACCGATCCAAAGACGTTTACGAGAATCTCTGAACAGGATTGTGATTCGTTGTGAAGTAAATGGCGTACCGTCTTTTTCTTTATCTATGGTGGTGAAGCTCCGTTTCTCCGGATTAAAACTAACCAGTGCACTTAAAGTTCCTAATAAGATACTACCTTCTTTGTCAGGAAGAATGGCATACACATTTTCATTGACCAACTGGCTATTCAGCTGATTGAAACTTTCCATTTGTCCACTGTTGCGGTGGAGAACAGTCAGACCACCGGCATGTGTTCCTATATATACAAGTGATTTTTGTTCGTCTACATATACGGCTTTGATATTGTTGGAACCAATACCGATTTCCCGTTCGTCTTCCTGCAGGATATAGTGTGTAAACTGTTGTGTCTTTGGATTATATAGATTCAATCCACCATCATTTGTTCCTATCCATAAGTTCTTATTCTTATCTTCGGTAATGCAACTGACTACATTGTCACTTAGAGAATTCTTATATGGAATACGTTGGATATTCTTGAATCTGTTGCGGATCGGATGATAATAGTTTAGTCCTCCGAAATAGGTTCCAAGCCACATTCCGCCCTGCGAATCCATAAAGATACTGCGGACCGAACGCTGTGACAGACTGCCGCTTTCTACCGGACTACTGCTGTAAGAAACGAAAGAATCGTTTCCTTCATGATAAATGTTTAGATCATTGAACGTTCCTATCCATAAGCGGTTTTGTGAATCCAGTGCCAGAGAGCGGATATAATTGGAACTGATACTTTTAGGATTGGAAGAAGAATGATGATAAGCTTTGACTTCTTGTGTTTTCGGGTTAAATAGAAGTAGACCGGCTCCTTCGGTAGCTATCCAGATGCGGGTAGGAGATTGTTGCAAAATGGCTTGAATCTGTTTAGTGCCCGTTATCGGAGTAATTCTTTCCAGTTTCTTTTGAGGAATGGAGTAGCTGTAAAGCCCGTCAACCGGGGTGCCGATATAGATAATATCGCCTTGCCTGTAAAGAGCAGAAGCCACTATCTTATGCATAGCCGTACTAAAAGAATCATCAACGAATCGTGATTCTTTAATATCGAACATAGTCAGACCTTCCTGTGTACTTATGAGCAGTTGTTCCGGTGAGATCTCCGCAATACCGTTGATTTGCAGCTTCTTCCCCTTCTTTTCGTAGAAGAAATTTCTGAACTTATCCTTCTCCTCATCATAATATGACAAACCATCCCGCGTGCCGATCCAAACCCGTCCCTGACTGTCAGTCTTTACGATTCGCGAAATGTCATTAGCGATGCTGTTCGGATCATCTTCATTGTGCTGATAAACTGTAAATGAATACCCATCGTACTTGTTAACTCCGTCATAAGTTGCGAACCACATATTGCCTCGTTGGTCCTGATCGATAGAGAATACAGTACTTTGTGACAATCCTTCATTAATAGAGATATAGGAGAAGTTGATTTGCTCCGGAATATCAGAAAAAGCATAATTAACCCCTGCGCATAGAAAAAGTAGACAGATTGCTATTTTGTTAAGGCTGCTCATTATTAGTTCATAAGATTAATAATGGCATCAAAGATAGTGAAATCTTTGATATACCCCATGAATTGGCTGGAAAACTATACAATCTTTCCGCCCCGCGTCAAATGTCTTTTTTCATAATGAGGTGATTCTCATTGTCGATACGTTGGTAAGATATTTCGTTCATAATGCTTCGTATGAGGAATATTCCCAGACCTCCGATTGGACGTTCCTCCAAAGAAAGTGTAACATCTACTTCATCTACTTGTGTCGGATCAAAAGAGGCTCCCTTGTCCGTTAATAGGAAAACAAGTTGTTTTTCGCTGTAAGTTACTCTTAATAGGATGGTGTGTTGCTCTTGAGTTGGATAGGCGTACATAATAATATTGGCTACGGCCTCTTCCAATGCCAGATTGATATTCATTGTCGTTTCAAATGACAAAGAAAGTTCCTCTCCCAGTTCTTCGATGAAACTGGCTAAAACTGAAATTTCATTTAAATCGTTTGAGATCTTTATTTCTCTTTCCATAATGATATGTGCTTAATTGTTTGTTGTCCCGGGTTCATATTGAATAAGTAAAATAGTCAAGTCATCGCTGGCTTCGGCTTCCTTGACATGCTCTGCTATAGAGTCCACTATACCATTAACAGTGGTGCGTACATCAGACGTGTTATTATCAGACAATGTCTTCAATAACTTTTCGTCTCCATATAGCTCTTTCTCTGTATTTTCAGCTTCTGTCACTCCATCGGTGTAAAGGAACAGTTTACTTCCTTTTTCCAATGTCGTTTCATCTTCGGTATAGGCAAATTCTTCAATGACACCAACAAATATCTGGGTCTTGAATTCAAGGAAAGAAACCTGTCCGTCCGGACGAATCAGTATGGGAGGATTATGTCCGGCATTACACAGTTTCAGTTTCCCCGTTTCCAAATCGAGGATTCCGACAATAAGCGTGACAAACATGTTGGATTCGTTATTATCAGAAATCGAATTGTTCATGTCCGTCACAATCTTGGCCGGTGAAAGCACCTGCTGAGATAAAGTACGGAACAGACTGCGGGTGATTGCCATAAACAGAGAAGCGGGTACGCCTTTTCCTGATACATCCCCGATTAGGAAGTAGAGGCGGTTGCCATCCATATAGAAGTCATAAAGATCTCCGCCTACTTCTTTCGCAGGGTGAAGTATGGCATGCAAATCTACATCACTACGTTCGGGGTAGGGAGGGAATATCTTGGGAAGCATTCCCATTTGTATTTCCCTAGCTATAGAAAGCTCGCTTTCAATCCGTTCTTTGCTGGCAGTCGTGTCTTTTAGTTCAACTACGTAAGTAGATAAAGAGTGCTGCATGAAGATAAGCGAATCGTATAGATCTCTGATTTCATCGTTGGAATGCACTTCTGGTATGGTAACATCAAATCGTCCGGTCGCAATTTCGCGGGCTGACTCGGAGAATTTCTCCAGTGGGCGGACAAGGCGTCGGATGATGCTGTACACAATCAGGAATAGGGCTATCATCCCCACTATAAAAGTGTAGATGATTGTTCGGGATGTACTGTCTAGTTCCTGAAGAATAATCTGGCTTGGACAAACGGTGCATACTGACCATCCAATCTGGGGAATAGTTGTGTAAAATGCATACGAATCTACTCCTTTGTTATCGAAACGCATGGTTCCGGTGTGTCCTGCCAGCATTTCATGTCCGATCTGTTCCTGTGCAAGATTCTCTTTGGCAAAGGCTTCAGAGAATATCGTTTCGTTCATGATCTTATTTCTATCCATGTGAGTCAGGAAACTTCCGTTGCGACTGATTAAATAGGTGTAGCTGGAAGGATATGGCTTCAGCAAGCTAATTGTATCAGTGAATTGTGTCAGTGATATATTGGCTGTAAAGACTGCGACTAATTTTCCATCACTGTCAAACAGCGGTTTGGCATAAGTACTCATGATGAAATTTCCCCCTCCGTCATCATAATAAGGTTCACTCCAGTAAGGTTGCTTAAGTAGTTGGGGGATGAGATACCAGTCCATACATGGATAGTCATAATTCTGGCTACCTAATACCTGATAGGTTATTTCTCCATTTATTTCATCCTTAAAAGAAGCATAGGGCATGAAATATTTCCCTTTTTCTTTGTAATAGTTGGGAACGAAAGCTATGCCACTTCCAACGATGAACTGATTGTTTCTTACAACAGATTCAATAATATTGTGTAAAGAGTCCGGGTGATTAATGTTTCTTTCCAAGACCCAGACAGATTGGTTTACAGTCGTCTTAACAGACAGTAGCTGACCGCTGATTTCAGTTGCAATGTTACTTAATAGTCCATGAGTACGTTCAATGGCAAAGTCCGTTACTTTCTGGTGGCTATAATAATAAAATAGCGCCATAATAGTAGCAAAGATAATCAACGTAAAGGAAAGTACGTAGATACTTAGCCGGGTTGCAAAGGAACGGGAAAAAGTGTGTTTCATGAATGAATGTGATTATTTTACGAAATTTTCATAACGAATGTCGCTGGTGTTTTTGATTTGATCTGGCAACAAAATACTAGCTGCCAGATCAAATACTTCTCGGCTTAGCCGATAGGGACGTTGCCCGCTCTTCCTGTTTGTTTGTAGCCGTAAGATCTCATCCAACATTTTACGCTGGTGATATCTGTTGGTTCCTATGTTGTGTTGATGCACTTGTTCCATTATAATGTCCAATGTTTGTTCGCGGTGTTCGTTTGCCCATTCCCAGCCACGTATACTGGCACGGGCCAATTTCTGTACAGCTTGAGGATATTTCTGATAGAATTCTCTGCTAACATAAAGTCCGTCCTCTGGCAAGTTATATCCATAATCTGCGAAATGCATGATATGAATAGAATCAGTCTTTACACCGGCTTCAATTAGTTGTAGAAACTCATTGTAACTTCCTACGAGACAAATATCTACAGCTTTCGATAGGAAAATGTTGACTCCTCCATTGAAACGTATCCATTCCACCTGGAGTTGATATTTGTTGGCTATTTGATCCAGTAGTTCTTGACTAAGATGATTCCATACCCCTATTTTCTTATGTTGCAAAGATGAAGTACCCTTGAGTGGCGAACGACTGACAAGCATCAGACTGTTTTCCTGTGAGGTTTGCAAGATATTAACTATCTGTGCACCTGCAAAATATTCAGTCAAGGCATACGATAGGTTCATAACTACCGCTTGCGAATACCCTTTCTGCAGAAAAGAAAAAGAGCTTGCCGAAAGCGAAGGATGTACCACATGTACGTCAAGTCCCTCTTCCTTGTAGAATCCCAGTTTGTCGGCTACGTAATAGCCTGCAAATTGTGCTTGTGCCGTCCATTTGGGTGTGAGATTAATGGATTGTGCATTCACCGGTTCTGTCAGAAAGAACAGAGATAGCAAGATACTGCAAATAATAGATGCTTTTCTCATTATCAATGGAATTAACGAATGATAAAAAGGCCGGAACAGCCTGTCATATCGAATATTTTCCGTATTTCCGCACGCATAGCTTCTAATACAAGTTGTCCGTTGTGTTGCTTTACACTTTTCTGGAGGGTTATCAGGCTTCTTAAACCGGAACTGCTGATATATAGTAATCCTTCGCAGTTGATTATTATATTAGGATTCTGAACGTTTAATAAAGGTTGGATGAGAGCATTGAATTCGTTGGTATTGGCAGTGTCCAATCGTCCTTCAACAGTGAGTATGATTACTTCCTCTATTTTACATAAATTCGTTTTAAGAGTTGCTTCCGGTTTGAAATCCATTTCTATATTTTTAGTCAGGATTAGTTCGTTTTGGTTGTCCGTCGAATGATATTCTACTTTATCCATTGTTCGGCGAATCAGGAAGAGTCCCAAACCTTGTGTCAGTTGCTGTTCCAGGGATAGTGCATTTTCTGATGCTTCATTTTCAGATTTTGTGGGATCGAATGAAATACCATCGTCAATAATCTGGGCAATCAGTAGGCCGGGGGCCACAGAAGTTCTCAATGTAATTTCACCTTTTTGATTTTGAGGATAACCGTGATGGATAATATTGCTTATTGCTTCTTCAATAGCTAGGTTGAGACTCATTGTTATGCCGGAAGGTAAATGTAATGACATGCCTAATTCTTCGATGAATTGGGCAATTATTGCAATTTCCTCTACCTGATTTTCGATAGTGATTTCCTTTTCCATATTCTTTAAGTAGCGCGTCATATTATAATTTATTCTTGTTTGGGGTGAATGCTGCCACAAAAGTATTAGTAAAGGTGAAAAGTCTGAAATATATTACTCCCAAATGGTTCCCATTTTAGCAAATCTCCCTATATTGGGACGCTTTTTACGAGTGGGATGCTCCCGTTCTTTTCGCGAAAAGACTACTTTTGTCGCTCAAAACAAAAAAAACATGGTAAACGTAATTGTTCTCTGCATTGAATTGTTGTTGGATATTGTGGGCTTGGTATTGGGAATACTTGTTTATTCACGTTCTTCAGATAATAATGGACTGACAAAAGCATGGGGAGTATTGGCTATCACTCTGTCCCTTCTTCTTTTGTGTGATAATCTGGAATGGATGTGGATTTTCAGTAGAGGAGGTGAGGAGACGATTCCGCGTTTTACTGAAGTTCCGATGAATCATCTTTCGATATGGCATATTGTCCGGGTGATTGTCTTTTTTCAGTTCTTTTCTATTTTTCCTATAGCCTCATTGAAACCGGGATGGATGACTTTTTCAAGAGTCGTCAGTTTATGTATCCCTATTTTGCTGATTACATGTATAGCTTGTTGCTATGAGTTTTTTAACGGTCACTATACTACTCTAAAATCTTTTGCTTCCATTCGGGAGAATATTGGTGAACGGGATGTACGGGTAAGGCTGATGCTGTTTATAATCAGTGTAATTACTCCTTCCGTAAATTTCCTCTTTCCATATATGAGACGATGGATTCCCGTCCGGCGTAAACAGAGCCAGGCAATGTCTATTTATATGATGTGTTTTGCTATCATCATGTCCGGCTATATTTGGTTGATGCTGGGCACTAGTGGATTATGTTTTAACGTGTTCGGCTATATTGTAATCCTTCCCGTCCTTTTTTTAAATATACTATATTTGCGTAATGAGAATCCACTTTCTTTACCTCCCCAGCCTGTAGAAGAGCTGGAGATGGAAGAAATAGAAGCCATCCGGGAAATTGCGGTTTCGCCTGTCGTTTTTGAACTATCCAACCAGATGCAAAGTCTCATGAAACATAGTAAACCATTTACTAATCCTCAATATTCCTTGCAGGAATTTCTGAATGATTTGAATACGAATGAAAACAGACTCAATAAGGCTCTTCATTATGATGGCTTTTCCGGTTTCAGAGATTATATTAATTTCTACCGTTTGCAGTATTTTAAAGAACAGGCACAGTTGAAAAGGGAGCTTACAGTAAAGGAATTAATGTTTTTGAGCGGCTTTACCTCCCGCTCCAGTTTTTACCGTTATTTTGCGAGTGTGGAAAAAATGTCTCCCAGTGAATATATGGAGATGCTCAATAGAGAAAATAAATAAGGGGTGTGGGAAAAGAATCACCACAGATCATAGAATTAGCACGGATTTGATTGTAATTCAAAGATTATCAATGCAGAATCGATGTTTCTTTTATGTAATCTGTGGTGAAACTTGAAACTGGCAGGCAATTTATTATTTAGCTAAATCTCCTATTTCGTCTAAATTCTTCTGAATATCATCATCAGTCAATGAATAGTTTACCAAGTCACCGGCCAAATACTTATCATAAGAAGTCATATCGATCAGTCCATGTCCGGAAAGGTTGAACAGAATCACTTTTTCTTCTCCTGTCTCTTTGCATTTGTTAGCTTCGCGGATAGCTGCTGCAATAGCGTGGCTGGACTCTGGAGCCGGAATAATACCTTCAGACTGTGCAAACAGACAACCTGCTTCGAAAGATTCCAATTGCTGTATATCTACTGCTTCCATCAGATTATCCTTGAGCAACTGTGAAACGATGACACCTGCACCATGATAGCGAAGACCGCCGGCATGGATATGGGCCGGAGCAAAATTATGTCCTAAGGTAAACATCGGTAGCAATGGAGTATATCCGGCTTCATCACCGAAGTCATACTGGAATTTACCACGTGTCAGTTTCGGACAAGATGCAGGTTCGGCAGCAACGAAACGAGTCTTTTTTCCTTCCTGTATCGTGTGACGCATGAATGGGAAAGAGATACCTCCGAAGTTGGAACCACCTCCGAAACAACCGATTACGATATCCGGATATTCGCCTGCCATTTCCATCTGTTTTTCGGCTTCCAGTCCGATAATAGTCTGATGAAGAGTAACATGGCTAAGTACAGAACCAAGCGTATATTTACAGTTGGGAGTCATTTGTGCCAGTTCAATAGCTTCAGAAATGGCTGTTCCCAATGAACCCTGATAAGTAGGGTGTTTAGTCAGAATATCCTTACCGGCACGGGTAGACATGGATGGAGAAGGGGTTACCTGTGCTCCGAAAGTCTGCATGATGCTGCGGCGGTATGGCTTTTGTTCATAACTGATTTTTACCTGATAAACAGCAGCTTCCAAACCGAAAACCTTAGCTGCATAAGAAAGAGCGGCTCCCCATTGTCCGGCACCGGTTTCAGTGGTGATGTTGGTAACTCCTTCTTCTTTGCAATAATAAGCCTGTGCCAATGCAGAGTTCAACTTATGTGAACCGATAGGGCTGACACTTTCATTCTTAAAATAGATATGAGCCGGAGTACCGAGTGCTTTTTCCAATCCGTAAGCACGAACTAGCGGAGTACTGCGATAGTACTTATACATTTCGCGCACTTCTTCCGGTATTTCGATCCATGCATCGGTCTGATTCAGTTCCTGATGACACAGTTCCTTAGCGAAAATCGGATACAAGTCTTCCGCTTTCAGTGGTTGTTTGGTTCCCGGATGCAACGGAGGCATAGGTTTGTTTACCATATCCGCCTGAATGTTGTACCAGTAGTGTGGAATTTCTTCTTCGGGTAAGATATACCGTTTTCTTTTTTCACTCATAATATTGTAGTTTTTTAGTTTTCTGTTGCCAAAAGTAGTCAAATTTTTAATATTCAGAAAATTTTGTCAACAAAGAATCGTGTTTGATTGTTATTTTAGTTAAGTTTGCACGACCCTGTTAAAAAAGATGATATGAAGATTTATCATAAGTTTTTATTGTATCAGAATAAACTGCTAAAACCCTATGTACGTATCCTGTTAGGACTGGTAGAAGCACTCACTTATCTGGCATCTCTGTTGTTGATTGTTGGAGTGGTATATGAACACGGTTTTTCCTTATCCGTAGATGAAGTGGCTAATTTGCAGACATTGTATAAAACTGTCTGGATTATCTTTCTGATTGATGTTACTTTACATATTTCACTGGAATACCGGAATACTAAAAAACAATACCGGCGATTAGCCTGGATATTAAGCGGGTTATTATATCTTACTCTAGTACCCGTCATTTTTCACCGTCCGGAAGAAGAAGGAGCTATTTTGCAGATTTGGGAATTCCTGCATGGGAAGTTTTATCATCTCCTGTTATTACTAGTCCTTTCTTTCCTCAACTTATCCAATGGGCTGGTGCGCCTGTTGGGACGGCGTACCAATCCGTCTTTGATATTGGCAGTCAGTTTTATGGCTATTATCCTGATTGGAGCAGGTCTACTGATGCTTCCGCGCTGCACGGTGAATGGTATTACCTGGGTAGACTCTTTATTTACGGCTACCAGTGCCGTATGTGTTACAGGTTTGGTTCCGGTAGATGTATCCACTACATTCACCACTTCCGGATTAGTTGTCATTATCCTGTTGATTCAGATTGGAGGATTAGGAGTGATGACATTAACCAGTTTCTTTGCCATGTTCTTCATGGGAAACACCTCCATTTATAATCAGCTTGTTGTACGTGATATGGTTAGTTCCAATTCGTTAGGTTCATTACTGTCCACCTTATTATATATATTGGGCTTTACCCTAGTCATTGAAGGGATTGGCATGGTTTCGATTTGGTTTAGTATTCACGGTACGCTGGGAATGACTTTGGAAGGCGAGTTAGGTTTTGCTGCTTTCCATGCTATATCAGCTTTTTGTAATGCGGGTTTTTCTACACTTTCCGGTAATTTAGGGAATCCGATGGTGATGACCAATCATAATGGACTGTTTATTTCTGTTTCTTTGCTGATAATCTTCGGTGGTATCGGCTTCCCCATTCTTGTCAATTTCAAGGATATTGTATTATATCACCTACGTCGTTTCTGGAAATTGGTCCGTACACGCAAACTGGATCGTCACAAAATGCAGCATCTTTATAACCTGAATACGAAGATTGTGTTAATCATGACTTTCCTGCTTTTATTAATCGGTACATTAGCTATTGCTGCTTTTGAGTGGAATGCTTCTTTTGCCGGTATGCCTTTGGCAGACAAATGGACACAAGCTTTCTTTAATGCCACTTGTCCTCGAACAGCCGGTTTTAGTAGTGTCGATCTGGCATCGTTGAGCGTGCAGACTTTGTTGGTTTATCTATTCTTGATGTGGGTTGGTGGTGGTTCACAGTCTACGGCAGGTGGTGTGAAAGTGAACGCTTTTGCAGTTGTGGTTCTGAATCTTGTAGCCGTATTGCGTGGTACTGAACGGGTAGAGGTGTTTGGCAGAGAATTATCTTACGATTCAATCCGGCGTTCCAATGCAACAGTAGTCATGTCATTGGGAGTGTCATTCATTTTTATTTTCACATTGAGCATACTCGAACCGGGTGTTTCCATCATGGCATTGACTTTCGAATGTGTCTCTGCACTTAGTACTGTGGGATCCAGTCTGAATCTGACCCCTCATTTGTGTGATGCCAGTAAGTTGTTGGTATCCTTGTTGATGTTTATCGGACGTGTGGGATTGATAACATTGATGTTGGGAATTGTCAAACAGAAAAAGAATACAAAATACCGTTATCCGAGTGATAACATTATAATAAACTAAAGATATGAAGTATATTATTATCGGTTTAGGAAATTACGGGCACATGCTTGCCGAAGAATTATCGGTGTTGGGACACGAAGTAATTGGGGCGGATGTGAGTGCAAGTCGCGTAGACAGTATCAAAGAAAAGATTGCTACGGCTTTTGTGCTGGATGCAACAGATGAACAGGCACTTGCCGCTCTCCCCTTGAGTGGTGTGGATGTGGTAATCGTGGCTATTGGCGAGAATTTTGGTGCTTCTATTCGCGTGGTGGCTTTGTTGAAACAACAAAAAGTGGCTCACATTTATGCGCGGGCCATTGATAATGTACATCGTTCCGTACTTGAGGCTTTTGGTTTGGAACGGATTCTTACTCCGGAGGAAGATGCAGCCCGTGGTTTGGTGCATTTGTTAGAGTTTGGCTCCAATATGGAAACCTTCCGGGTAGATACGGATTACTATGTGGTGAAGTTTGCTGTGCCGGAGAAGATGATAGGATATTATGCTAATGAATTGAATTTGGATAAGGAATTCGGCTTGAAGTTATTGGCTTTAAAGCGTGCCAAGACTTTGAAAAACTGTCTGGGTATTTCATTTACTGAACATGATGTGATGAATGAATTGCCTGAAAATGACCAGGTACAAGCTGGTGATGAACTGGTTTGTTATGGACGCTACAAAGACTTCCAGAAGTTCTGGAAAGCGATGTAATTACGCTTTCCTATAAGATTTTCTGTCATCTAATATATCATTCATATTTTCTTGTGCCCATGAAATTAAGGAGTTTATATGGGGCAATAACGACATGGCTCTATCTGTCAGCGAGTATTCTACTTTAGGAGGGACTTGTGCATAGATTT
>ERZ827363.2286-NODE-2286-length-16790-cov-11.957395_pt1 | contig 16790 bp, 6 predicted proteins | sample MGYA00519776_ERZ827363 | MGnify/ENA primary metagenome ERZ827363 (study PRJEB31778, sample SAMEA3449288) | human gut metagenome | biome: human gut; feature: human-associated habitat; material: faeces | place: United Kingdom | collected 2010/2012 ...
CCCTCTCTTCCCGTTCCTTTACCGGGGCAGGCGCGATGATCTGGATGCCCTTTTCCCCCTTTTTCACATAGCGGTTAAACTTATTTTTCCAAGCATTGTACCCAGCCACCAACGTAGCATCTGGACGCTGCATTGCGATCAGCAGCGTATTATTGAAGCTGTAATTGTGGAATTTCGACATTGTGAGCAGGTACTTCGTATACATTTCCGAAGTAAAAATGTCCTTTACACCCTGTTCCAACCGTTCCGTGATTTCTTTGAGCTGGTCTGCCCGCTTATCTGCCATTCATGCCCTCCTTTACAAAATCCGCCCCATCAGATTTCCTTTCGGAGATCTGACGGGGCATTCTCAGTTACAGTTCCATATCGTGACTTTTCTTTTTCTGCGTTTTCGGCTCTGCCATGCGTTCTGCCTGTTTTTCGTGAAGCTGTGCAAGGATCGACGGACGTTTTACGCTGTCTGCACTCCGCTCAATCTCACGTTTCGGCGCAGGAAGTTCGCTATCCGTTACTTCCTCATCCATGCCAAGAGCCGCATCATCCCCCTTTTCGTCCATATCCAGCAGGGCATTCAATTCTGCAAGCCGTGCAGATTTTTCGTTTAATTCCGCCTCCTGCGGGAACGGACGCTGCACTTCTTCCTTTGCTTCTGCCAACTGCTGCTGTAAGGTTTCCAATCTGCGCTCCACCTGCGGCAGTGTCTTTTCGATAGATGCCAGCGCATTGAGAATACGCTGGATATTGCCAGCCGGATCACTGCCAAGTTCAATCGTATAACTGCTCTGCCGCTTGATGGTCAGCTTGAATGTCTGGGCGAACGCATCAAACCGGGAACTGATTGCAAACCCTCCCAAATCTGCGATTTGCCCCTCTGTCTTAGCGATCTTCATTGCGGCACAGGCTGCAAGAATTGCCGAGCCTGCTTCCTTGCGGTCGGTATAAACCCTGTCCTCCACCGTGATGGAGAACTTCTCCTTGTCCTGTTCCAGCAACGGCTTTGCCACTGCAAGGTCAGTTTTCAGACCTGCTATGCGCTCTTTCGCTGCCGTGATTTCTGCCGGATACCGCCGTGCAATATCCGATTCCAGGCTGTAAATCTGGCTGGTGTGGTTGGCCCGCATCAGCTTCAGCTTGCTGACCTGAATATCCAAATCCATCTTTTCCTTGATGTAGGGATTTCCCGTTGCCAATGCTTTGATTTCTGCATAGGTCAGCGCGGTATCGTCCACATCATCGCAGGCACGAACAGGAGATTTCGAGGTCATGATCTGCGAGATGAACTTCTGTTTATTTTCCAGAATTTGCCACATATACGAATCGAACGTATTCTCTGTGACGTAACGGAAAATCTTCACTTTCTGGTTGCGGTTTCCCTGACGAAGAATGCGTCCTTCCTGCTGTTCCAGATCAGAGGGCTTCCACGGGCAGTCCAGATGATGCAGGGCGATCAGTCTGTCCTGAATGTTTGTACCAGCACCAAGTTTCGGGGTCGAACCAAGCAGGATACGCACCTGACCGGAGCGCACCTTTGCAAACAGTTCTGCCTTTTTGGTTTCGGTATTTGCCTCATGGATAAAAGCAATCTCCTCACGGGGGATTCCCTTTGCCACCAGTTTTTCCCGGACATCATCGTACACATTGAATGTTCCGTCTGCTTTCGGGGTCGATAAGTCGCAGAAAATCAACTGGGTGGATTTGTCGGGCGTGGATTCTTCCCATACCTGATAGGCATTCTCCACGCAGAGGTTGACCTTACTTTCCGGCTCATCCGGCAGCAGGTCATTGATAAGCCGCTGATCCAAGGCCAGCTTTCTGCCGTCGTTCGTGATTTTGAGCATATTATCGGTTCTCGGATCGACATTTCCGTTCCGCACACGCTCTGCACGGTCGGCAAAGCTGCTCACCATTTCCTGCTGCGTTTCACTGGGTTTCAGCACCTCATTGATGTACTCTGCTTCCGGCACAGGCAGGTTCAGCATATCCGCCGTCTGTACGTCTGCGGACTCCTTAAACAGTGAAATCAGTTCCGGGAGGTTGAAAAAACGGGCAAACCGCGTCTTTGCACGGTAGCCCGTTCCCTCTGGGGACAATTCAATCGCTGTAACGGTTTCACCAAACGAAGCCGCCCAGCTATCAAAATGTCCAAGATGAAGTTTCTGTAAGGTGTCATACTGCAAGTAGCGCATAATGGTATACAACTCTACCATGCTGTTCGATACAGGCGTACCTGTTGCAAAGGTCACACCCTTGCCGCCAGTGATTTCATCGAGATACTGACATTTTGCAAACATATCCGAGGACTTCTGTGCATCGGTCTGAGCAATACCAGCGATGTTCCGCATTTTTGTGTAGAGGAACATATTTTTATAGAAATGGCTCTCGTCCACAAACAGGCGGTCAACACCAAGCTGCTCAAATGTAACTACATCATCCTTGCGGCTCTGGTCGTTCAGCTTCTGAAGTTTTGCCTGCAAGGTTTTCTTTGTTTTCTCCATCTGCTTGACCGTGAAACTCTTGCCATCGTCCTCTGCCTTTGCTTCTGCAATCGCAAAGGTAATGTCCTGAATCTGCCGCTCGATCATGGATTTCTGCCGTTCCGGGGAAAGCGGAATCCGCTCAAACTGCGAATGCCCGATAATGATAGCATCATAATCGCCCGTGGCAATCCGGGAACAGAACTTTTTCCGGTTGGATGGCTCGAAATCCTTTTTCGTTGCCACCAGCACATTGGCATTCGGATACAGCCGCAGGAAGTCTGCACCCCACTGTTCCGTCAGATGGTTCGGCACAACATAAAGATTCTTCTGCGCCAGACCCAGACGGCGGCTTTCCATACCGGCAGCGATCATCTGGAAGGTCTTGCCAGCACCCACACAATGCGCCAGCAGCGTATTATTGCCATACAGGATATGCGCCACTGCATTTTTCTGGTGCGGCATCAGGCTGATTTCCGGGGTCATGCCCACGAACTTGATGTGACTGCCATCGTATTCACGGGGACGAATCGCATTGAACCGCTCATTGTAGACCTTGCAAAGTTCCTCTCGGCGGTCTAAATCCTTGAAAATCCACTGCTTGAACGCATCCCGAATCGCTTCCTGTGCCTGCTGCGCCAGCATGGTTTCTTTTTTGTTCAGCACTCTCCTTTCTTTTCCATCCTCATAGATGGTATCGTAAATTTTGGTATCCCGGAGATTCAGCGCATCTTCCAGCAGTCGATAGCCGTTGACCCGCATTGTGCCATAGGTGTTCGTCACACGGGGATTACTCTGGTCAAGCGACTTGCCGCTGATATTCCATGCACCGCTGATCTCCGAATAGGTTGCTTTGATGGAACTTCCGATATAGTAACTCGGCGTTTTGAACACCCGCTCCATGAAGTCCGTAATGTACTCTGCCTTGATCCAGTTTGCACCAAGCCGCACTTCAATCTCCGAAGCATTCAAATCTTTCGGCTGTACCCGCTTGAGATACTCGACATTGACCTGATACTCCGGGTGGTTTGCAGCAAAGGTTTCTGCCGTTTCCAGCTTTTCCCGGACATTGCCGGACAGATATTCGTCTGCCGTCACCCACGCCTGTGTGACAGGATTGCGGAAGATAACGCCCGCCAGTTCTTCGGTTACTTCCTGCTCTGTCTTTCCGCAAAGTTCAGCCATAAACGGCACATCGACCTTTGCTTTTTCTCCGATGGAGAGTGCCAGGGCTTCACTCGGCGTATCCACAGAGGTCACAGGTTCCGGCTTGCGAATGGTGCGCTTGGTAAAAATATCTGCCAGCCGCTTGAGGTTTTTATCCTCGTCCAGAATCTCAAGAGATGCCAGCAGACAATAGCTGCTATCCTGCCGGAATGCCCGTTTGTTAGCGGTGCTGTTGATCAGACCATACTGCGCTGTGAACCGCTTATACTGGTCTTTCAGCTTTCCTTGCAGCAGTTCCACTTCGGCATCCGTACCATCGTGCAACTGGCAGTCCAGCAATTTCTGTGTGGTTTCCCGCAGGGCAATCATCCCCAGCACACGCTCTGCCGTGACCGCAGGCAGGTCAACCTTGTTCATATAGGAGTTTTCACGGTAATAGACCTGTCCGTCCACATTGGTGTAACTGAAATTCTTCACGTTCGGGTCTGCCGGAAGTGGTTCTGCGTTCTGGTCAAGTTCATCGTCCGTGATTTCCGGCTCAGTGATTTCCGCATGGATGTTCTCAACGGCTGCTTTCAACTGTTGTGCAAGGTCTGCGCCCTCGATGGGCTTGACCGTGGTTTCCTGTTTGCCGTACTGTGTACTTTCAGTCGTGATCTCACCCAGCACCATTTCAGGATGCTGCTCAAAATACTGGTTGATGGGGTATCCCTCCGGCGTTGTGCCAAGGTCTACCCACTCTGCCCGCTCCACTGCCGCCCGGTCACGCTTTTGCAGGAACAAAATGTCAGCTACAACACTTGTGTTCGCATTGCGCTGGAACGCATTGTTTGGCAGGCGAATTGCACCGACCAGATCGGCACGGTTGGCAAGATACTCTCGGACAGAGGAATCCTTTTTATCCATCGTACCGCTGGAAGTGACTACCGCCACCACGCCGCCCGGACGAACAAGGTCAAGACTTTTTGCAATAAAGTAATCATGGATGAGGAAGTTGTGGCGGTCATACCGCTTATCCGGCACTTTGTAATTGCCGAACGGCACATTACCCACCACACAATCAAAGAAACTGTCCGGGAACTGCATTGTTTCAAAGCCCTGCACTGCAATTTTGTTCTTCTGATAAAGCTGCTGTGCAATGCGTCCTGATACGTTGTCCAGCTCCACACCATACATCTTGATGTTCTCCATGCTTTCAGGCACAAGACCCATGAAGTTACCGACACCGCAGGACGGTTCCAGTACATTGCCTTTGCTCAGACCCATGTTGGAAAGGGCTTCATACATTGCCTTGATAACCGTAGGCGAAGTGTAGAAAGCATTCAGCGTGGATGCCCGCGCTTCGCTGTACTCATCTGCCGGGAGCAGAGATTTCAGTTCCGCATACTCCTTTGCCCAGTCCGCATTCTTCTCGTCGAACGCCTGCGGAATGCCGCCCCAGCCGACATACCGGGAGAGAACTTCCTGTTCTTCTGCGGTTGCCTGCCGCTGTTCTGCATCCAGCGTTTGCAGCAGCCGGATGGCTTCGATGTTTGCTTTGAATTTTGTCTTGGCTCCTCCTGCGCCGAGATCATCGTCCGTAATACTGAAGTTCATAGGCTCCTGTTTGGGCTGTACAGGCTGTTCCGTTTCGGCTCCACTGTCCAGCGGAAGGTTGTGCTGCCGCCGTGCATGGTTGACCTCTTCCGGGGTCATAGGCTTACTAGTAAGAGGATTCAAAACATCGTCCACTGCCGAACGATGGATGGCATCTGTCCGGGTCTGCACATCCGCGATCAGCTGCATCTGTTCCGGCGAGAAGTCGGGATTCAGCAGTTCTTCTAACTCGCCGCCCGATTCTGCCACCGAATAGATCACATCCATCTGCTCCGGAGAAAAATCCTCGTAAGCCACACCAGCATTGTGTAGAGCAGTAAAGACTGTGGTTTCTATCGCTTCTTTCATCGGCACGTCGGCCTGTTCGTACAGATGCCGAATGTACTCCAGCGGTTCTGTTCGGAAGATCGGATACCGGGCTTCTTTCGCAAGGGTCATGTCCTGCAAGCTGACCGTCCCCTGCTCAAAGTTGACCGAATCCACACGGAACTCTCTATCGTCCAGTTCAATGATGGTATTGACTGGCAGATATTCCTCTCTGCGGAAATACTTTGTCTGCGCATGGGTTCCATCTTCCTGCTGGCCGGACAGATAGACGCTCTCCCCCTGCTTCCAGAGCTTCATTGCCTGAGAAGCCCACTGTTCACGTGGAAAACCAGACACCTCAACCTTGCCGAGTGCGGTTTCCTTTTCCAACAGCTTGCTGCCAAGAAGTTCTGAAACGCGCTTTGCATCCTCGCCGTAGAACTCAAAGTTGCCGTACTGCTCATAGCCGACCAGAGCATCCGGGTAACGCTCTTTCAGCGCGTTATATTCGTTTACGGCATCCAGCGGCAGGGGCTGCAAGGTCGGCTCAACGGCCTTTTCTTCCGCTGCATACGGAACCATAATGCCGCGCACCCATTGCGGTGCGTCCTTGCTATCCTGATACAGTGCAACGGCATCCCGTCTGTCCGTAATAACGTCCTGATAGGTGCGCTGGAAAATATCTTCTACCAACCAGTCTTTGAAGTTTTCCCAGTTCTGGCTTGCTTCCAGATACAGCGGAGCAGTTTTCGCATTCTGCTCTAACAGCTCGTCGATCTTGTTCCGAAGTTCCTTTTCCGCTTCGTCTGCATCCACATCGCGGTCGCGGAGATACGGATAGATTTCACTCTGCTGCACCGCATCCAGCATGGAATACAGATATTCCTTGTAAACGCAGCGACTATCTTTCAGCGCAGATTCCTGCCCTGCCAGAAGATAATCATTCAGCGGATTCTTTGCCAGTTCTGCATCATACTGGTTCGGTCGAAGCACCCGCGCCGCCCATGCAGGACGCTCCATATCTTTCAGATAGATCAGAGAATCCGTAACACGTTCGATTTTATAAAGGCGGTCATCTTCCAGATAGAGATAATCCCCGACATTTCTGCTGTACTTTGCCGCCTGCTTCTGGGGTTCTTCAACCACTGCGGTGGTTGAATGCTCTTTCGATTCCTGTTCCTGCGCCCAAATATCGAAAAGCGATATTTGTCCTGCCTCAGAAACAGAAATCTCAACAGCCTTTTTCTTTTCCAGGAAGATCGTGTACATTCCCTCAACATACTGGTGCAGTTCAGCAAGCGTCTTTGATTTTTCCGCATATTCCGGGGAATCCAGCGGCACGGAAAGAAGTGCTGCATCCATCTTTTCCAGAAGCTCTACCGCCTGTTCCGGGTCAGCCAGCATGGTGGGCAGTTTCTTTCTGGCATCATCATTCAGCAATTCCCGCTTAAATGGACGCTCTACTTCATCGGGCAGACGATGGTAGAAACCGATTACCCGATTTGCCATCTGCTCACGCTCGTAACTCGGCATCCGGCTGTAATCCGCAGGCTTCAGATACAAACTCTGGTCAATGAGCTTTGCAACTCGTTCAGCCGCCTGATTCCAGTTCAGCTTTACCAGCGCATCCGGCTTTCCATAGATGCCCCGTGCCAGTTCAAGACCTCTGCCGTCATAGCTGGCATGGGAATTATCTGCACGGGAAAGTGCATGACTGCTGCCGCCCACACCGTATCGGTCTTTCAGAAATGCCGCGCGTTCTGCTTTCTCTGTATGGGTAAGGAAGAAACTGTACGTTGCCAGCCTGCCATCCGAATACGGCCCGCCGCCTGCAAGGAAAGCATTGATCTCATCTTCCGTGATAAAGACTTCCTGCTCATTCCACTGAAAGCCCTCTCTTGCCCGATACGGCTGGAACGGGAGGGCAAACTTCTGAAACTGTTCGGATACTTTGTCCGGGCGATAGAACGGCATCCGCATCACGCTTTTATCTTCGGCGTAGGCTTCTGCCAGTCCCAAAAGACGTTCGTTCAGGTCAGCCAGAAATTCCGGCTGGTCAATCAACTTTGCAAGTCGTTCTGTAAGTTCCGGGTATCCGCCGGAGAAGATGGACGTATCGGCAAAGACCATCTCTGCCACGCCCTCTGCCATATCGCGTTCCATATAGCTCAGGGCTTCTGCGTGTTCATGCAGGGCATTGCCACGGGCTGTATCCAAAACCGATTTTGGTGCATACTCTCCCTGCTGCAAAAGCTGATGAATTCTGCCGCTGACATCTCTCCAGGACAGAAATGCTTTGTTTTTGGGGTCGTTCCGAACCGTATCTCCAACGGCGATCTGCATACCCAACTCATCGAACCAGACCGCATATTTTGTGCCACCGATCTCAAAGCCCTTGCCGCCCTCGCCATACTCTTTTTTGACGAAAGCGGTATACTCTTCCGGGGTCTGTTCGGTCATAAAGTTATAGATAAGGCGGAGCTGGCTTTTGCTTCGATTGCTTCCCGTCCGCAGGATTTCATCCACAACTTCTGCCGGAATCGTGATCTCATCGGCATACTGGGCCTGCATCGGGGCTTCGATTGTCCGAATCTGCTGTTCCACGGTCGGCAGACTGGGCAGAGAAAAAGCAGAGGCAATTTCTTCCTCTGCTTCGCTCAAATCCTGTTCGGTTGTGTCAGCGGTTAGTTGTACACCAATTCCTTCAGCACGATCTCTTCCGCCATCGCGGTCAGATTGTTCTGATGTGCCACCCATGCCATCTGTTCGGTTTCCTTGTTCGGAGCCGGATACTTCTCGTTCAGGCTCTCGATCAGTTCTTCCATCCGGTTCTCCGCCTGCTCGTCGATCTGCGCCAGATGCTGATTCAGCCTGCCGCTCATCAGCATACTCTGATACCAGTTCTTCTTGTTTTCCCTCAGATAAGTCCTGCGCAGCATCCCGTACTTCCCAATGCTCATCGGCTCGTCCTGTACGGTCAGGTTCGGAAACAGGTAGTCCCCCTTGCGGTGATAAGTCAGTTCCATACGGTTTTCCTCCTTCAGTGATGTTCGTTTCGGTTTCACGCTTTAATGTGTTAAAGTCCGTACTGGTATTATACAAGCTGTCGGCAGTTTTTGCAAGATGTTCTGTGACTTCTTTTCGGTAAATTTTCTGCATTTCCCGTCCGATGTCACGGAGAACTGCTTCACACTGTTCCGAAACGGCATTGCCCAGGAAGGTCAAGACCGGAAGTTGGTTGAAATCCACAATACGGATAAAATCCTCATCGTCCAGCACTTCCAGCGGTTCCTGTTCGCAGCGTCGGGAAAGGGTATAGAAAATACTGTTGGTCATTAACTCCCGGAAACGGACACGGAGGTTATCTTCATCCAGTCCTTCCAGAAAAGTGTCTGTCACCTCATATTCCAGACCATCCATCGCTTCTTCCAGATTTTCAGCGGTCAACTGCTGTGCCAGTTCCATCAGCGCAGCATTCATGCTGTCCGTCTGCGTCAGAGCATAAGTATCTGCCAGATGGTCGAGGATCATCTGCTGGTGTTCCGAATCATCAATGCGCCAGAGGATCGGCGTTCTGCCGCCCTGCACCAGATGCGTGTCCGCAATGTCAAACACATAGCGCAGCTTTGCCCGTGGGCTGGCATCGTCCAAAAGTGCAATGCCTTTTGCGCCACGGTTTACCCAGCGGTTCATTTTCTTGTTCCAGACTTCCAGCTCTGCACAGGCGGTCGCATCAGGGCGCTGGGCATGGATCAGCAGAGTATCTTTGAACGAATAGCGGTACAGCCGTGCCGCCACATCCAGATAGTTCATCCAGTCTTTCGGAGAATTGCTTACCCACCGTGCGTTCTGCTGGGCAAGTTCCCGAATATCGTTAAATTTCGCCAATCGTTCCCTCCTTACTTCTTAGCTGGTGTTTTCGGAAATTCAAGACTGTACTGCGCCCTGCCATTTTCTATTGCCATAACAAGGTCTGCGGCAAAGGTCTTGTCCTTTTTGGCAGAGTAGAAGTCTTTTGCATAGGTACGTCCTTTCTTCAAAAGGTCAGTTGCCATCTTCTTTGTGAGCGTCTTTTTCATGCCGGAAAGGTATTTACTTTCTTTCCAGAGGGCAAATTTACAGTCCCGGTCAGAGCAATAGAAATTCAGCTTGCCTTCACAGACGGGCTTTCCACATACCGGACAGTTCCCGATAGATACCTTATTATAAATAGGTGATTCCTGTACGGTCGGAATTTGCCGGAGGTCTGCCAGCATTCGTTCCAGCAATCCACCGATGCCCTGCATGAAGTCGGCGGGCTTTGTTTCGCCCCGTTCCATCCGCAGCAGTTCATTTTCCCACTCAGCGGTCATGCTTGCCGATTTCAGGTAATCCGGGATATTTGCGATTGCCGTAACCCCCTCTGCACTGGGAAGAATCTGCTTGCCTTTGCGTTCCACATAGCCGGAAGATACCAGCTTTTCCAGAATCGCTGCACGGGTCGCAGGTGTTCCCAGTCCTTTCTTTTCCGTGTCTTTTTCAAACTCCTTGTTGCCTGCGCTTTCCATTGCAGAAAGCAGGGTGTCTTCGGTAAATGCTTTCGGCGGAGATGTAAAGCCCTGCTTTTTCTCCGCGCTCACCACAGGAATCACCTCGCCCTGTTCCAGTTTCTTGGGGAATGCCATATCCTTGCTTTTTTCCTGTTCTGCAAACGGAACAGGCATTGCGGTATGTCCCGCCTGCAAGACATTTTTGTATTTTGCAGTGAATTTCCTGTCCTGACAGCATACTGTTACCAGAACATCTTCATAGATGTATGGCGGCTGTACTGCCTGTTGCATCTTCCAGACGATGAGAGCAAAGACCTTTTCCTTATCCCCGGACAGGCTGTTTGACCCACGCTTGCAGCTTTCCAGTGTCGGCAGAATCGCATGGTGGTCAGTGACCTTTTTGTTATTGACCACCTGCTTTACTCCATCTGCTTCGCCGCCATAGTGTTTGAGCAAATCTGCCATGGTCTGCTGCATATCTTCCGTGATGTACTGGCTGTCCGTTCGCGGGTATGTCACCAGCTTTTCTTCGTACAATTCCTGTACGATCTTCAAAGTCTGACTGGCGGTAAAACCATAATAGCGGTTAGCTTCTCGCTGCAAGGTCGTTAAGTCATACAGCTTCGGCGCAGACTGTTCTTTCCGTTTGCGCTCGATGCTGCCAACTACGGCACACTGTCCATCACAAGCTGCCTGCATGGTATCCGCATCCTGCTCCTGTGCCATCCGTTCCGATTCTGCCACGATGCCATTTCCTGTGATTTCTACTTTGTAATACGGCTCTTTCACAAAGTTCTGGATTTTGTCCTGCCGTTCCGTCAGCATTGCCAGTGTCGGAGTCTGCACCCGTCCAATGGTCTGCCGCCTGCCGTATTTTTTGGTAAAAGCCCGTGTGCCGTTCATACCAATCAGCCAGTCTGCCTTTGCCCTGCACTCCGAAGCGGCAAACAGGTTGTCATACTCTGCGCCATCCTTTAAGGAATCAAAGCCCTGCTGGATAGCGGAATCTTCCATGCTGCTAATCCACAGCCGTTTGACCGGGAGTTTGCTGTCTGCCAGACCGTACACACGGCGAAAGATTGCTTCGCCCTCACGCCCTGCGTCGCAGGCATTTACCACATAATCAAAATCTTTGCTTCGAAGGAGCTTTCGCAGGATATTGAAATGCGCTTTCTTATCTTCCGAAACCAACAATTTCCATTCTTCCGGGAGAATCGGAAGATCATCAAACCGCCAGCTTTTATAGCGTTCATCGTAATACTCCGGGGCTGCATACTCTGCCAGATGCCCCAGACACCAGCTCACCACGCAATCCCCACCCTCCAGATACCCGTCCTCATGTTTGTATGCACCGATCACTTTCGAGATGGAACGTGCCACACTCGGCTTTTCTGCTATCACAAGATATTTCATGTATCCTCCTGCTTGTTTGAAAAAAGCAGGGACAGTCCGAATCAGACCATCCCTGCACCACTAGATTATACGGTTTTTCTATTATTCTTCGGTTTCTGCGTCTTGCCCTGCTTCCTCATCCTCATTCTTTGTCGGCAGAGCTTCATATTCCAGATTTTCTTTCGATACTTCCGGCTCACTCTGCTTCGGCTTATAAATGTAGAAATAGAAGAATGCGCCTGCACCGCCCACACCCAGGACAAATACGATTGCCAGAATCTTAGTCAGCTTTCCATCGTCCTGCTCCGGCTCTTCGATCTCAACCTCCGGTTCCGGCTCAGGTTTGGTTTCCGGCAGCACAACTGCCGGCTTCTCTTCCTCCTTGCCGTTGCGTTCCTCATCGGTCAAGAACTCCTGCAAATCGTACTCGTCGATCATGGAAAGCATATACACATTCTCATTGTTCCTTGCCCGGTCGATCACTAGAAAGAAAGTATTGCCGCCCTTGGTCTTGACCGTAAAGAACTCCTTACTTGAATCGTCTGTGATGTTATCCTCCACCTCGCCATTGCCCGCAATGGTGAACGGAAACTTTTCCTCTTCAGTAGGCTCTTCTTCCTCAATGACCTGCACAGGTTCCTCTTTGACTTCCGGCTCCACATAGGCAAATGCCGGAGTGGAAAAGCCCACTGCCATCAGCAGGGTCAGCACTGCACTGGGAATCACAATACCCAGCTTTTTAAGCATCTTTCGCAATCACATCCTCCATTTCTGCTTCTTCCGAAGTCTTATTCTCGTTATTCACGGTTGTCTGGAACGTCACATTCCCCGCCTGGATATTTTCCAGCAGCGCCAACAGGTCACGCCCGCCCAGCTTTGTGCTGCGGATAGCCCGAACGATCTCATTGTCCTCTTCCTTTTTCTGTGCAGCCCGGACATTTCTCAGGTACTCTTCCAGTTCCGCGATCTTGCTTTCGGTTTTCTCTGCATCATTCAAAAACTTCTTCAGCTTTTTGCTCATCTAGCTTCTCTCCTTTCCTCTACTTGATTCTGCCAAAACCAAGGAAGTGGTTCTGCCAGTAGGTCGAATTGATGCTGGTATAAGAAATCGGGTCGCCGCAGTGAATCATCATGCCGTTGCCAACATAGATGCCAACGTGCGACGCGCCGACGGTATTATAGGTTTTTTCAAAGAAGATCAAGTCACCCGGCTGTGCATTTGCAGGAGAAACGTAGCTGCACTTGCCGCGCAGTCCGTTTGCTGTCGTGCGTCCGACATTCCAGCCATTGCCGCAGTTATTGATGACCCAGCAGACAAAGCCAGAGCAATCAAAACTGGTGCTGGGCGAACTTCCGCCCCACACATACGGCATACCCAGATACTTTTCGGCTTCTGCAATCATCCTTGCAAACTTTTCATCCGACAGGGCTTCTTCTGGAATATCATATCGGAAACCACCGCCGGAACTGCCGCCTGTTCCACCCGAACCGCCAGAGCCAATGCTTCCTGTTGTGCCGCCGCTGTATGTAGGTGAGCCTGCGCCAAACAGTTCCGGGCGATTGCCATAGGTCAGATTGTAGGCATCATACCGCCCAGTCTGCTTCCGATCCATGTTCTTTCTGGCAATGGTGTCAAAGCCCTTGTTCTTCAGCAGGACGTTGAGGATTTTGTACTCATACTCCACTTCTTCCTGATAGGTATAGGTTTCCATGCTGACGTTTCCAAAAGCGTCAATCGTTGGCCGAATCCCTACTCTGGTTTCCATGCGTGTGCGAATCTCTATCGTTTCCCAGACTTTCAGGAGATACTGCTGCTCAAACAGCGACTTGATGACGGTTTTCACCTGTCCTCTGGTGAACTGCTCATATACGGCAGTCAGATGAGATATCAGCTGATACGGGTCATGCCCGATCTCATCCAACTGGTAACGGTATTCGTCATAGCCGGGATGCGTGGACTCCATCTGCCGTATCTGCTCATCCAGCTTTCGCTCCAGTTCCAGATAATCTTCTTCTGCACCTTTCATGTCAGCATCCTTACTAGGATACGTCGTTCCGATAAAGGTGCTGCCCGTTCCCTGGATCGCTGCGGAACAGCTTGAAAATGCGCCCATAATCAGCATGAGCACCAGTGCTGCGATGCCAAGTCCCGCCCACAGGGTCTTGTTCTGCACAACGATTTCCTGCACCGCCGCTTTTGCTTTTTCGGCAAGCGTGTTCGCCGCCGTTGCCGCCTGCTTGCTGGCAGCGTTTCCAGCTTTCCGACCTCGCTTGGCTGCTGCATAGGCATCCTTATACTGCTTTTTCTGATAGAATTTTGAACCGACTGTCTTTGTTGCTTCACCTCCTGCGGCAGTCGGTGGTGGCAGGTGCGGTTTCTTTTTCAGTGACGTTTCTGCCACTTCTTCGGCCATGCCGCCCTCACTCTCCGAAAATTTCAGACGGCTGGATTTCTTTTCCGCAGTGACCTTTTTCTCAGCTCTTGCGGATTTCTCTCTGGTCTTTTTCCTGCCTTTGGAGAATCGGTACAGCCCCTCCAACGTTTCTTCGCTCTTGTGCGCCGACTCCACGCCGGAGTTTTCCTTTTCGACCTGATGCACCTTGTTATGGGCAAAACCAGTGGCGGTATCCACTCCTTTCTTCGCCACCTTCTTAATGCCCAGCCCTGCGCCCCGGACAATGCCGCCCTGCTGCTCATCATCAAACGATAAGTGGCCCTTTTTCTTCGGCGCAGGCTCTGCATCTTCGTCCACTGGCGAAGCATCTTTTTCTTTCGCTTTGCCATCCTCCTGATGGGCTTTATAATATTCTGTACTCTGCTTGGCGGTGCTGCGCCGGGGCTTTTCCTCCTCTCCATCCTCGGCATCCATGCACACATCTTCTTCCACAACAGGGGTTTCTTCTGCACTTTCCGCAGCGTCTTTTTCCGAATCTTCCTGCTTCGGCGGTTCTTCTGCAACTGCGGACTTGGTTTCTCCGGTGCGGAGATTCTCTTCCACCAGACCGTCTTTGGTCATTTTCTGGACGATTTTATCTCTGCCCCGGAATCGCTTGTCTGCCATTGGATTCACCTCCCATCCGGCAGGAAACTCACGCGATCAGAGTTGCATGAGTCTCCCACTTATCGAGAATGCGCTCCAGCTCTCTGGCAAAAGCGATCAGCCGGGAATTGACCTCTGTGCGGTCGATGTAGCCCCGTTCTTCCATGTGGAATCCGTGGGTCAGTTCATCTGCCAGTGCGCCGACTGCGTAAAAGTCCTCCAGCACCGTATGCACCACCGATTCCTCATCGTGGAAATTCAGCATTTCCACTTCCTGATAAGGCGGGCTGGAATCGCCATCGTATTTTGCTGCCTCAGCACGGTCATGCAGCTTCAGGATCATCTGGCTCAGTTTTTTCTCGTTCATCATGCGTCTTTCTTCTCCCTGTATTTTGCAATTTCATTCGGTTTCGTGGTCATAAGGCCATAAAGTTTCAGCGAAGTATCGAACTTATCCTTGAACGGAATAATGGTATTGCCGTAGAACAGCAGCCCCTCGCCCTCGTTGCTGTTCGTCACATAGGAAAGCTGGAATGGCGAAATGTTGAGCTGCTTTGCAAGAATCTGCCTATCACCGGATGCCTGATTCAGCATATAGATGAAATCGCTATTTTCAAAGATGTTCTCGATCTCCCGGCTTGCCAGCAGGTCTTTAATGTTCTGCGTAATGCCCGTGGGGATGCCGCCCCATTTTCGGAAACGCTTCCAGATTTCAACACTGTATGCGGCAGTCTGCTCTTCCTTTAGGAGCAAGTGGAACTCATCAATGTAGTATCGTGTATTTTTCTTTGCATTGCGGTTGATGGTAACACGATTCCACACCTGATCCTGCACGATGAGCATACCCAGCTTTTTGAGCTGCTTGCCCAACTCTTTAATGTCAAAGCAGATAAGGCGGTTATCCAGTTCCACATTCGTCTGGTGGTTGAACACCCGCAGCGAACCATTGACGTAGATTTCCAGTGCCGTGGCAATGCGCTGTGCCTGCCGTTCTTTCTGCTCCCGCAGGCAGTCATACAGATCACCGAGAATCGGCATATTCTCCGGCTTCGGGTCATTCAGATATTTCTGATAGACCAGCGGCAGGCATCGGTCAATGACGGATTTTTCTTCCGGCTCCATGCCATCCCGTGCGCCCATGATAAGTTCGCACAGGGAAAGGATGAAATCCGATTTCATACCTAGCGGGTTATCATCGTCCGCATAGTTCAGGTTAATGTCCATCGGATTGATGTAGTCCCGGCTGGTGGATGAGATATGAATGACCTGCCCGCCCAGTGCTTCGACCAGCGGATAATACTCGCCTTCCGGGTCTGCGATGATAATATCATCCGTTGTCGTGAAGAACACGTTTGTCATTTCACGCTTTGCGCTGAACGACTTACCACTGCCCGGTGTTCCAAGAATCAGACCGTTCGGGTTTTTGAGCTGTTTTCGGTCTGCCATAATCATGTTGTTGGACACTGCATTCAGACCGTAGTAGAGGGAATCACCCTCCATGAAAAGTTCCTGTGTGGTGAACGGCACGAAGATGGCGGTGGAAGTTGTAGTCAATGCCCGCTTGATGGGAACCAAATTATTGGCCAGCGGCAGACTGCTCATAAGCCCCTGCTCCTGCATATAGTCCAGTCGATTCAATGTGCAGTTGAACTTCTGAGCGATACCAGCCGTCTGAAACACTGCACTATCCAGCTCCTGTTTGGTTTTCGCAGCATTTAGGAACAGCACCGTAATAAGGAACATACGCTCATTGCGGCTCTGCAAATCATCCAGAATCTTCTTGGCTTCACCACCATAAGTTGCAAGGTCACTCGGAATAATTTCCATATCATAGCCGGAACGCACCGCCTTTTTCTGTTCCTCAATCTTCATGCGGTCAAGGTCTGTGATCTTGCCCTTGATGAGTTTGATTGCCTTGAGCTGGTCTACCGACTGCACATGGATGCTGACCACCAGATTCTTGTCCATGTCCAGAAACTCTGCCAGAACCTTATCCGTCAGTTCCGGGGCAAGGATGTTTAGATAGGATACTGCGCCGATAGTATCTCCCATCTGGAAGTCCTTGCCGCTCTTGAACAGAAAACTGGTCGGAGCAATGAAGTCCTTGGTAGTCATGCCGCTTTGCAGGATGCGGTCATAGCTGAACTCAAACTTCCGTTCTTCCTCCTGATGGAACATCTCGTACATGATCTGTAAGCGTTCCACACCATTCAGCGGATATGCTTTTACGCCCAGCACCTTGAAATTGTTGAGAATATCGGTTTCGATACGCTCCAGCCGGGGCT
>ERZ827363.2291-NODE-2291-length-16774-cov-7.139183_pt1 | contig 16774 bp, 10 predicted proteins | sample MGYA00519776_ERZ827363 | MGnify/ENA primary metagenome ERZ827363 (study PRJEB31778, sample SAMEA3449288) | human gut metagenome | biome: human gut; feature: human-associated habitat; material: faeces | place: United Kingdom | collected 2010/2012 ...
ATAAAACATTAATTGCCCTAATATAATTATCAAACAAATCAAAGTCTAGCTCTTTGTCCAAATCTTCTTTAGATAAAAATCTACCATAAGGCGGAACTCCCACATGTGCCCCTTTAAAATCTCTTTTATCTAAAATTCCTCCTGCCAGTTCTATAATTTCTGCAAGAGTAGCACCCTCTGGCACCTCAACTATTCCACTATTATTTATCCTTCCACATATAGCAACTTTTCTTTTAGAATTATTAGTCATATTTTTTAGCTCTTCTTCACTGAAAACAGAAAAAACAGAGCCTCTATCACTATGTATCATAGTTGGCTTCATATTTGTCATCTTTTTCACTCCTTTATGTCTGACTTGTATAACTTTTTATTCTATTTATTTTTTGCTTAATTGTGGTTTTTTATTATTGATTTGTGAAAAATTTTAAATGGAAAGGATAAAATAAGATATGTATATGGTTGGATTTCAAGTATAGTTCTATTATTTCCACATCTTTATAGTTGTATAATTATGTAATTATTTGTCCTATACTTAGGTGTAAATACAATATGGTATTCGTGTAGCCATAAACTATTCGTTTTAGTTTCCATAAAATCACCTTTATTTATTATATTTGTAGCCTAGACAACTACATTATGTACTAAAAAGGTGATTTTTTTAGTATAACTATCATTTCCGAATCCATATAGCTGATGTTTTTTAGTATGTAAATATATTCAACAGATTAAAGTCCATAATAAAAGAACTACTAAGCCATAAACTTAGTAGTTCCCATTTCTAATTTTTGAATATTTTATTAATAGAAATGATTTGTAAAAATAAAACCCACAATTCTATTTTTCAGTTATACCTATTTTAACATTAATATACTCTTGTATCTATTTTTTATCTAACTAATTAAATTGAATTCTTCTTTGATTATAAATTATAAGGATTAAAATATATTTCTTAATCCTTATAATCTAATAGCAACTTCTTCATCTAAAATTTTCTTACATTCTTTCCAATCTGGCATAAAAATATAAAGAAAATCATAAAACTCTTTATTATGATCATTGTAAATAAAATGTATTAACTCGTGTAAAATCACATATTTTATACAGTATTTTGGAGCTTTTATTAAATCTTTATTTAGTATTATTGTATTTTTACTTCTGATACATGAGCCCCATCTAGTTTTCATTTTTCTTACATTAATATTTACTTCTGGTATATCATATTTACTTATTATTGGATAAGTTTCATTATATAAATCATTAAATATTTTTTTACATCTATTGTCATACCAAGTATCTAATAATTCTTCTTTTCTATTATAATTATTTTTATCCTTTACATATAAATATATATATCCTCTAAAATACTTTACAAATTCTTCTTCATCTTCTATCACTTTGAGTCTATACTGCCTACCTAAATATCTTAAAGATTCTCCACTTACTAACTCTTTTTTTTCTGAATCTTCTTGTTTATGAGACTTATAATACTTTAAATTATTAGTAATCCAATTCGCTTTTCTTACAACAAAATTTTTTATATACTCTTCAGGAACCTCATCATTTGCAGATACAACAATATCACCATTAACTTTTATATTTAAATTTATATTTTTTACATTTTTTCTTTCAAGTTTAAACTCAATAATACTTTCTCCACAATTTACCTTGTATATGTTCATATTATCTCCTAATATCTTTTTAATGCTATATTTTTTACTTTTTCTATTATTTTATCTATATCGTCAAAAGTAAGCTCTATTCCTGTTTTGTTTGTATAATCAAATATAATATCGTCTATTTCTTGAGCTATCTTATTATGAACATCAGTATTATTGTGCCAATCTACTTTACATCTTTCTCTAATTACATTATCTATTTGTAAAGCAAGCTTTGCTAAGTAATCTATTTCACAGTATTCATCTTCACTCTCACAAACTACTTCACTTACTACACCATAGAAGGCTTGAGCATTTTCATTATACTTTATCGTATCTGGATAATTAGTTTCATCTTTCTTTTCTCTATATTTATTCATAATATCTTCCATTCTATTTAAATAATCAACTTCCGATATTCGTTTATTTTTATATTCTTCTAAGACTTTTTCTATTCTCTCTGAGAATTTTTTATAATAAGCAGGGTTCTCATCCCATTTTTCACTTATACTTTTTCCTAGTCTTGTTCTAATTGTATCTGCCTTTGATCTAGGATTATCAACTCTTTTAACTTCTTCTTCAAAAGCCTTTTCATCAAGTATATCAACAGGATTTGTTATATACATCATACCTTCTGCTGCAATATAGTTATCTATTAATTTTTGCATTCTAGCTTCATATTCTTTATGGTCTATACTATCTGAATATCTTCTTTTTACAGATTGTCTTAGTTTTTGATAAAATTTAAAATAAGATTTATGTTTTTCTATTTCTTCTTTTCCCAATTCATTATAAATTTTTTCTGACTCTAAAGCTATTGATAAATTTCTTCCATAACTACTTAATAGTCCATAGAAATCTTCTCTTAATTTATCATCAGATAAATATACTTCATATTCTTCCATATCATCTTTATTCTTTATACTACTAAACAAATTAATAAGTTCACTATAATATTGTCTTAAAGCTCCAATTATAACTGTTACATTATGAATAGCACCCTTCAAATCTTTACCTTCAAAATTCTCCAAGCCAGAACCACTATATTGATTCATAGCTTCATCTAACTTAGTAATTAATCCTCTATAATCAATAATATAACCGTAGTCTTTCCCTTCATATAAACGATTAACCCTTGCAATAGCTTGAAGTAAAGTATGTTCCTTCATTTCCTTATCTATATATAGAACAGTGGCTCTAGGTGCATCAAACCCGGTAAGAAGTTTATCTACTACTATAAGTAAGTCTATTTCTCCATGAATAAAATCATCCTTAATTGTATCTTCATAAACACTAGCATTACCATATTTTTTCATCATTTCATTCCAAAATTCAATAATCATATCTTTAGATACCTTATCAACTTCTTCATGCCCTTCCCTCATATCAGGAGGCGATATAACTACTGCCACATTTAAATCATCTAATTCTTCAAATGCCCTTAAATATTTTATAGCCTCTGATTTACTACTTGTTGCCAACATAGCTGTAAATGGTGAGTGATCACTTTTATAATTGTTTACAAAGTGCTCATTTATATCAAATGATATCAATCTTATTCTTTGGTCACTAGATGCAACCCTTTCAAAGCGACTCCACTTTTGCATCACTTCTTCTTTTTGATTTTTATTTAAATTTCTTGTTATCATATCAAGTTGTAAATCAATAGCTTTTCTATTAACACTTTGTTCAACCATTCTTCCTTCATATAATAAAGGTAATATTGCTTTATCTTCTACTCCATCAGCTATAGTATACTTATGAATTAGCTTACCACCAAATTTTTTCACAGTACTTTTTTGCTTTTTCATCAAAGGAGTTCCTGTAAAGCCTATATAACAAGCGTTTGGAAATACACTTTTCATCTTAATATTCAATTCTTTATACTGACTCCTATGAGATTCATCAACTAGTACGAATATATTTTTACTTTCTAGTTTAGTTCCCTTATTAGCTGCTGTATCAAATTTATGCACTAAAGTCGTAATAATATCTGCTTCAGTACCATTAATTAGTTTAATTAAATGATTTCCTGTTGCTGCTTTTACAGCTTTAAGCCTTGTATGATTGAACGTTCTATTAATTTGTGTATCTAAATCTACTCTATCAGTAACAACTATAACCTTTGGATTTAATGTATCAAGCTCTGATAAAATATATTTAGCTACCATAACCATGGTTAGTGATTTTCCTGAACCTTGTGTATGCCAAACAACACCAGACTGTCTATTTCCATTTTCATCTCTTTCTTCTATAGTTTTCATTATTTCTTTTATTGCGAAATACTGCTGATACCTACATATCTTTTTTACATCCTTATCAAATAAAATAAAATATTTAATAAGTTCTATTACCCTACTTGGATGAAATAATGATATTATGTTTTTATCTTGATTTGTAGCTATTCTTTCCTCTACTACTTTATCTTCTTCTGCTTCTAGCCACTTTTTATCTTCCTCTTTCCATACACTCCAGAACTTCTTAGGAGTACTACATGTAGCATATTTAGTCTCATTTTTATTTGTTGCCATTACAATTTGTATAAATTTAAATAACTGAGGAATATAATCCTTTGATTGATTTCTAATCATTTGGCTTATTCCTTGATCTATTGATAATGAACTTTTTTTACATTCAATAACACCAAAAGGTATACCATTTACAAATAAAACTAAATCCGGTCTAGCAGTAATCTTTCCATCTTCACTTTCTACTGAAAATTCTTCAACAATGTAAAAGTCATTATTATTTACTTCTTTCCAATCTATAAAGTTAATTGTAAAACTTCTTTTAGTCCCATCTTCCAAAGTTTCTGTGTAACTTCTACCTAGAAGTAAAGTATTAAATATTTTTTCATTTGTTTTTACTAAACCGTCTGTTAATAATTCATCTAAATCATTTATTGCCTGATTTATATTTTTTTCATGAAATTTATATTCTTTTCCTTTATATGTGTAAGAATTTATTTCATTTAATTTAGATTTTATTATTGGTTTAAGTAATACATTATATAGATTTCCTCTTAATTTTTCCGATTCTTGTGTATCTATATATTTGTATCCTAGATTTTTTAATACTTCTATGGCAGGCTTTTGACTTATATTTTTTTCATCAAGTTTTTTGTTATCCATATTGTCCCCCTGTCTTTTATATTAAGAAACAGCTAACTTGTTATATTAACTGTTTCTATTTTCATTATTTAATAATATCTTATACCCTAATTATTCCTGTCAATAATAGTTGCATAATACCTTTCTTTTGTTGTTTTAATAAATCTATTTCATGTTGTAATAACTCTATTTCTTTGTCTGCTGTTTTAAGTATTTTAGCTATTTCTTTTTGTTGAGAAATTTCTGGAATAAATAATTTTACTTGTTGTAATGCCTCAAACGACAATGAATCCCTAACGCTACCTTGTAGTAATTTAGGTATATAATTTAAAAACATGTTTGATTTTAGAAATTGATATAAATAATCTTTATCTAATTCATCACAACATTCAAATATTACATACATTGGACTTAGTAAACCACTATCAAAATTATTTAATAAATCTATTGAACCTACATTCACTCTAGATGGATTGTAGGCAAATTGTCCTTTTTTTACTATTTTATAATTACTCACATCATTACTTGCTACAATTCTATCAAATTGTTCTTTTTGAAGAATAAAACCTAGTTTATTGCTTATACTTAGAATTCTTGTTTCTTTATTATCCTTATTCTTAACTTTTATTTCTTTTATATATTCTTTTAACTTTTTTGTTTCTTCTTTATAATTAAATCCTTTTAGTCTAACTTTTCCTGTTAAAAGTCTTTCTATCAGGCCTTTTTTATATGTTAATTTTTCTTTCAATAAATTTTCTTTTAACTCTATATTCTTATTCCAAATTGATATTACACTTGCAATTTTCTTTTGTTCTAAATAAGGTATCTTGACTATTGGAAAATCTTCAACATCTTTCTTTGTTATATTAGGATCCTTACGACTACTTGCTGCTAATCGTCTCCAATAGTACCTATTAGCATTTAACCATTGTAATACAAATTCTGAATTATACTCTTTCTCATCTATATAAAGTGATGATATAGCCTGATTCGTAGTTCCTTTTATTTTCATGAGTCCTGTTCTACCTATCTGATTAAATCCACCATACATTGCTATTAAAATAGAATTTTCTTCAACAAATTTTAACGAGGTTTCATTCATTGCAATTTTAGTTATTTTTTCTTCTGTATCATAAATATTAGAATTATTTAAATCTGTAGTCTTTACCCAAAAAATATCTCCTTCGAAATATTCACTTTTACTTCTGAGAGGTGTTAATCCTGTACTAATTGTATTTATGCTCTTCATCTTTTTTACATTCCATTCAACAGGTATCACTCCAATTTGGCTTCTTTTATATCCCTTTGGTATTTTTTTTTCGCTTATTAGATTTATTCGTTCTTTTATTTCACTCTTCATAATATTCACCTCCTATTTTAGTTTCTTCTTCTCTTCTTTTTCAATTGTCTTAACACTCTTATCAGGTGTTGGTAAATCCTCAGGCATTGTTCCACCTAGCTCTTTAATAGTCTTTCTTACCTTAGCCCCAACTTCATAATGCGTATTATTAGCATTTGTTTTACCTTTGACATTATCTCTTCTCAATTTATCCTCTGTTTGTGTAGCTCTAAATAAATTTGCAGCAAGTTCTGTACTTCCCATATGATCCAATATATGCTGACTCTTTTTCAGACCTTTTCTATCGTGTATATCCTTTGCTTTTAGACCACCATAAAGTCCCATATATCCATGATTTTGAAAAATAGCATATTCAATATTAGTTTCTACACCTGCATCTTTAGCTGCATCAACTAATTTTTTATTATGCTCCTTTAGTTCATTTCTTATTGCTAATCTTTTTCTGTCTTCCGTAAGCTGTTCAAAATTTTCCGATAACTCTTGTTGTCTAGTTTTTTGAGCAAAATAAGTTTGTCCTAATGCTACTACTTTCTTTCTAGAATCAGCATTTTGCACAATAAGGTAACAAGCATATCTAGAAAGTACAATATCATCTATACTTCTTTCTGCTCCTGAACCTAACTCAACCATCTTTCCCACGTGGGAAAAATGGTCAAGAATATCCATATCACTATTACTACAAGCTGTTTTTGCTTTTTCTATAACATTACAGAATTTATCCCATCTCTTATATTCTAGAACTTCTTGCAATTCTCTTCCGTACCAGAATTCTTGATTATAAGCATTTATATGCTTAATTTTTTCAAATATTTTTTCATTATATTGTTGTATATCTGTCATCTCCTTCCTCCTTAGTTCAAACCTAATTCTTCTAAGTATTTAGCCATCTGTACTTCAACTTCTGCGATTTCAGCCTTAATATTAGATATATTTTGAGCTACAACATCCAAATCAACCATCTCTTCTTCTTCAAAAGTATCTACATATCTAGGTATATTTAAGTTATAATCATTATCTTTAATTTCTTCCGCACTAGCAACATAACTATACTTATCTACCGTTTCATAATTTTCATAAACTTTTTCAATTTTTTGCAAATCTTCTTCTCTTAATTTATTTTGATTTTTACCTTTTTCATAATGACTTTCTCCAGAAGCATCTATAAATAATATATCATCCCTATTTCTATTCTTTTTAAATATTAGAACTACTGCCGGTATTCCTGTTCCGAAGAATAAATTCTCTGGTAATCCTATTACTGCATCTAACAAATTATGTTCAAGTATTTGTTTTCTTATTTTTCCTTCACTAGCTCCTCTAAATAATACTCCATGAGGAAGTACAACTCCCATTCTTCCATCTTCAGCTAATGAAGCTAACATATGTTGAATAAATGCAAAATCACCTTTGCTTGATGGTGGTACTCCCCAGTCAAACCTTCTGTATATATCTAAACTAGATTCCATTTTAAATTTTTTATCTTCTACTTCAGCTCCTGCAAATCCCATTGCCCATTTATCTAAAGAAAAAGGAGGATTCGCTACTACTACTTGGAATTTCATCAGTTTTCCATCCTCTAAATGAAGTGGATTTGATAATGTATCTCCATTTTCTATTTTTGCATCATCTATTCCATGTAAGAACATATTCATTTTACAGAGAGCCTGAGTTTGTCCATTTCTTTCTTGTCCATAAATCTGAGCCTTTCCATTTGGTACCTTTTTAAATGATCTTATAAGAAGTGACCCTGAACCACATGTTGGATCATATATTCTATCATTCTCTTCTGGTTTAACTAATCTTGCAAGAAGTTCAGATACCATTGATGGGGTAAAGAATTCTCCTCCTTTTTTCCCTGCATCTGATGCAAATTGTGCTATCATATATTCATAAGCATCACCAATTACATCATTTCCTTCTAAATGAGTTGGTCTTAAATCTAACGCTTCAAAATCATTTAATAAAGTTCTTAGTATCGCATTTCTATCATTTGTTTTTCCTAATATAACCTCTGAATTAAAATCTATATTTCTAAATACACCTCTTAATTTAGACTTATTTGATTCTTCTATATGCTCTAATGCTTTATTGATAATTTCCCCTATGTTACTAGCATTTCTATTTTCATATAAATATTCAAAAGTAGATTTTTCATCTAATATAAATCTTTCTCTACTTAAAGCTCTTTTTATTCTAGCTTCATCATTATTATATTTCTCTGCATATTCTTCAAAATGTTCTAAATAAACATCACTCAAATATTTTATAAATAGCATAACCAGTATATAGTCTTTATATAAAGATGAATCTATTTTCCCTCTAAATGTGTCTGCCGCTCTCCATAAAGTTGCATTAATTTCTTCTTGTGTAGTCTTTTTTATTTCCATAACTTTACCTCCATTTTATTTAAATAATTTACTCATAATTGTTTTATGATATTTATTTTTTTCATCTACTAACTTATTTAATAATTTTTTTTCTTGTATAATTAGATGATTTAATTCTATTATTTTTTCCTGTTCCTCTACTGTATACTCTGGTATTTTTATTTCTTTAAATGTACTAGTTTTTACAATAGATACTGCACTACCTATAGTATATGCTGCTAATTGTCTTTTGCATTTTTCTGAGTTTAGGTATACTTGTATAAATTGAGAACTTATTGTATCAACCTTATTTCTTATTATTGCAAATAGAGATGGTATAACCATATTTTCATATTCTTTAGTTATATATATTGCTGTGTTTGGAGAACTTAATCTAACTATAATATCCCCTTCCTGTGTTAAATACTGACTCTTTATTTTTTCTTCACTAATAAAATTATCTAAGTATTCATCTTCAATATATCCATTCTCATTAAAACTCTTTAGTGTAAGGAGATCGTATACGACCCCCTCGTTATTTGATGATTTTTTTCTAGCTAATACTAAACCAGTACTAATATCAGCTATTTTTTCTAGTTTCAAAATATCATCTCCTTTATTTCATATAATCTGCTGCATATACAGTTGATTTTACGTTCCTTGGTGTTACTAAAACTGGCCACCAGAATGGTGCTCCACTCCATCCATAGTCTTTATCTGATTTACCATTTTGTTTTATTAATATTAACGAAGGATTATCTATTGCCATCCTTTTTGCAGGTATACCATCTTGTGTACCATTGTCTGGAGCATTCATTAACCTACCCGTTTCTGGTGTATACTTTTTAGCATCTCTTCCTTCTCTAACAATTAAATGTACCTTTCCTTTAGATACATAATTCATTATAGATAACATAGTTTCTCTATCAACAGAATAGTTATCATCCAAATCAATTGTATCGTATATTAAATCAACAATTTTATATGCCACATCAATATTCACAGTAAATTCAGATTGTTTCTTATCTGAAGGCCTTGCTTGCATTATTATTTTATCTATCTTATGAACAATAGGATTGATTTTACTTTTACATTTTGGTGTAAACCCTACCGGTAATATTCTTCTATGCTCTTTTAAAATATGTGTTTTGCTTACCATTATCTTATTAGGTGAACAAGGTTTTATACTTCCTTTCACATCTCTTCTTATAAAAATAACACCATCTTTATTTTTTTGTTCTTCGAAATCTTTTCTTAGTGCAGAATCAAATTCGTTTATTTTTACCATTTGATTATAAAGATGCTTTGTAGTATATAATCTTGTAACAGCCAAGTCTTCTGGTTTTCTATAACCAAACATTCTAGCATGTTGTAAGACTGTATCTTGTTGCATTTTTTGTGGCCTTCTACCATATACAAAACCTATTAAATTTGATATTGTTATTCCCCTATCTAAAATTTGTCCTCCTACAAAAATATTTAATGGTGTTCTAAGTTCAAGCTGACCTCTTTCATCTAACATATCTTTTACTTCATTTTCAGAGTTTACAACAGATATATTAATTCTTTCAATTATAGCAGTATAAACTTCATTTTTTAATGTTTCCTCATCAATCATACTAAATCCATAAGCATTTATACTTTCATTCAAATCTTCTAATGATTCTATTATTAACCTATCTAAAGTTTCCTTATCATTCTCTAGCAATTCTTGAAGTTTTTCCACTAGAGTAAAAATAATATCTGCTTGTCTTGTATGAGAACTTTTTGCTATTTCAGTATGTATAATAAGGCTATATCTATTATTTTCGTCAAATTCATCCCCACCATTTTGAAGCAGTCTAATAGTTCCACCCACTATAAAATTCATAACAGCTTTTCTTATTCCACTAATTTTTTTATGAGTAAGAACCTCTTCTTCTTTAAATACCCTTCTATCACTATTTTTTAAAATATCAAACTCTTTCTGATCTACTTCTTCAAATAAATACTGTGCTAATGGGTTTTCTTCGTGATTAAAATAATAATCTCCACCTATATATCCATCTCCTGATGGAACCAACACTGTATGAGCAGGTTTTATTGGATAAATTTTTGTTCCTAACTCAAAAGTCTCTGGTTGAAGATATAATGAATATGGAGTTGCTGTAACCTGGATAAACCTACAATCATCTAATGTTCCTCTTATTTCATTTATATCCGCAGCAATTTTTCTAATATCAAATGCCTCATTTTTCTTCTCAAATCCAATACTTGCAAAGTCGGCCTCATCATCAATAATCATACATTTCTTGTTAGACTTCAAAGGATATGATTCTATAAATTCTTTAAATCTTGCAAGATTATTTTTTTCTTTTTTTACTATTATTATCATTTTTTGCTTTAATTCAAATGGTGTTAAGTTCTTTTGTAATGACATAATATCATATATTTTAACATTTTCACCTTTAAATTCATTTTTCATTCTAGATAAAGTTTGTTGAGATAATGCATTAGTTCCCTTAGTTAAAACTACCGCTAAATCATATTCATTATCAAATCCTAAAGCAATTGTACCTATAAAGGTTTTCGTTTTTCCACTTTGAATTTTTCCAAGCATCATTAATGGTTCTTTTTTTAATTTTTCTAATACCTTAATACTTTCCTCTATACATTTCATTTGCGCTACAGTATACTCACCTGCATCTACTCTTTTTTTATAAAATTTTCCGTTTAAATTCATAATTTCACCCCATTTTTTTGTACTAGTTTAAAAATAACTTATACACATATATTATCCGATTATATTCTCACTGTCAATACTTTTTTTGTACTAAGCGAAAAATAACTTTCTTTAAAAATTTGAGGCGTATTCGTATCATAACCACCTGTAAAACGTATTGTTTATAGGCTATAAGCCTCCTTTGCTATATGCGCCTAAATCTTACTAGCTTTCACTCCTTTCAAGCTATAGCCCTTTGTTTCTATGCAATCCCTAAAGGGACTAACTGATACTAGCTACCCTTAGAAAGGGGCGAAGTACTCTTTTACACTTAATTTATCTTTTAATATATCTTCTTTTTCTTGATCTTGTATATATTTTTTTATTGTTGCTTCATTAATGCCTACGGTACTAACGTAAAAACCTTCAGCCCAAAAATGTCTATTTCTAAATTTATATTTTAAATTCGCATGTCTATCAAATATCATTAGTTCACTTTTGCCTTTCAAATATCTCATGAAACTGGATACACTTATTTTAGGTGGTATACTTACCAACATATGCACATGGTCGGGCATCAAGTGCCCTTCTATTATTTCCACACCTTTTTAGTTACATAATTGTGTAATTATTTGTCCTATACTTTCTCGATATTGATTATATATGATTTTTCGTCTATACTTAGGTGTGAAGATAATATGGTATTTGCATAGCCATCTCGTATGAGATAAGCTATTCGTTTTAGTTGCCATAAAATCACCTTTCTTTATTATATTTGTAGCCTGAACAACTACATTATACACCAGAAAGGTGATTTTTTTAGTATAACTATCGTTTCCGCACCCGCATAGCGGGTGGTTTTTTATTGAGTATGTAAACATACTCAACAGACTTAAGTCCATAATAAAAAAGGTATCAACATAATCCTTATGTCAATACCTTCTCATATCTACTGGTGGAGATGAGGGGAGTCGAACCCCTGTCCGCAAGCCCATTCCTCGCTGCATCTACGTGTGTAGCCATCTGTATTAGTATCTCGCCTTTGATGTCGTCCAGTGGCAGACTACATCATCAGCCAGCCTCAATTAGTCCACTTCAGGTCGAGGCGCCCAAGAAGTAGTTCCCTGCATAAATGATGTCCAGTCTTAACCGGCAGGAGGGCTAAGAGGGACAAGCAGCAATTATTAAGCTGCTAAAGCGTAATTTTCGTTTGCGTTTATTTTAATTCCCCAGGTTTTACGTGATCTAGAGGAGTAACACGACACGCAGCCTCAAGTTCCAAACCCACGTCGAAACCTTTACACCCCCATGGATGTTTAGAGTCTTTGAGACTTTTGCAAACTGTTATTTATTGTTCCACCATATTAAGTTGTATATTTAAAATATTATTGTATTAATAATATAATACTTTTTGATTAAAAAATCAATGAAATATTTTTCATTTGTTGCACAAACTTAGTATCTTCCAGACATTTCTCTTTCGATACGTCTTTGTGCATCTTTTTTAGCCATGTCTTGACGTTTGTCATAAAGTTTTTTACCTTTTGCTAATGCTAATTCTACTTTAACTTTACCGTTTTTAAGGTACATGTTAAGTGGAATTAATGAGTAACCTTTTATTGTTGTTGCCCCTATTAATTTTCTGATTTCAGATTTGTGAAGAAGGAGCTTTCTTGGTCTCATTGGGTCCAATTTGTAGAAAGAGTTTCCTTGTTCGTATGGGCTTATATGAACTTGTTTTAGGAAAACTTCAGAGTTATCCACAGATGCAAATCCGTCTTTAAGGTTTACTCTACCCATTCTAAGTGATTTAACTTCTGTTCCTTTTAATTCGATTCCACATTCGTATGTTTCTTCTATAAAGTATTCATGTCTTGCTTTTTTGTTTGTCGCTAAATTTTTAGTTCCTGCCATACTTTCACCTTCTTTATTACTTATTTTAGACTGATTTATAATTTATCATAGTTTACCAATTTCGTCAAGTTCTCAGCAAAAGAAAAGGATGAACTATCCCTTAGAAAATTTCAATAATCCATCCAAATATATACCTATGTTCACCACTATATTCTTTTCATATGTTTTTCGAAAAAGTCGTCGATTAAATCTATAACTTCATCTTGCCAAAATCCTGGGCCACAGTGGTCTTGTCCCATAATTTTGTAAATTGTACTCTCCTTGTGTTCTGATAATAATTTTTCGTGCAACATTGCGCTTTGTTCGAATGGAACGATTCTGTCTTTGCTGCCGTGGAAAATTATTATCGGCGGTATATCCCTACCCATTGTAATGTAATTTAATACGTTTGCTTTTTGTGCTTTGTCTTCGTGTTTTGTGACATCTAATTTCCCTATCAATATTCCGACTGGACTGTCGGCAACTGTGTAATCTGCTGTTGTCGGTGCATCATTCATTTTTGTTATGTCTGTTGGTCCATAAAAATCGACTATTCCATTTACTTTGTCAGAATAATCGCTGTAGTCGTCTGTGTCTAATTCAGTTACACCACTTGTAATTCCTGTGATTAATGATACGTGTGCGCCTGATGAATCTCCCCACAAGAATATATTGTTGGGGTCGATTTTGTATTCTGATGCATTTTTTCTTAAAAATCTGATTGCTGTTTTAATGTCTTGAACTTGTGCTGGGAAAGGCGCATCTTCTGCTGATCTGTATTGGACAATTGCTATGATATATCCTTTATCTGCTAATTTTGATAAGTTCCCAATGTTAAGATACAACTTTTGTTTAATCCAACCTGACCCTTGTACAAATACAACACATGGCAGTTTTTCCATATGTTCAACTGTGTAATAAGGCATCAGAAATTGCAATTTTAACTGTTTGCCATCCCTTTCAACATAATTCACATATCTTTTACATACTACTGAGGCGATATCATCTTCAAACTCGATTACATTCATTCCTCTTGTTACAGTCGACGATTCGGGAAATTCTTCATAACTGTATTCCTCTGGTTCTACCATATTCATTCCTCCATTTCAATGCATTTTATTTACCTTTAAATTTACACATTAAAAAGGGATATTACAAAATAACGCTATTTATTTTATAATATCCCTTCTATAAATTTTTATCAACTATTTTAAATACATATTACGTTAGATTTTATCTATTATTCTCCATCTTTTTCGTCAGCTTCTACTTCACCATCAACAGCCTTATTTACTAGTCTGTTATCTTCTTTAACAGAAACTAATTCAAAGTCGATTTCTCTAAAGTCTACATTTACTTTGCTAACTTTGATTCTAACTTGGTCACCTATTCTGAATACTCTCTTAGTTCTTTCACCAACTAATGAGTAGCTGCTTTCGATGTAGTTGTAATAATCGTCAGTCATGTCGACCATTCTGATTAATCCTTCTACTGTATTTTCTAATTCAACGAACATACCGAATGATGTAACACTTGATATCGTTCCGTCGAATTCTTGACCAATTCTGTCTGCCATATAAACAGCTTTATAGTAATCGTGTACATCTCTTTCTGCTAATTCAGCTTCTCTTTCTTGTTCTGAAGATTGGTTAGATGCGTACTCAACTATGTTTGCAAGTTGTTCACTTCTCTTTGGAGTTAATTTTCCATTTAATTGTTCTTTTATTATTCTGTGTATTTGTAAGTCTGGGTATCTTCTTATTGGTGATGTAAAGTGGCAGTAGTATTGTGCCGCTAAACCGAAGTGACCCACACATTGTGGCGCGTATCTCGCTTGTCTCATACTTCTAAGCATTATTGTACTTATTGATTCTTCTTCTGGTGTTCCTTTTATTAATTTTAGAACTCTTTGGATTTCTTTTGGATGAATTTGTTCTAAATCACCTTTTAAACTATATCCAAATGTAGCTATAAATTTGCTTAAGTTCTCCATTTTTTCTGCTGCAGGAATCTCATGTATTCTGTAAACGAATGGAGTTTGTAACCAGAAGAAATGTTCTGCTACTGTTTCATTTGTCACAAGCATGAACTCTTCTATCATTCTGTTTGATATTCTTCTTTCGTATGACTTGATATCTGCTACTTTTCCTTCTGAATTTAATATTATTTTTGATTCAGGGAAATCAAAGTCGATTGATCCTCTTCTCTCTCTTCTTTTCATAAGAATTCTAGCTAAGTCTTCAGCATTGTGGAATTCTTCTACTAAGTTAGAGAAAGTAGATTTTAATTTTTCATCGTCTTTTTCTAATATGTCAGATACTTCTGTATAAGTCATTCTAGCTTTTGAGTTTATAATTGACTCTGCTATATCGTATTTTATAACTTTTCCGTCAGCATTTATTTCCATAAATACTGATAAAGTTAATTTATCTTCAAATGGATTTAAACTACACACTCCGTTTGAAAGTTGTTTTGGAAGCATTGGTATTACTTTATCAACTAGATATACTGAAGTCGCTCTTTTTATCGCTTCTTTATCTAGTTTTGAATGTTCTCTAACATAGTGAGAAACATCGGCGATATGAACACCTAGTTTGTAGTTTCCGTTTTCTAATACTTCGATTGAAACTGCATCGTCTAAGTCTTTTGCATCTTCACCATCTATTGTGAATGTTTTTAAATCTCTTAAATCCATTCTTCTTTTTATTTCTTCTTCTGGTATTGGAACTATAACTCTATCAGCTTCTTCTAATACTTTGCGTGGGAACTCTTCTGGTAGTCCGTGTGCTCTTATTATTGAGTCGATTTCTACCCCACGTTCTCCTTTTTGACCTATAACTTCTGTTATTTTACCTTCTGGCTTTCTTCCTTCAGTTGGCCAAACTGTAATTTTACAAACTACTTTGTCGTTGTCTTTTGCTCCAGAGAAATATCTGCTTGGAATGTAGATATCTTGAGTGAATTTTTTATCATCTGGTACAACGAATCCAAAGTTTTTATTTGATAATTGGAAAAGACCTATAACAGTTTCATTTTCTCTTTTTAATACTTTTACGATAGCTCCCTCAGCTCTTCTTCCTTCTTCTGCTGGCTTTACTATTTCAGCCATAACTCTGTCGCCGTTCATTGCTCCATTTATATCATCTGGACCTATAAATAAATCTTGTGTGAATTCCTCATCTGATTCAACAAATCCGAATCCCTTTCTATGAGATATGAATTTTCCAACAAAGTATCCCATAGCGCTTGGTGTCATAACTCTACCTTTTTTAGATATAATTAAATATCCTTCATCTTGTAACCCTAATGATTTATCTTTTGTAAGAGCTAAAGTAATATCTCCTGTTTTGCTTTCACCTTTTACAACAGCAATACTTTTTCCAGTAATATCTTCATAATCATTAGCAAGTGCTTCTGCAGTTTTTTGAAGTGAACTATCTTTATAAACAATTCTTGCCCCTTTAGAAACTGTATAGTTTCCATGTCCACCATTCCATTCAGCTAATTCTGGTAAAACATTTGGTGCTTTATTCGCTGTTTCATCATTTTTTTGACTACCTGGAACTGTAACAGCAATTTCTTTGAATTTATAATCATTTGTATCATTATCTGTAATCTTGAATGATACTTTAACATTTTTATCACTAATAGGTTGATAAATTGTTAAATCTTCATCAATGACTTGTTCA
>ERZ827363.2294-NODE-2294-length-16725-cov-4.032813_pt1 | contig 16725 bp, 13 predicted proteins | sample MGYA00519776_ERZ827363 | MGnify/ENA primary metagenome ERZ827363 (study PRJEB31778, sample SAMEA3449288) | human gut metagenome | biome: human gut; feature: human-associated habitat; material: faeces | place: United Kingdom | collected 2010/2012 ...
TCACCCGAGGTCGAATCGGGGAAACCTACCTCGTGGGTGCCAATGGCGAATACAACAATATTGATGTGCTGCGCATGATTTTGAAGCTCATGGGCCGCGACGCCAACGACTTCGACCATGTGACCGACCGCCCAGGTGGCGATAAGCGCTATGCCATCGACGCCACCAAACTTCAGACCGAACTCAGTTGGGAACCAAAGTACACCGATTTTGAGGAAGGTCTGGCCGCGACTATCGACTGGTACCGCGCGCACGAAAGCTGGTGGATGCCGGATAAAGCCGGAACCGAGGAGAAGTACCGCAAACAAGGGCACTGATAAGTTGCTCAACGTTTTTTCACAGCAAAGAAAACGAAGCCCTGAGCACGCCGACAATTCCCCATGGTGCGCTCAATGGAGTCCCTGCCCAGGCTAGGTTGCAGTCTCTCCGATGCGCATCCTCCGATGCACGCCATCTGATACCGGCAGTATGTACGCGGCCGAACGAGACTCCCGCGTACTTACTGCCGTTTCCCCCAACCGTGAACGCAATGCGACACCGCCGTCCCGCACACCCCAACCACCCTCCCCGTGAATGCTCAGTGAATTTGGGCGGGTTCTAGTGAACGTCGCAACACCTGAACGACCGATGGGGAGAATCAGGTGTTGCGACGTTCACTAGAACTCGCCCTTTCTATCCAGCGGCAACGGTGGCGAAATCACTTCGTTCATTCCAAAAAGCAGTCAGGCATTGGTAGACGGCACCATCACTATGCTGATCTGGCTGACGGTTATCTGCCTGATACTGCAATTCGTTGACGGCCGCCGTTGTGTGATTCCATTCCACTGGTGGCGTCCATTCCGCAACGTGAAGACGATTATTGGCAATGTCACTCGTATCATCGCTGCGGCAATGAGTATCACACTGCTGTGCTCGTTCACGTGGACGCTCAGCATTCCTGGCGCATGGGGATATGAGTGGGCGAAGTCTTGGGGTGATGCGCCACAGCTATGGAACGCCGAGGGCGACGCGGCAAACAACGGTCCCATCATCAATTTCCTGCGCCTTACGCATCCGAAAATCATGGATAAGCCCGAGGGGTACAGCCAGGAAACGATGGAAGAGCTGGCCAAGAAATACAGCTCCGAGGCAAACCAGATTAATGGAACGCGTGCTAATAACCTCACCGATAACACCGTCATCATGATTCTTTCGGAGAGCTTCTCCGACCCAACACGCGTGCCCGGCATCGCCTTGGCCGAAGACCCGATGCCCAACATCCGAGCCCTGAAAGAAACAACCACCTCCGGTCTGATGCTCTCCCCGGGTTTTGGCGGAGGCACCGCGAACATCGAGTACCAGTCGCTCACCGGATTGGATCTTGCCCTGTTTGACGATTCGATGCAGTCCATGTACCAGGAGCTGGTCCCGCATCAAAAGAACCCATTCGCGTGGAATCAAATCTGGAATGCCGAATACGGCAAATCCGGTTCCGTGGCATTCCACTCGTATTACAAGAACATGTATCTGCGTGACGTGAACTACAAGAAGTTCGGGTTCAATAAGTTCTACACACTGGACAGCAAGCCGGCAATCACGAACCAAGACCGAATCGACAATTCGCCGTACGTCAGCGATGCAGCTTCCTACCAGAACATTATCGACCAGATAAATAAAGAGAAGCACCCTCAGTTCCTGCAACTCGTCACCATGCAGAATCACATGCCCTATGACAACTGGTACTTCAACAACCAGTTCGAACAGGCGAACGTCACCGAAAACCTGAACGATTACGAACGTGGACAAATCAATACCTACGCAAAGGGCGTGAGCATCACCGATCAGGCAACAATCGACTTCCTGAACCAGCTGAATGCCATGGACAAACCCATAACCGTGATTTTCTACGGAGACCACCTGCCCAGTTCCTATCAGACCGCCGCGGAAGACAAGAACAACACACTTGCTCTGCATCAAACCGACTATTCATCTGGTCGAACCAGGCTTCAGCATCGGCCGGAGTCAAGCTGGACGCCAGTGCCACCGCCTACACTTCTCCGAATTACTTCATGGAAATGGCCGCCGAACACATGAACGCCAAGGTCTCGCCATACCTCGCATTCCTCACTCAAGCGCGAACCGATATTCCCTCATTTGAACGACTCGTGCTCGGCGCGGGCGGGTTCACCACCGACACGTCCACAACATATCTGGACCGCAACGGCAACACGGTCAAACGCAAGAACCTGTCCAAACAGGCCAAGAACACATTGAACGACTATGAGCTCATCCAGTACGACATGACCGCCGGCAAAGGGTACCTTACAGGTACCGATTTCTTTAAGATGAAGCAAACAACAGGTAGCCATTCGACAAACGTCCACAGGGTGCAACACAAAAGCAACACCGAATGACGGAAGAGCTTATAATAAGTTTATTATAAACGTGTCAAGAAAAAGAGAAAGCATGCCGAGTTTACTCAATCAGGTCAAAAAATATTTACCTGTATCATCCCGATCCTTCCACGCCTTCGAACAAAAAAACATAAACAAGATGCAATATCTTGAAGGTGCCATTGAAAAACTCCAGGCACAAAATGCCGAACTTCTTCAAAAACTCGATAGTCTTAAAGACCAATCCCATGAAGCTCATTCCTATGAGCAAACTCGCGATATGATGATGTTCTGGCAGCTTTTCCGACATTCTGACGAAAATCTAGAGGAAGCAAAGAAACGTTTTTTCCGAGGCTTACCAAAAGCTCACGGTCTGGCTCGGTTATTCCAACAAGCAGAGACTAAATTATTCAAAGAATTTAACTCACTATGTCGTAAATACAATATAGCATACTGGATGGGTTCGGGCACTCTTCTTGGGGCGTACATCTATAATGATATTATTCCATGGGATGATGACGTGGATGTTTTTATTACTCGTAAGCAGCTTGCTGAACTACAGCAAATTCTCCAAGACGATGAGACCTTTCACGTGACAGTTGTCTGGGATTGGTATGTGCCATGTAAACAGATTCGCTTCAAACTCAGAGATGAGAAGAATCCAACATTTATTGATTTGTTCCCACTGGATACAATAACCGGAAACTATTCAGAGGCATGGAATATCACGTCCCAAGCGCGAGTCGACTTCGTCTCAGATATTCGAAAAAAATTTACAGGAACTGAATGGGAGAAAACACCTTATTTATATGATAATTCTGCTTTAGCAGAGCAAATAGAATATGTCCTTGACGAACACTACCGGGCACTTTCAGAAAAGATTAATTTCACGGATGATTTACAAACTGCATCTGGCTTAGTGCGAGGCATCGAGAATATCGACGAGACCCATTCATCTGGACCTTATCCCATAGATGACTGGATGCCTACTATTAATATGAGATTTGATGATTTCGATGTGCCCGCACCGCCAGCATGGCGCAAATACCTTCAAAATCTATATGGCGATTTTTTGCAGATCCCGCATGATATTGATTCGCATGAACACGTTGATAATCACTATCTTCAAGATGATGCAGTACTGGCCTCTCTAGAAAAGTATGTCAATAGCTAATCTTTTATTAAAGGTCGAGATAGTGCCATTCTCATTATCTCGACCTTTGCATTTATGCAATCTGAGTAATTTCAATCGCTCGGTCGCTTAACAGAGCATACTCACGATTCCTACCATCCCGAATAACGAATGCACAAGAATTGGCATCATTAGTGAACGCGACCATATCAGTAGATTTTGGATTGGCTACCGACGGTGTACGCAACGAAGCGACAAGACGGAAATCACCATTGTTAAAGACGTTTAATGGCATCTCATAATGAACAGTTTGGTGACCGCGTTTCTTCATCTTCAGTGTCTTCGAGCCCGTATCATACGCGACTCCACCACGACGAAGATCATGCAATGCAATAGCCAAGTAGAAATCCGTGTCTTCGTTGAAGTCATATTCAACATCAAATCTGAAGGTATCACTGCTTTTGCAGACCAATGAAGTCTGAGGATTAATACGCAATATTGGGCATCTACTGTTCAAGCCTTCTGCATATCCATCATCATCCTTCTTCTCCTCGTCGCGTTTCTTCGCTTCAGCTTTCAGATTCTCTAATGTGTATCGGTTAGCAGCATCCTCTTTATTGCCATTGACAATAATGTCTCCATCTTTAATCAGAATCGCCTTATTGCAATACTTCTTTACGGAGTCCATGCTGTGCGTCACCAAAATAACGGTCTTGTTCGGATCTTTCTTGACCTTGGTAAAGTAGTCATCGCACTTACGCTGGAATGCCTCATCACCGACCGCAAGTACCTCGTCGAGCACCAAGATATCGCCCTGCGCCTTGATCGCCACAGAAAACGCAAGGCGCACCTGCATGCCGGATGAGTAGTTCTTAAGCTTCTGGTCCATGAACTCTTCGAGTTCAGCGAATTCCACAATATCGTCATACATGGCCGCAATCTCGTCATGGGAGAAGCCAAACAGGGCTCCATTGAGATATACGTTCTCTCGACCGGTCAGCTCAGGATTGAACCCAACTCCGAGCTCGATAAACGGCACTAATGTACCATTTACTTCCACGGAACCACCATCTGGTACATAAATGCCCGAGATAATCTTCAATAACGTGGATTTTCCGGAACCATTACGGCCGACGATACCGAAAAAGTCACCACGGTGTACATCAAAGTTGATGTCATGAAGAACATGTTGTTCTTTATAGCCCTTAATGCCTTTAGTCCAATTAATAAACGCCTGCTTTAGTCCCGTGGCCTGTTCCGTCGGCAGGCGGAAATACTTGCCAACATGCTTGACAGACAGCACCACATCATCACTGCGTTCGGTGGTAGTCGCAGTTCCTTCATTATTGATATTCATGGAGGTCTCGCTCATTACATCACCTCTGCAAACTTGCGGTTGTTACGTTTGAACACATACACGCCAAGAACAAGAATTAATATAGACAACACGATAGGAACGGCCCGCAATAGCGGATTAGAAGTCATCGTCCAAATCGTTGGTTGCGTCTCTGGAGCAATCAGGTTATGACGAATATCCTGAATCACCTGAGCAATTGGATTCAACAATTGAATCTTTGCAATCAACAGACCGTATCCGCGCAGCGAGTTATTCCCGATTACCATCGACAATGGGTAAATAATCGGCATCGCGTAGAATAGTACCTGCTGCAATACGTCCCAGATATGGGAAATGTCACGGAAATACACATACATGGTCGACAACAGCAACGCGAGCCCGAGTGCAATGATGTACAGCTGAATGAAGTTGAGAGGCAACAGTAACACACGCCAGGTAAAGTGCACGTGCGTAAATAGCGCAAACAACAACACCACTACAAAGTTGATGGCGAAACTAATCAAAGCGCCGATAGTGGATGACACCACCACAATGTAGTTGGGGAAATGAATCTTACGGAGCAAGTCGCCGCGATCTACAATTGCTCGGAGGCCCACAGAAGTGGATTCCTGCACAAACTGCCAAGCACTGATGCCCATCAACAGCACCACAGGATACGTGGGAGTACCGTCAGACATGCGCAGGAACTTGGCGAACACGGCGTACATCACACAAAACAGCATCAACGGTTGTAGGACGGACCATCCGATGCCAAGAAATGACCCTTGGTACCGAAGTTTGAAATCGGTTTTTACCAGTTCCTTCAGCACCACCAATGAATAGTGATACCGATCCCGCAATTTCTTGACAAAATCCATCATAAGTGCAGTACTCTATCAGTACCGTTGTATTCGCTTAACATCATCGTTCCCGACCCTCACACTCTTTCCACTGTGCGGCATATCTTCTTGCTTCAATGAATGCATGGGCAGGGGAAAGAGCTCGTGAATATTGATTCATGAATGCCCTTTCCCATATGCTCACGCTACTTTCAACTATTGTTACCTACTGCTGAGGAAAATCGACCTTCGGGTTGAACCGAATAGCTCTAAGCAGCTGCCCATAAATCCTGAATCGCAACGATTTTGGTACACGACCTCGCCGCATTGCGTTCCACACCGTCAGACAGAACATCAGGTAACTGCCCTTGTTCCTGTGATGGAAACGATAAGAGCCCTCATTGCGTGCACCGTAAGAGAACTTCCACACATTTTTTTCGTTCACCATGGAGTAATTGACTCCTTGGTTCACGCCCATATCATGCAGCACCACGCTATCAAGCACTTCTACACCGGGACACGCCTTAGTGATGCGCAACGTGTATTCAGCATCATCGAACCAGATGAAATATTCCTTGTACGGCAGGCCGAAGGCTTCCATGACCCATCGTGGAATCAATACAGATACAAACGAGCACTGAGTGACCATTACTAAGTTGTCATAGCCCATGGCCTGCAAACGTCCCCAATCCCAAGTAGGAATTGGGTTATTCATTTCCGAAATACTGCCGTCGATGAACTTGACCATGGAACACGCATAGGGAACGTCTGGACCAAGTCCTTCAACCGCATGATCATAACCGACCAACAGCTTCTCCAATGCGGTCGGCTGTGGATAGCCATCATCATCAAAAATCCAAACAAAATCGGCACCAAGCTCATAGCCTTTGCGCATTCCTGCCGAGAAGCCGCCTGCACCGCCTACGTTCTCAGGCAATGTAACGATAGTAATCGACGTCTTGTCTTTTAGAGGAAAGTCTCGCTCATATTCGTTGAGGTATACAGCAGTATCATCCGTAGAGGCATTATTTACGATGATAAGTTGCTCCGGAAGACGAGTCTGCGCCTCCAATGCAGCGAGTACGTTCTTCAACTTTTCCAAACGATTAAATGTCACGACCACTGCGGCAACAGTAGTAGCAGTTACAGATGGCATGGCTTATTTACTCCATTCGTTCAGCAGGCGACGAAACAGGCTGTCAGCAGTTTCCTTGTGCGAGAATGCTTCAAGACGTTGCTTCTCTACCTCCCACAACTTGTAGCGATCTGATTCATTATCGTACAGGTGAAGAAGCGAACATTTTGCGTCATGGACAAACGACGAAGTCATACGTCGCAACAGCCCCTGCGGCGGTATGAGTGTTTCTTGCGAACCGACATTGGCAGAAAGCGTAGGAATTCCGGCCGTAATTGCCTCTATCGTGGTCAACGTGATACCTTCATTTACGGATGCAACTAATAACACATCGGCATCGCGATAAGTATCTGCAACAGGCATACTCATGGGCCTACGCTCGATGACGTCCTGCAGCCGATAACGTTCGATGAGTCTTTCCGTAAAAGCATCCATATCTCCATTGCCGTGCATGATGAAATGGAATTTGCCAGGATTGCCCTGTTCTAAAGCCCTCGCGACAAGAATAAAAGCCTCTGGACGCTTCTGACGAGCCATGCGTCCGACGAATGCCACGTTCATGCATTCGCTATTCCTGCGCTCAGAATAGTGCATGCCTGCAGAGTCGGACGTGAGTCCAATCAACGGGGCATCAACCACCTTGGAAGGAGCAATCTTATGGACATCCTCCAGCCAGTGTTCCAATTGCGGGGAGATAACGTGATGAAGATCAATCCAGTGGTCTCGCGCCACGGATTCATAGGGATAACCGCCGTTGTGCACATATTCAACGATATGCAATGAATCCACAATAAACGTTTTAGGGAAATATTGCTTCACCCACCATGCCCTGTCGTACATCCACTGACAGTGGTGAATGAGAATGCCGCGAATGTCAAACTGCTCGAACAATGCGCGCAGGATAGTGGGATCACCAACGCGCTCTTGCAATGGTTGTGTCAACGGTAAGACCAGAGCATCGTCGCACGCTGGATCAGTAATCCATGGCTGATGACTATCACAATCAGTGAGCACAATCGGGATGAAACCGGCTTCCTTGGCGAGGGCAATCGTTTCCATACCCCAACGTTCAGCACCACCAGCCTGCAGCCAATGCATAGCTACAATAACAGCTTTAGGCGCATTAGGAACACGACCGCCTGGCTGAATCTCCACCCAAGGGTGATGCGTTTCGCCTGCATTAGCCACTTCCACCGTGTTGGGCTGATACTCAGCAATAGAACGGCGGCTCTTACGCTCGCGCTCAGCACGAAGAGCTTCTCGAACGCAATCGAATGTCACCGGCATCTCGTATTCAAGCCGATTGTAGAGTCGGCTCGCCCGACTTTGGTTCGGCGCATGCTCCCGCACATCCTCATCAGTAGCATTATCTGGAGTTAAAAGGAGATACCGTACATTCTGATCAAGCAGCTGCTCATCGCCGGCGAAATAATGCGGCGAAAACTTGGATTGAGGGTTCACCGTGGAGATAGCGTCGAATTCACCGAGCAGAGTCGCACCATCTGTGCAGACGCCATTTAACGTGGAAATGTCCGTAAGACGCGGGTATTGCCATGCCTCGCCCATGTACACCTTGTAATGCAAGGTTCTTCCGGGTTGAATAAGGGAGTGATAATTGACGGCAGCTGTGACAAGTCGACTCAAACGCTCACTTAATTTTTCGAAGAGTCCCTCAGTGGTATGTTCGGTCTGGAAAAACTGTTGCATGGGGTTATTGTATAGCGCGCCCAGACAGTAGGCACAATTTTGACGGATTGCTTTGCGAATACACCATACGACATTCAGGTAAAGCCAAACAGTATGGGCTGTGGGATAATCCTACACAGATATACCGGAAAGATTGCCTATATAAGGATTCGAAAGACACGGAGAGGAAAAGATGTCGTCTAAACAACGTGACTGGCGATTCGAATTATTACGTATCTTTTCGATGCTGCTCATTGTCGCCACCCATTACTTTGCATCAGACAACTGGGCTGTGCATACCGATCCTGCCCGCGCTGGATCGTGGGCGGCGAGTGCGCACGACTCACTCATCATGACCGGTCAAATCGGCGTAACCTTATTCGTACTGATTTCTGCATACTTTCTTTCTACCAGTACTCATTCGCCAATTCCTCGGATGATTAAACTATGGGTACAGGTTGTGGTGTATACGGCAGGTATTTACATAATATACATTGCAATAATCGTTGCACGTGGGCACAAACCTACTTTCTTAACCATACGTAATACACTCGCAGCGGTGTTCCCAGTCACAATGGGAACTTACTGGTTCATCAGCGCCTTTTTCGTTATGATGGCATTGGCTCCATTTATTAATGTATTAGCTGAACATCTAACAAAGCGTAACTTCCTGCTTCTAACTGGCATAACAATATGGGTTACCTTTATTTGGAGAATACTTAACCCTCTTACTCTGCAATACTTTACAGATATCGGTTATTTCGTCAGCCTCTACCTAATTGGTTCAGTCATTCGACGTTATTCAGAGCTAATTCCAACTATACGATTCTGGATAGTGTTTCCTGTCATTCTCATCTGCTTCGCACTTTGTACTGTAGGTACACATATCGTTCGCAGCGGCGCCCACATTATCACCGAGCTTGGCTATCCGTCTAACCTCTTTACCGCGGGAAGTGGTGCTTCACCTATATTTGCGGTAATCATTGGTACGGTTATTTTTATCTGGGTCGCTCAGACAAAACCGTTAGAACATAGCTCCATTTTGGGAAGAATAGTTCTTGCTATTTCTCCGGCCACCCTAGGCGTGTACCTGATTCATGAAAATTTCATTGTAAAACAGTATCTTTGGAGTTTTGTGTTTCGGGTTCCCGAACCACCGTCAATCTTAAGCAAGATGGTCATCGCACCAATGGAGATCATTACCCTATATATCGTGTTGCTGGCAGCAAGCTGGGGGATTCATTCGCTTATTATTAATCCACTACTTTCTATACTTAAGCCGAAACTCACGAAGATCAGATAAATCGATTGTGCGGAGAATATATCATTCTCCGCACAATATCTATTATTCCTAGTCAATACGATAGAGACGCATATCACCTTGTTCCAGCACTTTAGTGAAGCCAGAACTATCATCGTTAATTGCATCAATGCCATGCCATGAAGACTTGATATAGCTTGCATACATCGAAGTCATCTTAGTCGGATCTTCCGAATTGGTCGTATAATCACTACGATCAAGAAGAATCAAATAGCGCGCACCTGTACTTTTTACAGCCTCTTTCACGCCTGAATCTGACGTTATCTCATTAAGCTTGGTGCTTATCAGCTGGTTCTCTCGGGTGGGCTTGCCCATCCAATTGCCTTCCCAAGCTTTGTAATACACATTCAAATCGTCAAGCCCGTATGCGTACGCACTTCCGTCATAAGGCTGATTCAGCACTACAGCACCGCTAGGCACCACTTTCTTAACTCTCTCAACAAATCGACGTTCATCTGCACTATAGCTTTTTGGCTCTTGCAGTGAATTCCAAAAAGTCACGTCACGACGGATGGCACCGAAAGCGGTGGTGACATCATATCTGCCCGGTAAAGAATAGCTAGGGAAGAAAACAACAACATTTATGGCAACAATCATTACGACAGTTAGCATTCGTTGCTCATACTTCAGCACTGAATCCGAAGACAGCAGACGCAACAAGCGCTGAACTGCTGTAAGGCACACATAAATACCTAGACCTGCTAGCACCGCCCCAAAGAACACCGCCGAGGCACCCAAACGATACGAATCATGATACCAAAAACCTGTCAATACATTCTTCGCACGGCCGTCAGTGGAAGAACTTAACGCATAAAGAGCACAAATGATGGCATAAGAAACGGAAATCCAGAGGTGTTCACGCCTCAACAGCGTGTAAATAACTCCAGTAAGAACTAAAAGTCCGAGTAGAATCTGCGGCTCAGCTAGACGGAAACCAACAAAAGCAATATCAATAAAAGCCTGAGCCTTACCCTCAAACGATGGCCAGCCCCAAGTCACGGTACGTTGCATAAATTGTGCCTTATATAGGAACATCCATATAGCAACAATCAGCAATGATATAACTATCCACGCAGCAACGGACCACGCGCACTTTACATGCGACGAGAAATTTGCCTTCTCAAGATACGCAGGAATTTGTGCGTACAGGAACGGCGCAATAAGAATTCCGATGGTGAACACGGCATTGGGCTGGGCAATAGCGATGCCGACAATAGAGACAAGAAATAGTGCCCCCAAACAGATTCTATCCTTAAGCTGAGTCACGGATTCCAAAAGTTTGATCAATAAAGTCATCGCCAATGGCGTTATTGCGAATGATAGTAAATTGGAATAAAGGGGGCCAAAAGTGATATACCGCCACGGAAATGCGGCAAACATCAACGGCGTAAGCGAACAAATAGCTATGAGCTTTGTCCGGCCAGCAAACAAGCAATGGAATAAGACAAACATCGAAACAGGAAAAACAATCGCGCACAGCATGGCGATAACAGCATTTTCTGCAATACCGATGCTCGCACCAGTCATGGAAATAATAAGAGCGACCAGCGAATGCCAACCCACCGGATAGAATTTTGAGCCAACGGTTGAGATAATATCCCCAGATACCAACGTGGAGTAATTGCCGGTATCAACAAATTTCCGGATGATGCCCAAATGCCAAGCATTGTCGAACAGCTGCGAAACCGAATCTGCCCCATCCAAGCATTTAATGAATAGATGACCGGTAACGGCTACCCCAACAGCCACATAGAGAAGCATTATGAACCAGTTTCGACGGCAGTCCTGCAATCCAGAAGATACATTTATCCTCGACAGCCCGGCTCCCGAATCCACTGCATCAGAGTTAGACGACCGAATTGCCCGTCGAGAAATAATGGACGACACCAACATCAATATCAACGCGATTAAAGATGGAAATAGAAAGAGTGTGATCCATGAAGAGCGCACCCCCATACCCGAATAGATAATGGCCAATACCCCATACAGAGCAACTGTTACGGGAGGGGCAAAAAGAGAACTGCCCAATAATGACAATCTAAAGGAACGCAGCAGCAATGCGCCTGGTAGGTAAAGCAGTATAATCCCGCATAATACAGCAACAATAAATATGAACCACATAGCATTCAATCCTTTTTACCGGGGCAGATATCATTCGTACCATTAGTTGATGGCGTACTTACAGCCAAAACAGTTCCGACATTCATCGAGATCCAAGGAATAACTGCCACCAACGCAAACGAGAATAAGAAACCTAGTGAGTACCGTACTTGATGCGCAGGAAGCAATAACTGAAATACAGCCATAAATAGGACAGGTAAATATAGCAGTAGATTATTCCAATTTCGCTTGTATACACAAAACCCTAGGGATAGCAACGGTATCCATGCCGTGAATAGACCCTCTGCGCCAATCAGAGAAAAGGGAGGAATACGATTCAAGACATTCATCAACGGATTGGAAACATGCTCCTGCGCCCAGGAATAGCTGCAATCAGGCACATTCGAAAGAATGGCATACCCCCCATTGGGCTCCCACCCACATTTCAGACTGCCGTTTGTGTAGTACGTCGGTCCTATTAAGAAAGCATTACGCAAAAAAGGCACCGCTGCAAAATATTCTGCAGGATAGCGGAAGAATAATTTCAACCATACCATGATAAATGAAATAATTCCTGAACGAGAAACACCAGTGCGAAACGATTGCTTTACTGGATCCTCGGTTGATGGCTTCCATGAATTCTTCGCTTTTTCGGTATCCATAACTTCCGAAATAACGTGAAGGTCTTTCTGAGAAATATCCCCTTCATGTTCAAGTAGTACTTTAGCGATTTGTTGCATCGGCAGTCCCAACATTTCTTGGCTACCACCTGGAGCAATCTTCATTATTGGGAATACCACGGACGGAATCAATATAATGGCAATCAAAGCTGGCACAACAGCGGAAGCGGCAATCTTAATTTTATCCCGACAGAAAATAATTAACAGGAATAATGAAGGCGTAGTCACATATATTGAAGTTTTCTTCATCAACCCTGCAAGAACGGATACAACAATTAGCAAGAAGACAAATTCCCACCTAATTTTCTTCTTATTTTTTAGCCTATATACTAGTTCAAAATACAACACCATCCATACTGTGAAAAAAGGAATCCAAGTTGAATCCTTCATAATCACAGTTAAATAAGATGAGAAGGAGGGTACAAAAGCAACAAACCCCATAAAGAACAACATGATTTTTGAATTAAGATGTATTCGCGAATTAATCCACGCCAACATCAATACCAATGAGAACGCACCAATAAATGCTTGCCCCCATATGTATAATACGAATCCCCACATCTCATGTCCGAGCATGAGTCCTATACGATCAAAAGCTCCGTAAATGAAAGAATCAAAGAACGGATTGTGATCTGAGAGTGTATACCCATCAAGATAAGTCATCATCATCGGATCCCACACGCGGAAACCACGCATCTGAATAAGCTGAACCATGGTATCCATAGGGATAATAACCGGCCCATTGATGACAAGGATGGGAATCCAGCAAATAAACAGTATTACAGAATAGGTGAGGACATGCCTAGGCTTCAAATCAAGGCTAGAAATAAAACTATCAAGGCGCGTCTTTACGCTGAATTTTGCATCCTTCTCCAACCTAACCATACGCGAATTGTATGAATCAATTGCAAATAAGTGACAAAATACTACAAACAACACTGCAGAGACAGTCAACCACTGCAAAAGGAATACCACGCAATACACTGGCGAATCAAAAGCAATTATTCCATTGGAATACCACGGATATCCAGTAGAACTTTCTTGCCCTTCAGACCACTGACCGGGAACAATCAATGTCAGAGACAACAACAATGCACATATGCCTGACACAATATAGCTGCGCATATTACCGGCAGAGACAGATGGTATACATCGATATATTACAAATGCCAATGCCACCACAACAATAAATGGGGCCAATGGACCATTGTTGGCCACAGAGTCTAAAGCCTGCGAACAGAACGACTGAATTGACGCATAACTAATGTCCGAAGTATATCGGATCATCACCGCAATTACAGCACCAACACCGAGCACGACACTAACTATTAGTTCTATTAAGCGGGGCCGGTTTGCTTCAACAACCATCATGCGACGGCCTTTCTTGTCAGCTTCATATTTCTAATACCAACATACATGGAGCCCACATCAATGGCTGCCTCCCAAGTATTTGTGCAACATTTCAACCTTAGCTTTGCGATAACCGACATATATCTAAGACCAGTGGAACCGTTATAGTTGTATATATGCCTGAAGCAAATAATGATACCTCCATTGCCGTACTCCTCCCCTGCTACAACGAGGAGGTCACCATCGGCAAGGTGGTGCGCGACTTCAAGAACTCCTTGCCGGATGCGACCATCTACGTGTACGACAACAACTCCACGGACCGCACCGCCGAGATCGCCGAGGCCGAAGGCGCGATCGTCCGCAGGGAGCCGCGCCAGGGCAAGGGCAACGTCATCCGCGCCATGTTCGAGGACATCGACGCGGACGTGTACGTGATGGCCGACGGCGACGACACCTACCCGGCCGACGCCGCGCCCGCCATGGTGGCCAAGGTGCTCGAAGGCTACGACATGGTCATTGGCGACCGCCTCTCCTCCACATACTTCCAGGAGAACAAGCGCCCGTTCCACAACTTCGGCAACCGCCTCGTGCGCGGCTCCATCAACCACCTGTTCCGTGCGCATGTCACCGACATCATGACCGGATACCGCGCGTTCAGCTTCACCTTCGTCAAGACCTATCCCGTGCTCTCGCGTGGTTTCGAGGTTGAGACGGAGATGACCATCCACTCGTTGAACAACAACCTGCGACTCTATGAGATGCCAATCCAGTACCGCGACCGCCCCGAAGGCTCAGTGTCCAAGCTGGACACGGTAGGCGACGGCATCAAGGTGATGAGCACCATCTTCCGCATGATCCGCGAATACAAGCCGCTGCCGTTCTTCGGTGGATTGGGCCTAATCATCGGCATCGTCGGCATTGTGCTCTGCGGCACCGTTACCTTCGAATTCGCCAAGACCGGCGTGGTCACCCACTTCCCCACGCTGATCGGCGCGGTGATGCTGGTCATCACAGGGCTCCTGCTCATCATCGCCGGCATCATCCTGGACGTCATGGCCAAGAACGACCGCAAGACCTTCGTCATCGACACCAACAAAATCGCATACACCAAGAGGCACTGACAGCGACGTACTAAAAGATGGGGGCGCAACCGTGAGTCGCACCCCCATCTTTTAGTGTCAGCCCAAACCGCAAAATATGAGGGTAAGCAAATCATTTACTTGGTATCTGCCATGTTTTCTTGAACGTCAACAATGACACCCCCATTCATCTTCAGCTGGCTCGACCACACACTCAATACGCGCACCAACCTCAAGCGCATAATCGGTATCCGTCCACATACGACAAGCCGATTGAATCGATATACCGTTCTTCCTCCCCTACCATTAAGCATCCTTTCGGAGTCCCTCATTATCCTTTTCCAGCCACAGGTACCACAAATCTCTCATACCTTGGATAAGCAAGGATATTTCCCCTCTGATTTGGCACGCATCAAAATGCCTTTCCAATGGGAGGATTCGCGCATGCTGTACGGGCTACAGATGATTGACATGGCTCTTTTCATGTGTAGACGTGCGAGCGGCATCGACAGCGCCAAGAAATTAAATGACGGAGACAAAGCCGTGCTAAAAATCGTTGATGTTATTCGCCCTCCATCATAAATGTGGACACGGGTTCAAGGCTTCTCATCAGATGAAGTCATGCTCATCAAACCTACTTACGCAACATCCAACGCCGGGCATTAGTACCGTTGCTGGAATAGAGCTGAACGTTGGCACCATTAATGGTGGAACCGTTCTCCAAATCATACGTCTAGGACCCTTCCAGAACTGCCTTCAAATATCGCTCAATCACCACCAACACCTCATATATATAGTGGGACATATGTCTGATGCTTCCGATGCCTCTGATGCTGTTTCTACTCCTTCGACCGTGTTCTCACGAGTGGCGGCGAGCGCTGCGTGGAAGCGGCTGAACCGTTTGATGCCGGCCTTGGCATGTCGAAATTCACGTTCACCCCGCTTCTGCTGCTGGGATTCCTGGCTTTGATACCGTGGCATAGCGCCGTATCCGAATCTACAGCCGTACCTTCCGCAGCAGACGCTGCACGGGCTTAAGCACCACGGTATCGGCAATCACCGCAAATAGCAGCGCCGCCAGCAACGTAGCGCCAAACATCAACACGCTGATACCCGCATACGACCATCCATCTGTAGGCACAGGCATCCTCGGGCCGATCAGCACCTTGGACAGCGGCGAATGCACCAGATAGATCGTGTAGGAGTACCCCGCCAGCCAGATAATCGCCTTGCGCACCCGCGCCGACGTGATGTGCACGTCGTACCGAAAGAACAGGAACACCGCGGCCACCACCACCGCGAAGGAAACCGTGAGCGTGCGGCCGACCTGCATCTGCTGGCCGGCGAACAGGTACGGCGTGGCGACGGTCCAGGCCAGGGCGAACGGCGCCAACGCGTACAAACCATGCCGCATCCGCGTGGACGGCGGATAGTATTCCAGCACGAAACCGAGCAGATAGTAGACCAGCAGCCCCCGCCAAGGAAACGACTGCAGGAACGTCAACGGGTATCCGGCAAGATTGCAGATCTGCTCGGCGGCGGCCACGGCGGCGGCCAGGCCGATCAGCAACCAGGCGCCCGATCGGCCTATCGCGCGCATCATCGCGGCCAGGAACGGCGTCGCCAGCACGAAACCGGCGAGCATGAACACGAACCAATAGACGGAATCGTCATACCCGGAGAACAGATCGAACA
>ERZ827363.2296-NODE-2296-length-16719-cov-3.127640_pt1 | contig 16719 bp, 29 predicted proteins | sample MGYA00519776_ERZ827363 | MGnify/ENA primary metagenome ERZ827363 (study PRJEB31778, sample SAMEA3449288) | human gut metagenome | biome: human gut; feature: human-associated habitat; material: faeces | place: United Kingdom | collected 2010/2012 ...
TTATATTATTTATACCAGGATTTTTGATCCACCGCTTTCCGCCACATAAAGCAACAACGGGCTTCGACTTGTTTCATCATATATCAAGAACACTTTGTTTACAAGGATTTTCAGCATTTCCATGAAAAACAATATTTCGTCTGATTGCGTCTATTTTCTTTTATTTGTCACAAAAATTGTCATAAAAGAGCCACGCCCAATAAAGGGAATGGCTCTGATTATTACATTACATTTTCAAGCTTTTTCATTTCATTCTGTACTCTTGCAGCATCTACGTGATTGTATATGTTCATTGTAATGCTTATGTCACTATGTCCCATGATCATTTGTAAAACTTTGATATCTATAGCTATCCTCTTAATTAACGCAAATTCCAGATGCGTGGAACCACCCTTTGCAATCATTCGTGCTTATTGTTTCTAAGGCCGCTTTTACAGCCTCAGGTAGTTCAGCAGCAACACGGACTTTCCTCTTTCTGAGAAAGGATTTCATTTTTGACCACATTTTTTCAATAGGGTTCAAATCTGGACTGTATGGTGGCAAATATAGATAGGAGATCCCTGCCTTGTCTAAAAGTTCCGTCACTATTTTGGCATGATGAGAACGCATGTTATCCATGATTACAACATCGTCTTTCTCAAGGCTCGGTATCAATTGTTTTCCCATATATTCACGAAATCGCTGTGCAGTTGTTCCACCTTGGTATGTAGTATATACCAGACTGCCGTTAAGCCGGATGGATGACAAAACAGTTGTTCCGGCAGGCGTGTTGATCGGAGTAGCATCCATGGCACGTTTCCCATGTACTGCATGTGCATAGTGTCTTGTGAGGTTTGTATTAATACCGCTTTCATCGAGATATATTTGATGTTCTGCATTTGCACCAGATATAGTTTCTATCCATTGACTGCGTTTTCTCTGCACATCGGGAACGCTCCTGTTCTTTTGCGTGCAAAGATTTTTTCTTATAAATATAACCTTGCTTTATCAGAAAACGCCTGACGGCTTCATCGCCTACAGGTAAATGAAGCGTTTCGACAATCTCCTTCATTGTGATATCCGGTTGTTCTTGCACAAGTTCCAGAATATCGTGGTGCTGTTTTTCTGTAAGAATTGTTTTCCGGTCTCTCAGCTGCGTTCTGGTCTCATAACTGCCAGTGCGTGCACGCTCTTCTATAAGGCGGTATACGGTGCTTTCATTTACTGAAAAATATTTTGCAATTTCCCTGGCATTATGAGTTTTATCCCAGGCCTCCAATACCAGTTTTCTAGCTTCATTGTGTAGCATACTATCATCTCCTACACTATATTTTATCACCCCTGTAAAGAGATTGCATTATTTAAGAGGATTGCTATAGTAACTGCTGCTGCACCCGGTACTGCATCTGATACATTAGCCGCTGCTGCACATGCACTGACAAAGTCCGCACACCAAGCTCGATAATTAAATCCAGAAAACTCTGGATATTTTTTATTCAGCTGTGCTTTCGCAACTGCATAAATATCCTCTGCCCCATTTCCAGACAAGGTATAATTTGTATTTAATTTATTGGATGCAGCAGAATATGCATATGCATCTAATGAATACCCTAATGACAAAAATATAAATACAAATACCAGTATCATTCCTATCAAACTCTTTTTTAATTTTGTCATTTTCCTTCTCCTCCGTTTCATAATCCAGACGTTTTGATACATCTGAATAGAAGCATGAAACAGCAGTAAATACACTGTTTTTCATGCTTCTATTGTGTTTTTTGCTTCTGTTTGAAGTATATCATATATGTTTCTTAACGTCTACCTTTCGACACAGTTTTATCTGTTATTTTTCTATATCTCCTGTAAAATGTCGTATGACTGACTCCTAACAATTCTGCTGCCTGCCGTGTAGATAATTCTCCCTGTTCACATCTCCTGCAAATTTCTTCAAATTCTTCCGGCATTTCTTTTTCCGGTCCGCCAAATTTTTTACCCCTACGTTTCGCTGCTTCGATTCCTTCCATTTGCCTTTGAGAAATAAATTCTCTTTCTGTCTGGGCTACATAGGCAAAGATTTGCAGTACCAAATCTGAAATCAGTGTTCCGGTCAAATTACCCGACTTTTTTCTTGTATCAAGCAATTCCATATCCAGTACCAAAATATCTGCTTTGATTTCTTTTGTTATGTACTGCCACTGGATCAGAATATCATTATAATTTCGCCCCAGGCGATCAATGCTTTTGACAATCATCAAATCTCCGGCTTTTAGCTTTTTCAGTAATTTCTGATACGCCGGACGCTCAAAATCTTTCCCCGACTGATAATCACAATAAATATTTTTCTTTGGAATATGATACGGCTCCAATGCAAAGATTTGTCGCTCTACATTCTGCTCCTTTGTAGATACTCGAATATACGCATATTGTTCCATTGCTTTCCTCCTGTATTATCTTTTTCCATAATACAGTACACGTAAAACAACAATAAATAAACTTGCCACGCTGGCAGGATTAAAACAATCTACCGTTGACAATTTTCTTACTTTATTTTCAAATAATTAGGTGCAATTTTTTCTAAAAATGCTATATCTTTTTCTTCTTCAACACTTAGCACAGTTAAATCAATTGGCAAATCCGTCACTTTTTGTAGTTCATTCGAAATCTTTTTTAATGCATTTTCTATTTCTTGTGAGTATTTTTCATAAATAACTAAAAGATCTATATCATTATGAACTAAATCAGGGTTCGTTGCTGATCCAAACAAATATACACATTTGAAAGGTTCAAAAAATGATATATGCTTTTTTATAAGTTCTAAAATATTATTTTCTAATTTCATTAATATACCCGTAAAAATCATCCATTGTTAATAATATTACTTTCATTTTTTTTGCCAAACAGTACGCTTGAGGTGAAATACAACTTTTTCCATTCCAATTATGCAAATTTACAATAACACTATTCTCTTCTGGAGTTAGCTGTCTTAAAAATGCTTCACTTAAACAATATTCATAAACAAAGAGCATTCTCCGCCCCTTTATAACAATCTCTCTTATATTACCATTCGTCAAAAACTCAAATTTAATATTTCTTGATCGAATATATTTTAATGCAAAGTTTAGACTGTCCAACCGTACTTTTGCACGTCTAAAACATTTATAGTCATGGTACATTTGTCTTAATCTTGGCGTATCATCCAAAAAAATACAATCATCAATCCCGCCCTCATTAACACGGATAAATGGATGTTCCACACCTAAAGTTATCTCCACAAACTTATCTTCAGCAATTAATTTTTCTATTAAGAGTTCTAAAGATTCTGTTGACGGAATGATAGAATCTTTGACAGGGGCTACGCCAAACATTGAATCAATTTCAACTGGAAAAAGAATCTTTCTAATCTTCTCATCATCCGTACGAGTTATTTCAAATTCTTCTGCATGAGCAATGAATTGTCGAATGTATTCTAGATTCGAATAATTTTCATTTTCATTTTGTTGAAACAAATTAATATTTGCAGAAAATATCAGTTTTAGTTTCTTATTATTTTGCAAAATTTTAACTTCAAATTTATCCCAAAGGGATTTGTTTTCCTGCAAGTAATAGTTTTCATATATGGATTTGTTTTCTTCAAGTAATGGCGAAACCATTTCTTTTAGTTCATTAAAATCTGAGACTCTTTTACTAAATAATCTCTCAACTTCTTCCTTTCTTGTTTTCTTCCAACTTAAAACTTCTTCAGGCGTAAATGCATGATTTTTATCAAAGTCTGTATGACAAGTTGGACATAATAGAACTAAATTTTCAAATGTATTATTTGCTGTTTCACAATAAGGATCAATGTGAGCCTTTTCAAGGATGTCTCCATTTTCACTAAATAAATTGTGCTGACATTCTGGATTCATACACCTCCCCATCGATTCTGCATATAACCTTTTTTTAACATTCTCGGCTATATATCTACCACTCATAAAAGACACTCCTTTTCCCATCTCACCTTTACATATTCTTCTACACGTGACACCAGCTCTTTCGCTGTCTGAATTTGTTCCTCTGCTTCTTCTCTTGTCGCTATATAAAAATCATCATAGTCACTAGCATGACGTATTTCTTCCGATTCCACAATTTTCTTTCCTAGTTTTCTCGGAAAAATCTCTGTTTTTACATAATTTTTATTGAAATTCGCCAAAGCATCTTTATGCCTTTTATATGCATTTCCATCCAATGCATGCACAGCTGATATTGCATGATAAATCCCATAATATGCACGATTATTCGCTCCACGAAATTCTTTTGCCACTAAAAGGATTTCAGCCGCCTTAATATCACTTTTAGAAGTTTCAATCCGATACAATACCAAATCTTTGCGTGTTCCCTTTTCATTAGGCTGCATCAAATAATTTCACCCCTTCTTTCTTTACGTTTGCATAAAACGGATATACATCAACCCACTTTTGGAAATGCTGCTGACTTTTTGCTATCGGCTTGATATCAAGGTCATAGTCCATATTAAAATCATACGTTTCTCCTGATAACTCATGACGATATTGTTTAATATCCATATCCGATAAATCCAGGAGAATCATGATATCTATATCTGAATCTGCTTTATAATCTCCTCTCGCATAAGAGCCGTACAAAATTACTGTCTTTAAGTGATTTCCATATATCTTCCGTAATATTTCTGTATATTGCTCTAACAGCATTTTTATTGTTACCGGCATAATAATTCTCCTCTCCTGTTTCGATACTTTTTCTTTATTATAACCGAGTCAAGCTATCTTTTCTACCAGTTTCTCACACAGAAAAATGCCCTGAACACCTGAAAAGTACTTTCGTAAAATAAAATGTACTACCATTACCTTCCCTTAGTTCAAGACATCTTTGATACAATTTATTTTGTGATTACCATAACAGTAGGCGGTTAATTTTTCTGCAGAGGCATACAAGGTACTAATGGCACTCGTTTTGCAACAACCGAAGTAAAATGAAGAATTGTATCCCTCTGATTATATAAAAATCTATCGAAAAATATTAAACCATGAGTATTATGGACTTCATCGCAGCCGTGAGCTTCGGCTTAATCTGCTTTCGTATCGGATATACATTCGGCAAAGATAATAGTAAATCACAAAATAACCGCTCTACTGTTAGGTTCTCATTGAGTGGAAAACACACTCTCTTTTCACTTTCTCAGTTAGAGGTCGAGATATACCTGTTGTTAAGTCTTAATGACTTATATATAGTATATACTAATTTGCCATAATTTGCAACTATATTTTATATAATTTAAGTTTTTTAATATTCAAATTGTGATATTTATTCGTCAATTAAAATCTAAAACAAAAAGTGTGACACTGTTGATCTTTTTCATATCAGTCAATCAAATTTGCTATTTTATTTCTTTCATCAACTTCGACTCTTTTTCTGATTGAAACATGACAACATTCTCAAAACCACAAATGCCACAATACTGATCCCAATGAAAAACATCAATGCCAGATGGACCATCTGTTTTTCTGTTGCTCCCATTCTTCTCAGACAAATACTGTAAATCATTGCGAAGATTCCTGCACAGATCATACTGGTAAGGCAGTCTCTCCAGATTGTCTCCCGCTTGGATAATCCTTTCTCCCAGATCCCATTATGTACCATGATAACGGCATACACAATGCCGCCCGCCAAGGCACTGACCGTCTCACCCAATACCAATCGAATATCAACGGCTGCCAAAAGCTGTACGATGATCGCTGCCACACAGATCATAAACATAGAAGCAAATGCAGCATTTCCTGCTTTTAATGCTTCCTGCATAGCTACTGATGCACTCTGTACGATTGGATTGTTTAATGGTTTCATAATTTTTTCCTCCTGTTATTTAAAAATATGATCAAAAAAAGCCACACAAGGGTTGACTTTATTTTCTGTGGTTCTATTCGGTTCTGACACATCCATTTGCTGGATATTATTTAAAAGCGACTGTCTTATATCAATAAACTGCTGCATGGATTGAATCAGAGCAATCTGCTCTGGTGCGACTCCATCCTGATTGGTTTCTTTTTGTTCAATTCCAATATCTTCCGGCATATTTTCGGCAATTTCATCAATAAATCCGTATGCCAAACAGTCATCTGGATTTAAGATTTTTTCTTCATCCATAAGTTCTGTCAGTTGTTCCTCTGTAATTTTTCCGGCACACCGTTCAAGATATACTTTTCGGTTTGCAACCATCCAATTATCAAGATCATCTGCCATTTTCCGAAGCATTGCTGCGTTTCCGTCAATGCTTACCCACATATTATGCACCAGCATAGATGTACCAAGTCCCATTATTCGTTTATCGCAAGCCTGCAAGATAAGGCTTGCCACACTGTAAGCGCAACCGTCTACATATCCTGTCTTTTGCGCTGGATGTCGTTTGAGCTGATTGTAAATGGCAACTCCTTCAGATACCATTCCACCATTGGAATTGATAAACAGGCGCATTTCTGCATTATCAGGAATTTGTGCAAGGACATTTGAAAAATACTGCGCGCTTGTTTTGCTTTCAAGCATAGTCCAGCTTGACCAATCAAACTTTCCTTCCCTTGTTACTGTGTCATAGATGAATAAATCAAACACATTTTTTTCCTGATGTGGTTCAAATTTCATCATCATCTGTGGTTTCATTATCTTTTCCTCCTATCATTTTATTTTTTTCGTTGATAAACTCATAATTTTTTGTAAGAAGGTGGTTTTTGCTCCAATCCTCATTCAAAATATCTAATCCGGCTTTTTCTCTCACTTCATCAATACTTGCAAATGCACTGGATATTAACTTATCAATCTTATCCGCCATGTCAAAAATATCTACATGGTTAACAGTTGATGTATCTACTCGAAAATAATTTCCATTTTTCCAATTTGCATAACCATATTGTCCTGTGAGAACCTGTCCTATCATATCTGCCCATGGATCGACACTGAATGTCAAAAATGATTTCACCACATCATTCATATTTGTGATATTACCAAGCATTAATGATTCCGGAATTTTAAAAGCTTTTCCTACAATTTTGAACATCTCCTCGATAAGGCTTATCGTGTCATCACTGCTTTTTGACGTTCCATCGGACTTCATTTTTTCAAGCGTTCGTCCATTATATTCGACATACAGTTTTGCGTCGCCATCCATAAATTTTTTCAGTGGTTCTTTGAGAATATTTTCAAATTCCTTGTTAAATGCCTCATCACCAGCTTGAACACTGTCAATTTTGAATTTATATTTCACTGCGTTTGTATCTTTATAAGCACTCATTGCAGTTGAAATTATCGAGCCAATGTCTGCATAAAGTCCATCAATCAGTTTTTTCGCCTGAATATTTTCAAGCTTAAAAATGAAAACCTGATCACTTGTAAATTTTCTATCCATCTGAAAATCATCAATTACAACCCCTGAATAAAGATTTCCGACAAATGGTCTCTTTTGCTCCAGCACAAAACTATCTGCACAATAAAGATTTCTTCCAGAGATAAAGCATAATGCACTCATCACGAAGGGCTTTTTCTATGACCTTGTGCCAAAAATGACTTGCCGATTCGTTTGGATTCGGTTTTATGTTCAATGAAAAATAATCTTCATCCTTCACACATACATAGTTTTTGTAAACCTTAATTTCACTCTGCGAAATAGCATTTGCAATCAGTGAAACCGCTGAATATATTGCAAGTTCTTTAACATAAACCGTACTCGGTATATCAATCGTTATCGTTTCTGGTCCAATCCTCTCTTTACTTGATCCGGGGAATGCTGCCTTTATTTTTTCAATCCAGTCCATAGTTCCTCCTACATAACAAGTACACATTTTCCAGTTAATGGAATGTACTCTTTTATCTCTCCCTCCGCTGTCATGGAAGCAACCAGAGCCATAAAAGGATCGTTTTTCCGCGAACGAGCTTCAATTTTTGCATAAACAAAGGAGCCTTTATCAGCTCCTGCATCTCTTCCATATCGAATTGTCTTTGTATTATTTGTCGCCCAGCGCAACGTAGGGTTATTTCCCCAATAAAAAAAACCATTGATAAAGCAATGGTCTATTACTGGTACGATTTTGCAGATTTCAAGTTGTGACACAAGCTTGAGATTTTTACGATCCACGGAAAATCCTATCTTCGATAGTGCATCTGACATTAATGCGTATCTGTAATTGTCAATGCAGATCATTTTTATCATGTACCGTTTTCCACATTCATAAATATAATCTGTTAATAATGTTGGATGAATTTCCACATCATCAACATACGTAATCAGTTCATCTTGTACCCATTTCTTCCATGGTGCCTTTATTCTTGGAATATCTGCCGAATGTGAACATATCCATGAGTGATTAATATCTCTTATCGCCTTTCTTAAAATGCAGATTGACGGATGCGAAATCTGTCGTTTTCATATAATCTATGCCAACCGTACACTCCCAGCCATTCATGTCTGGAAGCTCTTTATTGGTTTTTTCTATATCATCCCATTTTGCGGCTGCCGATTCTTTTACTGTATCAGGAAGATTCATTCGTTTTTGCATAAAAGCCGGAAGCCTTTCCGGATTCTTTTTCCACTCGCGGTATTCTTTTCTGATTTCCACAAGCAGATCCGGCATATAAGGCAATGACGGATTTGCCATTGTCCAATTTTCCTCATCATCCACATCCTCTTTTTTATTGAGTTTGCAGATAAATGGGAGCAGACCATTATCATCATCACCTTTTCTCAAAATATTTTCTGATTCTTCCAGCAAGTCATCAAGTGGTCCTTCTCTTTTATCTCCGTTTGTCGTAAAATAGGATCTTCTTGGATGTTTCTTTTTTCCAAGACCAGTCGTAAAAACATCTATGTTATCATAGTTTTCATACTGGTGAATCTCATTAAAAATAACTATCCCGGAACGAAGACCATCTTTTCCCTTCGGGCTGTTTGTCCTGCCCTTGATTACTGACTTTGTTTTTGTGCAAGTAACTTTTTCTTTCGTCCAATAAAAAAACTTTTTTATTTTTTTTATTACAGATGGTACTTCAAAAAAGCCTATCAAATCAGTAACAGGTCTCATTGCCTGTTCCTCATTATTTGCACAAATATCGACGTCATATTCCCGAATGCCGTTGTATGGTGACGATAAACAGAATGACTCAAATGCGATTGTTCCGTCTTTTCCAGCACCTCGACCAAGTTCGCAGAACAAATCTGACCAGCGTGGTCGTCCGTCCGCATCCCAATAAGTACAATCATGCAATGCTATGACAAATTTCTGCCATGGGAAAAGGTCAAATGGTAAATATTTTGCCAATCCCATATAATCTTCCAACTGTTTAAGATCTATGTGAATTGGTTCTGTTTCAAAGCATTTTTTTACATGGGCAACCAAAAGCTTCTGCTCGTCACAGCACCGGAATACATCATTTTCCACAATGTCAATCCATTCCTGAATTTCCGGTGGAAACTTATAAGCAGTCATCCTCATCACCGCCGTATTCTTTTAATGGTGTTATGTCAAGATCGCGGAGCAGTTTCAACATCTGAGCATTTACTTTTACAAGCTGTTCTACAGATTCATTTTTCTTAAATCCGCATTGACCACCGCCGTTATCATAAAAGATCTTGACACCCCTTTCTTCAATGTCAATTCTCAATAATTCCTTCGTCGTCCAAAGCGTGATGTAATCGTCTACCAGGTCTGTGTAATATGATTTTTTATTACCGGATTTTTCCAGTTCGGAAATCAATTTTTCTTTAATTCTCTTTGCTTTTCCGTTCTTTTTTATATTTTCAATCCGGATCTGATTTTCAGTTTTTGCATTCATTTACCCACCCCCTCTTATATTAATCGCGTGTATGCGGACATATGTGAAACCCTCGCGCAGATGTTTTGTCTACCCCACTCCCCGTTGCGTTACCTCTCCCACAGAAAGGGGGTATAGGGGGTAGGGGGTACTTTCTACCAACGCTCTTCGTTCGTAAAATGTTCGCTTGATTTATTTTTCCGTTTTTCTGGATGCAATTTGTTATGGCATGCTTTACATACCGGAATGAGATTCCTGTACTGTTTTCCGTTGTACCAATAAAACTCACTGAGTGCCAGCTCAGGATGCTTTCTGACAAACTGATTGTGATGCACTGTGCTGATTAATTTTCTGTTTCCATTCTCATCCTCATCATATCTTGTGATGATTCCATTCTTCTTGCATATGCAGCACTCATGATTAAATTCTTCCAAAACATGGTTCTTTAAAACAATCCACTCTTTCGTCTTGTAGAATCTCCACAGTTCATTCTCATGTATTAAGTTCTCAATGTACTGCTTAAGGTTCTTAATCATATCAGTTCCTTTCTGCACCCCCCAGCCATTCACCATCCATGAATGGCTGGTTGACATTAAGAGGATTAAGTAAATGGAAAAGCGCAGCTTCATCAGCCACGCTTCACACTATCTTTATATCACATATCAGTGTACACTTTTGTACACACTTTTAATTTAATTTAACAATCCGCTCCATCTTCCTCTCCATGTTCGTCTTGTCAGCCTTGAATTTATCCCAGTCGCAACGCTTCTTTTTATCTTCACGCATGACATTTGCAATTGCCTGTTCAGCAGTTGGATCAGAATACTTCTCCCTGTTCATTCTCCTTCCCTCCCTCACTTGCACATATCTTTATATTTTGTCTAACCCATTTTATTTTTTATATTTAATAGAAGAAACACCTTATTCAGAAAACCAGTTAGACATAGTTTCCATTTTGTACAACTTTATTTATAAAAAAATATCTATCGTCTTTTCCGAAACGATAGATTCATAATGGATTCATTTATCGAATCCTGCTCAATTCCGATATAACGCATTGTTATATGGAAGTCTGCATGGTTTAAAATCTTCTGCAAAGTGACAATGTCATGCGTCTGCTGATAAAAATGGTAGCCGAATGTCTTTCTCATCGTGTGCGTTCCTATGTGATCTAGTCCGAATTTTTCTCCGGCTTCTGCCAAAATGTTATAAGCCTGTCCTCTCGACAATGCTCTATTCTGCTGTCTGGATGGAAAAAGCCATTCATAATCTGCTTTCCCTTTAATGTATCGATTAAGCATAGGTCTTAATTCTTCATTAATCGGGAAACGTTTTTCTTTTCCGGTTTTCTTCTCCCGTATACTGACATAATTCATATCGCGCACATCCCTGACCTTAAGATTTAAAATGTCAGAGATACGGATACCTACATAAATCCCGAAAAGGAACATAATCTTGTTCCGCTCGCTTTCCTCTCCAAGATAGTCGGCTATGTCCCACACAGTGTTAATGTCTCTGATCGGTTCGACAGTATTCAATGTGAACCCTCCTTTCAGTAAAACAAAAAGAGCAGGTCATTTCTGATCTGCTCATGTTCCTTATTTACTGTATAACACATTTTACTGTAAAGTTTTGTACACAATTTTATTTTAAATCATTTTCACAAGCTTTTATTATCGGCTCATACAGTTCCTGTTCTGCTTTTTTCCTTGCGGAAACAGCATCTTCCAATTTTTTCAAATCTTCCAAGTCCATAATTTATCCCTTGCAATTGTATCTGTGCCAACCACTTTTCTCTTTCCTTATCCCAAGATACACCTTTTACTCCTGATTTATTATTTTTCGACAACTTTTGCTTCAAGGAATCGACGCACGTTCCGTCTACCAGAACACGTTTTTTACTGTATTTACTAATGGATTCCCTTGCAATATCGCTTCGGGACTGCTTACACAAACTGCTGCGTCTTGCCTGTTGGATTGTTTTTTCTGAAATTTCTCCACATTTCATGCACTGGCACTTCCAGATGATTCTACCCATCTCTGCACTTGCATAGATAAAATTTATTATAACTTGAATCAGTTCTGTCCGAGAAAGCAATCACTTCCCAGCTTCCAAACCGCTGTCCTATTTTTCTGATATTTTTAATACTTTTTCGTATTATTTTTTAAGAACGCATTAAGCAGCCATGTTCGCTTTTAAGCGATCTGCCTCAATGTCATCGCAGATATAATATTTAATCGTCACCTCTGTGCTCGAATGTCCGAGACGCTTTGACACGAAAAGGATATCCTTCGTTCTCCGGTACTCTCTGGAAGCAAAGGTCTTTCTGAATGAGTGCACCGTGGCATTGAACTTGCACCCTCCGGCGGAAGCAATGTCCTTGACCATATATTCAATCGTGTTTCCAGTCATTCTTCCACGACCGCGTTTTCCAATGAACACAGAACCTTCTTTACGATCTCCAATATAAAGCTGTAAAGCCTGCTTGCACCGCTCTGTCATAAAACAGGTTCGCCACTGGCTTGTCTTTTCTCCCCATATCTTAATTTCCTTCTTTTCAAAATCCAAATTTTCAACATTAAGATTCACAATCTCCCCTACACGCGGACCAGCACTCAGCATTAATTCAAATAAAGCGTTAAGACGTAGATCACTTGAAATTGTTAATGAAGCCTTTGCAATTTCCTCATCTGATAACCGCTCTTTCTTCTTCTGCGGCTGTTTAATTTTATCAATGTCTCTGGCAACATCTTCCTCGATATGCTTCTTTCGATATGCCCACGCAAAAAATGAGGACATATATTTCTGAATTGTCGATGCATAGGACTTTGAAATTTTATCTTTATAAAGTCGGAGTGCGATATAATCCATCACATCTTGTCCTGTACAGGTATGATAATTTAAGCCTGTTTCGTCGAAGAATTTTTTTATAAGTGTGATGTAAAGCTTGATCGTGCTCTGCTTTCTTCCAGATGCAGTGAGGTCAATTATGTACCGCTTCATGATGTACTCATTATCGTAAACCTCGGTCGATGGAAGCGTCTCTGCTGCTACCAGATTGACATTGACAAGCTTGACTGTAAGCACAGTCTTCATGTGGTCAATTCCTTCTGGTGTGAGATATCCTGTCATTTCCCATACAACATCATTGATAAGTTCAGATTTTGTCATAGCAAATCCCCCTTTACAATTCCAGTAAAAGGTGCTACTATCTTCTTGACGTAGTAAGTTATTTAACTAGAAGTTATGTAGCACCCAAAAGGGTCTGTGTTCCTAGCACAGGCTCTTTTTCGTTTACAGTTGCAATTGCACACATATGGTCGGAACGTATGTTCTTTGGTGTGTATTTTTTTACCGGCATATTACAGCCGGTAAGTGTTACCTATTCAGTTTTTACGATTTTATATCCCGGCACCCGAATAGCTCTAGGGCTTCCGATTTCATCATCCGTTTCCAGTTCTCCTGTAGCGATCATCCTGATCAGATGATTATGTACACTGGATGTACTGCTCAGTCCTACCATGTCCCCAATCTCCCGAATGGTCGGTGCGTATCCGTGCTTTTCCATGTACGAAATGATTGCCTGCTTAATTTTGGCTCGCATTTCTATCCCCTGCTTTGTGGCGTTCATGCTCATTTTCCTTTCTTTTTTATCAGTTAAGTTCAGCACTGCTCTTATCAAATTTTAAACGCCGTCCGCAATATGGACAGCATTTATATTCTTCCATCACGCTCATTCCACAATCTTTATCTGGACATCTCCACTCTGGAAAGCTACCACAATATAAAACTACATACCCCACAAATTCAGCTTTCTTTTTTATCAGTTTCATGTTGATTCCTCCGTTAAAGTTCAGTTTAGTTATTTAATATTTTCTTGCTCTTGCCAATTTCATTGGCATAAATACCATCAGAGCAGCCTCTTTTATCGCCTCGCCAGTAATTGTAACAGCCACTTAGTTCAGGATATTCCTCGCATTTTAATTTATAATGTTCTACAATTGTAGCGCAATATATGCCATTAGGAATATGCCCATACTTTTTAATGTCTTTATCCCTAACTATACTTTCGATAAAATGTGTAACAGATATTTCTACAATATCTCCCTTTTCAGCTCTTAATAATGGTCTGTCAAATTCATACGGGATATCTTTCATACTTTCTCCAACCTAAATACTTAATGTTCAGTTTAAATACTTATTGATTGCGCCTTCTACATCTGATAAACGCACCCACTGGTCAACTTCCTTATCTCCTTCATAAATTGGTGCATCTTCCTGTTTAGCACGTTCCGCAACCTCTGCCAGCACTGCAACTGAATAATTTATAAGAGTTTCTTTTTTAATTTTATCAATTGCATCCTGTTTATTAATTAATTTTCCCATATCGTCTCCTGCTATAAATTTGTTTTACTATGCCTCTTTGCATACTGAAAACGTGTTTGAGCAGGTTTTGTACCTTCTGAATACAAGTAGTTTCGGAAGGTCGAATAATAAAACCACGCTCTTATAAATCTGAATATTCTCATTACATATTACCTCACTTCTAACTGACTTTTGTAAGTCCATCTACAGCATAGCAACCTCTAAATCCATCAAGCCATACAGACAAAGTTCCACACACCTCTGTAGGCTCTGTTGTTACGATAAATTCTTTTCCTTTATTTTTTTCCGACACATAATATTTGTCATTCATAATTACTCTGTCGCCTTTTTTAATCATCTTTCTACCTCACTTAATTCTAATTTACAACATTACCAGTTCACCCTTGTTGATAAGCGTACTGGCAATGCTTCTTGTTACGTGCGTCATAATTTCAGCTTGTGAATGATTTTCTGCAGCATACTTTCTAACAGAATCCAAATCATAAGAAAACCCTGCATCGTCAAGGTACTGTCTGATAAACCGCTCATTGTCTTCCGCTGAAAGCCTATGTAACTCATGCTTTTCTGTGAATCTACGCTTCACTGCGGTATCAACATCATCCATAAGGTTTGTTGCGGCAATAATTACGTGGTCGTTAGTAATTGCATCCAGCAGCTGTAATAAACATGTAGTGCATCTGGAAACCTCTGCGCTTGCACCGCCACCACCGTATTCCCTCTTTACTGCCAAGCTATCTATCTCGTCCAACATTACAACGCATTGTTGCTGATTGATGAAATTAAACAAATTAGTGAGATTTTTTGCAGTTCCACCAAGATAACTGTCAAGCATACGTGAAAAATTTACATACAGATACGGCATTCCAAGTTTATATGCTACATATCTGGAAAAAGCCGTCTTTCCGACTCCACTCTCGCCATAGAGCAATGTTGCATTCAGATACGGGATCTGTTTCTCCATAAGCCGTAAACTCACATCGTTCATGTTCTTAATTAGCTCAAATAACTTTCTTTCATCCTGCGTTAAATAATATCTGTTTTCCAAATATGTATTTGTCAGATCTTCCATCGTGGCAAACCCTGAAATATTTGCAGGAAGTTCCATAAGATTCATTCCACCAGATCGTAACAGACTCTGATATTTAGTGACTGCATAATGGTTTTTCTGAGTTGTATCCTCAACGCAACAGCAAAGAGCTGCATCTTTGGCTTTTTGTATATTGTTTTCAGCCACATATCGCACTAAGGCAAGTTGATTGCTTGTCATTCCCATTTCACATTTCCTCCGGTAAATTCTAATTTAACTGCTTATCCATTGCGCAACGGCATTCTTCCACTGTTCCGATTGCGTGATACTTCTGGATTTCTTCAAGTGCTGCAATTGCCATTTGTAAAGCACAACTGCATTCATCAGATTCTACTCTCTGAAAATTTAAAGCATCATTCATAAAATTGCATTTTTCAATTGCCTCTTTCGCTGTCATCTTCGAGCCTCCATAAATTTCTTACATTTTTAAACATCTGAGCTTTTTCCGAAATGTAAATAACTCACTCTAACAGTTCTAATTTAACTCATCAAAATATTGATTTTTTTCTGCAATATTTTTTTATCTTGCTAATGCAATTGTTACAAATTCTGACTTTGTGATTTTGTTCTTTTCTGATTGGATGATCGTTTTCATTAAATCCGAAACCCGCCATATCCGAGTATTTAATAATAATTCCATCGCTCGTATGAATCTGTTTTTTACAGATATCACAGATTTCAATTACAGCCATCTTTATGTCCTCCTGAAAAATCGTCCGGCAAATACTCTGGAAAGTCTTCTATCTCCATCTGCCCTTCCACGTTCTCATCCTCTTCACAGGACTGAACCATTTCCTCGTCCATATCAGATTCTTTTCCTACATCAATAAAAAACGCTGGGTGACCGAAATCTGAACCGATATATATCTTATTAATTTCGTACAATTTTCTTTTCTTCGGATTCGCAAGGATGACACTTACTGGTGCATCATCCGGGAATCTGTTTAAATACTCTTGTAATTCTTTATTGCTCAAAGCTTGTTCTCCTCTCATATCATTTTTTCTAAAGCAGGAACAATATCATCAGGCTTTATGTACTCCATGTAAATGTCGTTTATAAGTTTTTCAATCTGATGTTTTAATGATTTATATTTTTCATCCAAATGGTCTCTTTCCTCTTCGCATTCAGCGAGCCTGTCTTCTGCACCATCAATCTCGTCCTTTAATGATTCGCATTCATATTCTAAATCATCATAATCAGACTTAATTTCCTCATATTTTTTTCTAAAACCACCTACGCCATCACAGCCGTTTTCGAAAGCTTCTCGCATTGCTTCATACACTTCCGGCTTCATATATTCCTGAAAATCATCAATTCTGCTTATATAATTGACAGAACCCTCATATTCAAATCCTATCATTTCTTTTTCAAGGAGCCGATGCGCATCTTCCCGGGAAGCTCCAGCTCCTTTCTAATTTTCTTAAACCATTTTTCTGATGTCTTCAACAAGTCCAC
>ERZ827363.2297-NODE-2297-length-16717-cov-4.124535_pt1 | contig 16717 bp, 9 predicted proteins | sample MGYA00519776_ERZ827363 | MGnify/ENA primary metagenome ERZ827363 (study PRJEB31778, sample SAMEA3449288) | human gut metagenome | biome: human gut; feature: human-associated habitat; material: faeces | place: United Kingdom | collected 2010/2012 ...
TCGCACGTAAATACGCGGCAGTGGTGGCGAACCCGCCATATATGGGTGCAAAGAATATGAGCGTCGAGCTCAAACAGTTCGTGCAGGACCATTATGAGGATGGCAAAGCAGATCTCTTCGCTGCATTCATTTACCGGTTGTTTAATCTGGTTCCCGAACATGGACAGCTTGGCTTCATGACTCCTTACGTGTGGATGTTCATATCTTCCTATGAGCAGATGCGTCAACGGATTATCCGACAGGAACACATCAGTTCGCTGATTCAATTGGAATATTCCGGCTTCGAAGGTGCTACTGTGCCTATTTGCACTTTCATTCTTGGGAAAGGCCACAGCGATAGGAAGAGTGCATTCGTCAGACTTAGTGATTTTGTGGGAGCGAAGCAACAAGGTCCTCGTGCATTGGAAATTATCGATGCACACAATAATGAACAATCTGCTCATTTGGATATGCGCAAGTATTTCTTTGAGGTGGGCCAGCACGAGTTCGCACAAATCCCCGGCTCGCCAATCGTCTATTCTGCTAGCTCTAGTATGCTACGCATTTTTGAAAATGGTGTTCCTTTTGAGAAACATATTGCAATGCGTGAAGGGATTCATACAGCTGATAATCAGCGTTTCTTACGTTGTTGGTGGGGAATATCTGTTTCTTCCATGTCGGACAATGCGTCATCGGTAGAACAGATAGATGAACAAGGCTGTTGGGTTCCTTATTGTAAAGGAGGTGATTACCGTAAGTGGTATGGGAATCTGACATTTGTAATCGGTTTTGATCAGGAACACCGCAAATCTATGAAGCAGCAGCAAGGCTGTGTTTGGCCGAGTCAATCTCTTTGGTTCAAGGAAGGTGGTACATGGACTGCGGTTTCATCTGGCAATTTAGGGGTACGTTGGTTCCCGCATGGATGCTTATTTGATGCTGGTGGCCAAGTCCTAATAGGTGAGAATCATATTGAAGCAATTGCGGATTTAAACACTTCGCTTTATCAAACAATCGCCGATATGACGATGCCGACTTTAAACTATAAGTGCGGAGTTTTAAAGACGCTGCCGGACATTAGATCTAATGATGAAGATGTGATTGAGTCCGCAAAAGTATGCATTCAAGTTTCCCGGCTTGATTGGGATTCGTTTGAGACGTCATGGGATTTCCAACGATTTGTGCTGTTTGACCCTAATCAAGGTGCGCAGGCGGGAGATTTGCTTGAAGATGCGGTACTTCATCTTCGTGAGTACTGGAACCGCGTGTCCGAGGAGCAGCGCCAGCGTGAGATTCGCAACAATGAGCTGGTCGCGGATGCATATGGTGTGCGAGACGAGGTGCCGTGCGATGTGCCGTTGGAACGTGTATCGTTGAAGCGCAACGTCGCGTTCTCATATCCTAGGGATACGCCGGAAGCACGCAACGAGAAATTCGCTCAAGATGTCGTCAAGGAGCTTATCTCGTATGCTGTGGGCTGCATGTTCGGTAGATATTCGCTTGATAAGCCGGGGCTGATTCTCGCTTCGCAGGGTGAAACACTTGATGATTTCCACGCGCAGATTCCGAACCCATCGTTCGAGCCGGATGAAGACAATGTCATTCCGGTCGCGGAGACGGACTGCTTCGAGGACGATATCGTGACGCGATTCCGCAGATTCCTCGCCGTGGCGTTCGGCAAGGAGAATCTGGCCGCGAACATCGCCTACATCGAACAGGTACTGGGCAAAAGCATCCGCAAGTATTTCGTGAACGATTTCTACAACGATCACGTAAAGATGTATTCGAATCGACCGATCTACTGGCAATACTCTAGTCAAACCAGCAACAAGGGCTCGTTCAAGGCGCTCGTGTACCTGCACCGGTATACGCCGAAAACCACGAGTACGGTGCTCAATTATCTACGTGACTACATCAACAAAATCGCCGACATCGCCGATAGCTTGGAACATTCGGATCGTGCCGCGGACCAGAAACAGGCCGCCAAACTTCGCAAGGCCGTTCTCGAGTGCAAGGATTATGAGGACCAGACCTTGTACCCATTGGCTACCCGCAATCTGGAAATGGATTTGGACGACGGTGTGCTGGTGAATTACCTCCGCATGGGCAAAGCCCTGCGCTCCATCCCCGCTATCGAGAAGAAGCGCAAAGAAGTCTCCACCTGGACCTGGCCCGTTCATCCGTTGGGCAAGGAGTAGTTGTCAGCTTATGTGGATCACGGCAGATGTAAATATTCCTCAACAGTTACTCGACGCCGCTGCGAAGGATGAAGTGGTTTTCTTTGTCGGTGCAGGAGCTTCATTTAATCCTCCAGCCAATCTGCCCTCCTACAATCAGTTAGCCGCAATGCTTGCTGATGAGGCAGACGAGTCCCGGCCTTGTGATGATGAGCAGTTAGATCGTTTTATCGGGATGTTGCCTGACAATTTCAATGTCCATAAGCGAACTAAAGATATTATGCGTGGTGATGATATTCATTGCAATTCCACACATGAGGCCATCGTCAGACTTGCTAGTAGCGTAAAAACTCCGCGCATTGTGACAACAAATTATGATCTTCTTCTTGAGGAAGCTGCGCAAAAGCAGAATTGTGATTTAGGCAGAAGTTATTATGGACCGGCTGTCCCCATCGGCAGCGATTTCTCAGGATTGTTGTACTTGCATGGTTCAGTGGATAGCCCTGATCGCGAAATAGTCCTTGATGATAGGGATTTCGCTCGGGCTTACCTTTCAGAAGGCTGGGCAACACGTTTTCTACTTAAGCTATTTGAGACATACACTGTTGTATTCATTGGCTATAGCTTTGGCGATGTCATTATGCGATATCTTGCATTGGGTATTTCGTCCCACGCCAGACCTCGGTACATTTTCCTCTCTGAGGAAGAGGCGAGGGAAAACGCCGCTGGGTGGAAACATAGTGGCGTTATTCCGATTTCATATCCTGTCGAGAATAATCATCAGGCGCTGGTGATTGCCTTGAATGCTTGGTCGGACAGATTGCTCTTAAACTACGATGCTTATCGGAAGTTTCTACCAAGCATCATTGAAAATGGAGTCCCGAAAGACAAAGTTAATAGTGACTATGTGAGAGAGGCTCTTACTACCGATGAAGGCGCTCGAGCTTTCGTCGATGTTATCAGCCAGGAAGAAAAACGAATAGAAGTGGTGGAAAAAGGAGAGAAAGAGAAAGGAGGCGTTAAAGGAAAAAAGGAAGAGTGGTTATTCTGGCTGCTGAATGAGAATCGGTTCAGGATTATTTTTGTGGAAGGTGAGCCAAAGACTTCCAGCGAGAAGATTTTATTGGACTGGTTCATCGCTGATTTTGTAGAGAAGGCAGAAGAAAGGGATTGTGTATTAAGAGTACTTTGTGAGCTTCAATCATCAATGTCTGATTACTTGTTTAATCAATTAATCCAGATTGTGGGTTTTGGCATTCAGAATGGGCGCGAAGATTTAGTACCGGTATTTGCGGTCCTTTCTACATCAATACAACAACATTCTGCTCCATATATTTTTGAAAATCAATACAACTTTTTGGCTGCTGACAAACCAATTATTTCGGAAAAAATGTTGTCGCTCATAATCCGGCCATATTTGAAGCTATTTTCCTCTCCTTGGGATAAAGACGGAAAACCGACGGCTAATATTATGTGGCCTTGTAATGGTCTATTCGGAATAAATGATGAAGAAAAACTTAACTCAAACATTACCGCGGCTTTTGCTGAAGACGGATTGAAAAAGGCAAGCGAGTTATTGTGCTCCTATCAGGAGCATGATGAGATTTCGCATCTCGATCGACCGTCAATTGAGCCTAGCGATCAGAACTGGCGCCCATCTGATTTGACCTCAACTTTTGTTGACATTCTCCGTAATTACGCGCATTGTCATCCGGAACAAGAAGATGTGCTAATTGAACGATGGTGGAATAGCGGCTCAGCCCTTCTTAAACGATTGACGATTAATGCGATTGCTTTTTCTGAAGTATGGGATGCTGACCGTAAAATACAGTGGATTCTTGATCGGGACTATTTATTTGATTCAGATGCTCATCATGAGATTTATACATTACTCAAACAAGCATCCCCTCAAATAGGGCAGAATACAAAGCAAAAACTCCTTTTGTATTTAAAGGGAAAATATGATTATCTATTAGAATTATTTTCGGATGAAAGAATTGCTCGCTATGAACAATATGATGTTCTCCAATGGATTCTTAAATATGGTGATAATTGGCCCGAAGCTCAGCATTGGTGCGATGTCTTAGCTCGAGAGAATGGTTTTAAACCAAGAGAGCATTCTGATTTTTCTGTCTATCACTATTCAGGAAGCGTTGAAAGTGCCGGAATTAGTAATGAACAGTTTATTGAACTTCTAAGAGTTTCTCCGTCTGAGATTGAGAAGAGGCTATTTGCCAAAACGGATGAACAAGGTTGGCCGGGTCCGGATATTGATCTTTTCATCAATCGGATTCAGGAAGCTATAGCATGCGATCCTCAGATAGGGTTCACCCTATGGGGACTTGTTAATCGGCATGAAGAAGGCGGCACTGCGATGCAGTATCGGTGCGCCATTATTCGTGGTTGGGGCATGTCGTCATTGAAAAGTTCTCAGGAACCAGTTCTTGATTTGATGAAGGATTTTTGTCTCACATCAAATTGTGATCTGAGTTTTGATGAAATAAATGCGGTATCTGGCTTCCTTAATGAACAGATTAACCATGAGAAAAATGACATTTCACAAAAATCCTTACAGGTGATGGATTGTCTTGCGTCGCAGCTATGGGCTAAATATAGTCCGACATTTAAGAAATCTAATGAGCGACAATGGGATAATGATCCAGTTACGTATTCTTTGAACTGTTGGCCTGGAGAGCTTGCTTATTTCTGGATAGGCAGAATTCGTTGGAGATATAATCAAGATCCTGACTTTTGGAGTGGTTTTGATGATTCCGAAAAGAGTGTGATTCGTCATTTTGTAGATGATGAAGGTGACTTTTCTCGGCCTGTTTGGACAGCTTTGCTTACCTATATTAATATGCTCCATTTTCTCGATCGAGAAAACACTGAAAGCTGGTTACCCAACTTGGTAGAGAAAGCAGGTGCGGATTTTATTTGGAATGTATTATTGCCGTATCCAGATCTCAATAATCGGCTCATTAGTCTTGCATTCTATGCAAGCTGTCTTGACGAGTTCGAGTGTCTGTCCCATTTGGATGTTTATAAGAGACAGGGGTTTTTCCTGCAGGTATTTCGGATGGCGACCTATGCTGAATTGGATGAGGAACAAAGAGTAAGGCTGTTGTCTAAAGTGATGACAGCTGGAGATGGCGTTTATGCAGCTTTGTTTATGGATCAGGTTGCATGGGCCTTTGAATTCCGACTCGATTCCAAAGACAAGGATATGGTATGGGATTTATGGCTCCATCAATTTATTGAAGATCGTCATGCCGGCAAAGGACGGAACTGGAGTGAAAAAGAGCGAATTGCTTTTGCCAAACTAATTCCTCTGTTGGATGAGCACTTCGCGGAAGGTGTTCAGTATCTTTCGGATAGTTTCCCCAAAATTGCTGACCATGATTTCAACGAGCTAATTATGATTGACAATTTTGACAATATCCCATTGAAAAACGAAAGGGCCTGCATTGATTTTTATTCGCTTTTAATCAAAAGACACGGCGATGGTCCTGTGTGGGGCGTGCAAGAATTGTTGCAGAAACTGTCTAATAGGTTTGGATTTGACGAAGTCGTTCCTTTAGTCTCTTTAGCGAAGCAAAAGCGTATGATTTCAAATACTTGGGTTCTTTTTCCGAAGAAGGAAATGCATGGCGGCGGCAAGGAGGGTGAAGCATGAGCATTGAAACACTATTGAATGGTGAATCCAAGAATGTGGAGTACAAACTCACGCCTCCTTCCAGAAGCATCAACTACACCAAAACTGCGGTGGCGTTTGCCAATGGACAAGGCGGCTGCTTGGTGTTCGGTGTCGAAGACCAGACGCTTCATGCAATCTACGATGATCGATTGGAAATCACTTCGCCTGGGCGCTTGCCTATGGGGCAGACCATTGAACGCATGAAGCAGGGCTATTCGAAAATTCGCAACGAGGCATTGGCCTCCGCCTTCGAATACATGGGCTATATCGAGCATTGGGGGAGCGGCATCCTGCGTGTGATGCAGGAGGTGCGCGATGCCGGATTGCCGGAACCGGAATTCCTTGGCGGTGATACGGATCTGCGCATCAACATTTATCGCAATGGTTCAGAGACAGGTTCTGATGACGGGATTGTGACGGGATTACGACGGGATTCGCTTTCTGATGACGGGATTGCAGAAGGAACAACTTCAAAAACGAATGCTGCTCCGAATGCCGCCATTGCGGTGCTTCCATCCCAGAAGGAGCGTATTCTTGATGCGCTGCGTAGGAATGCGAGTATTTCTATCTCTGACGCCATACGGATACTGGGTGTGCAGGAAAGGGCAGGCTCAACGAATATTGAAGAGCCTAATAGAGGAAGGCAGTGCAGTGAAAATTGGTGCTGCTCGTGCTACTCGATACGCTGAAGCGATGAAAAGGACGGAACCGCATGAGTGAGAATAGCCAAGTAACAAGACTGCTCGCCAGACGTTTCAGCCAGCCGGGCGAACGTGGACGCATCGTGTTCTGGCGTGATGACAAGAAACAGTACGCGGATGATGTGGCAACATTGGTAGGCGAGTGCGCCACCGATGAGATACTGCGTGAGGTTGAACTCATCACTCCGGAAATCGGGGATGAGAATGACAGGCGGTACATTCCGTTCACGGTGCGCTACCGCATGTTCCACGAGCAGCCAAATCAAAAATTCCTCGTATATCTGACGGAGCCGGCCCCGGCAGTTCAGGACAACTGGCTGTTGGATTTGGAGCGGGCATATGGCCCCACGTTCACCATGGACAAACTTGCCGTGACGTTTACGGAAACGCTGCCGGAAGCTTCCGCCGACACCCGAAACAAGTGGTTGGAAGTGATGAAGCGTGTACCGAAGTTCTTCGACAGTGAAGAACGTGCCAAGCGCTTCGCGAAACGTCTTAACGCGCACGACGATGACACCTATTTCCAAGCGAAGATGATCGCTACGTTGTTGCAACTGAAAGAGGATCGGCACAGCATGCAAGACATCTGGGCTGAGCTGCTTACGCAATATTCGCAGGGTGACGAATCCGGCATCGAAGAAATCGAAAAAATGGGATTGAGCCAATTCCACTGGAATGGCACGCGAAGAATCTACCATTTCGATGTGAATAGTGGTACTGGAGCCAAACCAACGGTGAAAGACTTCGTGCTATGGCTGTTCCAGCTGGCATGGAACGGATTCTCCGATGGCAGGAACGCCGTCTCCACTTATGCGAACATCATTCGCGACTGGGACGACTGGTATAAGAACATCGACATGCGCGCGGTACTGCAGAATCTTTCCGAGAATGCCGTGGAGGAACTGCACCTGTCCACTCGAATCGCCGACATGAGCGTAGAAGAGCTTGCCGACCGCGACCTGTTCCGCGACGTGGATGAGATGATCGTCAACAAGCTGTTCGAACGATTGGGCTCGCAATCCATTACGGACGACCAGGTGCAACGAATCATCAACGGGCGCAAGCAAAAGCTCTGGTATGCAGAATATACCGACCAATACGAGTGCATTGTCGCAGCAAGCAGGCTCCGTGCCGTTCTGGCTGAATGCGGTGAACTCATCAGCACCATCAGCTCGCCGGAGCAGGGGATGAAGCTGTATGCCGAAAAGCTATACAAGGCCGACGGCGCATACAGAAGATATGTGCTCGCATGGCATCGCGCCAACCCGGATGCGGTGAGCGTGGACGATGATTTGCAAAGCGCCTACGAGGCATATCAGCAGGATCTGGGTCAGGCATGGCAAAAACAAGTCGATACGCTTAGCCAATGGAAGTTCATAGACATGGACGCGCAAACCAATTTCTATGAACGTGAAATCGCGCCGACCTTGAAGGCCGGCAGAAAAATCGCCGTGATCATTTCCGATGCGCTACGTTACGAGGTTGCGCAGGAACTGTCCGAACGCATCGACAGGGAAAGCCGTTTCAGTGCGAAACTGAACATGCAATACAGCGTTCTGCCATCCTATACACAACTTGGCATGGCGGCGTTGCTGCCGCATGGCTCGCTCGAATTCGACAGCAAAGACCGTTTGTATGTTCTGGCTGATGGACGCAGCACCAAAGGAATCGAAGCGCGCGCCGCCATTCTTTCTGCCGTAGGCGGCAAAGCGATTAGATATGACGATTTGACAAAGCTGAAAGTCAGCGAAATCAAAGAACTATATAGATCCTGCAACGTGCTGTATGTGTATCACAACCATATCGACGCCACCGGTGATACGGAGAAAACGGAATCGGAAACGGTGGACGCATGCGAGAAGACGTTCAAGGAACTGGGCGAAGTAGTCAAAAAACTTGCCAGCGGCAACGTCCATAACATGATCATCACCGCAGATCACGGATTCCTCTATCAGGACCGAGATTTGGACGGTACGGAATGGTTGAGTGAACAGCCCAAGGGTGATGCGGTATGGGTGAGAAAGAGGCGTTTCTCCATCGGATCCAATCTTGCTCCAGGTCGCGCGTTCGTGACATTCAACGCCGCGCAGATAGGAATGGACGATGCTCGGAATGAAGGTATAAGCATTCAGGTGCCGAACTCCATCATGCGCTTGCGCATGCAGGGTGCCGGTGTGAAGTATGTGCATGGAGGAGCGGCATTGCAGGAAATCGTCGTTCCTGTGCTGCATGTCAGTAAGGGGCGTTCCGCGGCCGACGATGTGAGGGCTGTGGAATTCACTATTCTGCAACGAACCGACAGGCTTTCCAGCAGGCAGTTGACTGTGGAATTCTTCCAGAACGAGCCCGTTGGGGGAAAAATCCGCGCACGTACCGTACTGGCTGGATTGTGGGGGTGCGATACGGCAGGCAATGATGTGCTCATCTCCAATGAGACGCCGGTCGCCTTCGATCTGCTTGGGCAGGAGAAAAGCGAACGTCATGTGACGGCTACGCTCATGCTGACCAGTGACGCGGAACGGTTCAATGGAACGAATATCGAACTGCGCCTGCGTGAGAAGACTGACGGGTCAAATGTGCTGGTCATGCTTGATCAGAAGGCACGATACTTCTTCAAACAGGGTGTGGTGGCCGACGATGCCGGATTCTTCGACTGAATTGGATGAGCATAGAGGAAAACGACCGTAAGGGGTAACACAATGAATGAGCAGGGTATGAGCCAGAACGGTTGGATTGAAAGTCCTGAGCGCAACGCGGATGGGAGTTCCCTGACCGCGTTGGATGTCAAGATCACTGACCTGTTCCCCGGGGTCACCGTCCGCAAGGATCTGGTGAACAAGGTCAAGGGCAATGCGCTGGTGCCCTCATATGTGCTGGAGTTCCTGCTCAGCGCATATGCCACGAACACCGACCAGGCCAGTATCGAGTCGGGTGTGGATCGAGTGCGTGCCATTCTTGCGAACAACTATGTGCATCGCGAGGAAGCCAATCTTATCCAGTCGAAAATCCGCGAGAAAGGCAGCCATAGGATTATCGACCGTGTACAGGTGGCGCTTAACGAGAAGACCGACCTCTACGAGGCGACATTCTCCAATCTCGGCATCAGCCAGGTCATTGTCGATCCAAGCCTTGTAAAGGCTTATCCGAAACTGCTGGTGACGGGCATCTGGTGCATGTGTCAGATCGGTTACGCATATTCCGGCGACCCGCGCGAAGTACCATGGCAGTTGCTGCAGCTCAAGCCTGTGCAGATGTCGCGTGATGATCGTGAGAACTACATGCAGCAACGTTCGCAATTCACCGATAGCGAATGGATCGATCTGCTGATGCAGTCCATTGGGTTCAATCCCGATCTATTCTCCGAACGGGCGAAACTGCTGCATCTGGTACGTATGGTGCCGTTTGTGGAGCGCAACTACAATCTGGTCGAACTCGGGCCGAAAGGTACCGGCAAATCGCACATCTACTCGGAATTCTCGCCGCACGGCATGCTCATCTCCGGCGGGGAAGTGACAGTGGCCAAACTGTTCGTGAACAATTCCAACGGACATTTGGGGCTTGTGGGCTATTGGGATACGGTGGCGTTCGACGAGTTCGCAGGCAAGGCCAAGAAGGCCGGCCGGGATTTGGTGGACATCATGAAGAACTACATGGCCAACAAGTCGTTCTCCCGTGGCGTCGAGACGTTCCAAGGCGAAGCGAGCATGGTGTTCGTGGGCAACACTTCGCACAACGTGCCGTACATGCTGAAGAATTCCGACCTGTTTGAGGAACTGCCGAATCAGTATCATGATCCGGCGTTCCTGGACCGCGTTCACTTCTATCTGCCAGGCTGGGAGTTTGAACAGATTCGCTCCGAGATGTTCACCAGCGGATTCGGTTTTGTGGTTGACTATCTGGCAGAGATTCTGCACAATCTGCGTGACGTTGATTACAGCGACCGATTCGAAAAGTCTTTCGAGTTGTCCTCTACGCTGTCCACACGAGATAAGGATGGTATTAAAAAGACGTTCTCCGGATTGATGAAGCTTATCTACCCGGACGGCAATGCTACTTCTGAACAGATGGAACCGTTGCTGCGTTGCGCCATCGAGGGCCGCAAGCGTGTCAAGGACCAGCTGTGCCGCATCGACTCCACCATGGAGGAAGTCGAGTTCACTTACAAGCGTGTGAGCGATGGCGAAGTAGTCGCCGTGCAGACGTTGGAGGAGCTTGACTACCCGCAGTTGTATTGGCGTGGGCGTGTAGCTGAGAACTCGGAAGATGAGGGAGAGGCGGAATCGTCTGTTGCTGGTGATGCTGCGGCAATTGCGGGTAACGAGGGAGAAGCGTGTGCTCCTGAGCACGCCATCAATGCCTTGCCCGTAGCGCGGCAGCAAGAAACAGCTACGATGACTCCAGTCGAGCGTCTTGCGGCAAAGGCCGACGGAAAGCAGCGGGAACTGGTCGAAAACCAACGTGGAATCACGTATTTCGGATTATTCGGCCCCTACTTGGCTGGGGCGAAGAAAGTCGTTATAGAGGATGCATATGTGCGTAAGCCGTACCAGCTGCGTAATCTGGCCGAGTTCTTGGAGATGCTGCTCAGATGCAAAAATACCGATGAGGATGTGGCCGTTCACTTGGTGACCGGGCACAATGAGCCCGAATTCGTGGATGCGCAGTTAAACGGTTTGAACGAATTGGCATCAACGTTCTCACAGCTGGGCGTGAACCTTACCTACGAATTCAGAGACACTTTGCACGACCGTTCCATTACTTCGGATACCGGCTGGGAGATTCTTCCCGGCCGTGGGCTTGACATCTTCCAGAAATTCGTTGATGGCGACTGGCTCAATCCGCTGCTGCGCCACCAGCAGCTCCGCCGCGTCAAGGAATGCAAGGTCACGTATCAGCGGGTCAGCGAGAAGTGAGGCAAAAATGAATGTCCAATGTCCAGCTTGCGGAACGTATGTGGCAGAGACCGCGACCATGTGTCCGTATTGCGGTTTTCGCGGTGATGATCCGAGCCGGCCAATATACAAGCAGGGGGAGTATCGTCCTATGCCAATTGTGCCTTGCGAAATCGTGATGGATGATGGCCAACGTGGCGAGATTTGGTTGTCTGACGAAGACAGCAAGAATCTGTTTCGGCATTTGACTAATTGGAAATGGCTCTCAACTATGCTTCCGGCTCTGGCGGAAACATTAGAAAGTATGTTTGGCGGAACTGTGCATTTGGAAGCCAAGCTTCCGGAACATATCATGCGCATGATTGAAGAGGGCAAACTCCATTTCGCCACGGATAAAAACGGTGAGATTCTCGCTGAAGTGTTCGATGAACGCAATAAAATCTTCAAACAAGTGCGTTTGGAGAAAGTTGTCAGAAATGATACGTTATTGCCGGCTATGCAGCATCTTGAAACACAGGCTGCCCTTTGCTTGGTAATGGAAAAAATCGATGAAGTCGGCCGAGCTGTGCAACAGCTCGGTGAGGAAATGCAGCAGGATCGTTTGGCCCGTGTCGATGCCGCGTTTGATATGTTCCAGCAAGCGTGTCGTATCGAGAGCAGTCGGGAACGTAATGAGTATGTACGTGAAGCGTTGAACGAGGCCACGCGCGCGAAGGCTTTGCTGGTGCGTAATTTTGCGCAGCAGCAGCGGCTGGTGAAGCAGGGTAGCAAGAAATCGGATGCTGCATTAAGGGCAATGCAGGATTATGTGGCGATTGTGAATGCAGTGAACGTGCAGATGCAAACGCATATGGCGTTGGGGCAACAGGACGTGGCCGCGTATTGCCTTCAGGATCTTAATAAGTTCATTAAGAACTATGATCTCGATAAGCGCGATACGATGCTCAACCTTGTAGGCAGCGTGAAGAGCAAGAACAGGGGCAGTAATCAGGAAAAGTTTATTGATGGTTCTTTGCAGGTTGCAGCGAACATTGAAAGCGTGGTGAAGGCTCTCGACGCGGGCGAAGTAATCTCTCCGAAGCTCATTACCGAGAATGATGGGAACGGGAATGATTCTAACGATGAGGAGAAGCAGCATGATGAAGAAAACTGAGGATGCTGAAAAAGTTGCTGATGAAATTGCAGGTGTTGACGAAGAGAATCCTGCGTCGAAAAAACGCTCTTGTATCAAGTGCAAGATAGAACTGGCTTCCGACAACAAGCTGCCGTTCTGTCCTGCTTGCTGGGAAGAAATTACCGGCTACCTGAAAAAGACCGGAATCGCCATGGGAACTTTGATGGTCGCTTTGATAAGAAAGTATGGTCCTAAAGTCGGCAAGGCGGTCTTCATGGCGATCAAGGCAACATTAAAGAAGTAATCATCTACGCTTTAATTGAGATGCCATAGAGACGCATTGCTTGCGGTGTCACGTGGCTGTTGTTCTCATTTCATGGGAAATGAGGGTGAAAAATCAATGTTTCGAGAGGTGGCACCATGGACGCTGGCAAGAAAATCCTGCTGGACTTATTGACCGGTTCGCTTCGGTTCGTGGTTCCGGTGTATCAGCGCAGATACTCATGGGGCGAGGCGCAGTGCCGGCAATTGTGGGCCGACATCGTAACGGCCGGCCGGCACCCTGAGAGAACGCATTTCACCGGATCGATCGTATGGATGCAGGAAGGCGGCATCGGCCCGGATGGTGTCAGCCGGTGTCTGCTCATCGACGGCCAGCAGCGCCTCACCTCGGTGACCCTGCTGCTTATCGCACTGGCCGAATATGCTCGAGAGCGCCCTGAAAACCTGCGATTCTCCGCAGACATGCTCATCGACCGTGGCTATCTTGTCGACAAGTACGCAACCGGCGAAGGCCGCTACAAGCTGACGCTTTCCGGCGACGATAGAGAAGTGCTGCACAGCATGTGCGACCATGTGGTCGCCCCTGATCGGCCGAACCATGCCAATACGGGTTCCCGGCTGGAAACGAACCTCGATCTGTTCCGTTCACTGGTCGCCGCAATCGATGATGCGAACGTGGTGTGGAACGGTCTGCAGCGTCTCGAAGTCGTGTCTGTCACCTTGGACCAAGATCGTGACGAACCGCAACTGGTATTCGAATCAATGAATTCCACCGGGCTTGATCTGGAGACTTCCGACCTGGTACGCAACTACATGCTCATGGGGTGCTCCATGGCCGAGCAGAAAACCTTATACGAAGACTATTGGCTGCCCATGGAACGTGTTCTCGGCAACCTCTCATTCGATGCGTTCCTGCACGACTGGATGGTCGTTACATTGAAAAAGCCCGTGCTCAAAGGCCGCGTCATGTACGCGGAATTCAAACGTTTCGCGGCCGACAGTTCCTTGCTGCGCATGGAACGCACGCGTAATCTTCTGGCGAACATGCTGGAATGCGCCAAATACCATGCCGCTATCAAAGGCGTTGCCGCCGCTGGCAGCGGCGATATGAACGTGGACCGCCGTCTCGAATCAATTCAAAAACTGGGCAGCACGGTTACGGACCCGTTGGTTATGTACATGTTCGCGGCATGGAAGCGTGATCGCGTAAGTTGTGATGGACTGCTGCGCATGCTTGCGGATCTTGAATCGTATCTGTTCCGCAGAATGATCTGCTCGGTATCCAGCAACGGATTGAACAAGCTCGTTCCGTCGCTGATCGTCAGACTTGATTCGGCTGAAGATGATTTGGCCGAAACCTTCGCCGCACTACTCATCACCGAGACCGCCAAAGCCACACGCATGCCTACTGACAGTGAATTCAGACAGGCGTTGCTCGGCGAGAACCTGTACCGGCCGGCCTGGCGATGCAAGTATCTGCTTGCCGGCTTGGAGAACTATAACCACCCCAAGGATCCGCGGTCCTTCAGCGAATACACCATCGAACACATCATGCCGCAGAACGCCATGGCGCACGCCGAATGGCGCAATATGCTCGCAGACCTCGACCGATTCCCGCTATTGGCGAACAGTCTGGGTAATCTGACACTGACCGCATACAATTCGGAGCTTTCCGACGGAACGTTCGAACAGAAGAAGAACCGTGCGGTCGGCGGATACGATAGCGAATACCTATCCATTTCCGCGGAACTGCACGATGCCTCGCAATGGAACGAACGGTCGATCGCGCAGCGCGGAGCCAGACTTGCCGATCTCGCACTGCAGGTGTGGGTACGGCCCACGGCGGGGAAACAGGTTATGTGGACTTTGCGTAATCGGAATGCGCGCCAAGGGGAACGTGAACAGAATGCCGTTGATTTCGCCGATTTGTGCAAACGCGGAGTCCTCGCGGCCGGAGATGTGCTGGAAAGCTGTTACGCTGGCGTAACCGCCACGGCTACCGTAACCGAAGACCATCGCATCCGCTTGGCCAACGGCGAGATATTCGACAGTCCATCCGGCGCGTTTCGCCGTGCCAGAATGCTCGAAACCGGCGAGGACAAGCAGGTCAACGGGTGGACAGTGTGGAAAGTCGCGGACGGCAGAACTTTGAACGAATTGCGGTAAATTGGCAGTAATATCTCGCTGCGGCGCAGCTTCTGGAATGGGTTGTACAAATATGCCGCAACACGGGCTGATTTTGTCGACGTGTATGGCGATCTATCCGGTCGCAAGACAAACAGCGACACATGGACAAGTCTCGGCGTGGGTTCGGAAATCTGCCAACCAGATGGGACGCTGAATATCCGTGGCGGCTATATTACGTCGACCTGTACTTCACCGACACGTTCCAGTACGCGAAGCTCTACACCATGAGGTATCCCGTTGAACAGATACTGGCAAATCTGGGCGAGGTGATGTGGGACGAGTCGGAAGACGACAAGAAAAACCGGCATCTTTGGGTACGGCATGATGTGGATTTCTCCGGCGATATGACGGGCGCCTACCAATGGATGACGGACAGGCTGCTCGCCATGCGCAATGTGTATGAGCTGCTCGGCTGATGTTTTGGCCGTTTCGACTGCTGTGCGTTCAATGCCTCATACAATGAACGTAGTCATCCGAAAAGAGGCCGCCATGAAATATGGGATGAGAAAACCTAACTGGAACATCTACGACGCCGAAACGAACGACATGGCCACGAAAATCCACAACAACCAATGCATGGTGAACTGACGGAAACGATTGTAGCCGGCGCCGCCTAGCATGCAATATGGGAAAACGACGCCGGCCACAACGACCGGCCAAGACGGACGGAACACACGAAAAGGCGAATCAAACACAGCATGGGCAAGAACGGCACGCAACCAACAACGAAAAACGTCACACCAGCGGTCACGCCATGGGGTAAGAACCGTGTTAAGAACACCGAAACCGGCAAGCACGTGCTCATCATGCCGGGCATCGGATACACCGTAGACCGACCGCTGCTGTACTGGGCAGCGCAGGCGCTTGCGGCCAACGGATGGTTCGTGGACCGGCTCGACCTGAAACTGACGGAAAGCGTCGAGTTTCCGGAAATGATCGCCTGCATGGAACGCGTGGTCGACGAATGGCGCAAGGCGGCGCTCGAACATGCTGCCGAATCGGGTGAGGAGCCGCAGTTGCTGGTCGTCACCAAATCGCTCTCCACACTCTCATATCCGCATTCCGCAAAGCTAGGATTGCGCGTGGTGCTGCTCACCCCGGTACTCAACCCGCCGCCATTCGACAAGCACAAGTCGGTCATTCCCGCGCCGCTGCCGGGAACTGCCGGCAGCCCGATGCCGCTAATCTGCGCAGGTGACGCCGACCCATACTACGATGACGTCAAAGCGCATCTGCTCACTGACCATGTGCGCACGTACGCTGGTGCCAACCATTCCATCGAAATGCCTGATGATTGGCAGACGTCGCTCGACTACCTGAAACAGGTCACGCAGGCCATCGTCGACTACGCCGGCTGAAAAGAACGGGACGGAACATGCGCATCGTATTGCAGAAGGTCAGCGAAGGAACCGTCGACGTGGTCGACGAAACAAGCGGAGAAGTCGACACCACATTCGAACCACAGCATATAGGCATCGGCTATGTGCTGCTTGTCGGAGTGGAAGACACGGACGGAGCGAAACAAATCGACTGGCTCGCCCGCAAAATCGCCAACCTGCGCGTCTTCGAAGACGAGAACGGCAAAATGAACCGTTCCATCCACGACGTGAACGGCAGTGTGCTGTCCATCTCCCAATTCACGCTGTATGCGGACGTACGCAAAGGCAACCGGCCAAGCTTCGTGAAAGCAG
>ERZ827363.2298-NODE-2298-length-16713-cov-4.889062_pt1 | contig 16713 bp, 14 predicted proteins | sample MGYA00519776_ERZ827363 | MGnify/ENA primary metagenome ERZ827363 (study PRJEB31778, sample SAMEA3449288) | human gut metagenome | biome: human gut; feature: human-associated habitat; material: faeces | place: United Kingdom | collected 2010/2012 ...
GCCGTTGGCGGTGTCGAATGCCGTTTTCTTGCTTTTCTTGTGAAATAACTCTTTACAAACCGATGAAAATCTGCTATACTGAATAGCAGATTTTCTTTGCGCTGTTGTGGCTCAGTTGGTAGAGCAGCTGATTCGTAATCAGCAGGTCAGGGGTTCGAGTCCCCTCAGCAGCTCCAGAAAAAAGCCCCCACAGATCTTTTGATCTGCGGGGGCTTTTTTGTCTTACCGATCTTCTATTTCCGTTTCTTCCATCCGATGAGCACGACTGCACATCCGGCTGCCATCGCAAAGAGTTCCGCTGCCGGTCTCCGTCCGGTCTGGGGCGGGCTGACCAGCGGGACATCCTCATCGGGAATGTCCTCAGAAGGCCCTGCCGGAGGCGGGGTCAGGGGCACATCGTCGTCCTCGATGACCTCCTCCTCCCGATAATAGACGTTGATGACCCGGTCCCGAGTCAGAACACCAGTGGGCTCTCCCTCCAACCGAACGAACACATACCCGTCGATGACTTGGGAGGCCTCATCGGACACGTCGTACCGGCTCCCCGCCTGCATCCGGCGGCTGCGGAAAGCGTCCGCCAGCACCCTGTCGGTGCCATCCTCCAAATAGTTCACCGTAACCCGGTAAAATTCGGTGACCGTTTCCTCCGGTTCCCCTACCGTAATGGTGCAGACCACCGTTTTCCCGTTTTTCAGGGTGCTGACCCGCAGCCCATCGGTATCCAGAAGGTATGCGTCGTTCTCAAGCCGGAATTCCCCGCCGCCAACGACGCCGCAGAGGTAGGTCGTCCCCTCCGCCTTGGGCGTGATCCGGATCTTCCCGGTCGTCTGGTCGATCTCCACCTTAGCGACCGCATCCTCTGCCGCCAGGACAGTGGACTGCTCCACCGGCTCAAGATCTGCGCCGGACTTTAAGTACCAGCGGGTGATTGCATTTGCTTCCTGAAAATCCGCCAGAGAAACGGAACAGTGCCGGGGATTCTCCTCTGTCCAGTAAGAATCCAGCGGTGCGAAATTCGAGTACACGCCGGAAGTTTCGCCGTTATAAAGGTAAGAGGTCTCCTTCGCCTCTTCCGAAGCGGAAGAAAAGTGCAGAGCCGTATCCTTTAAACGAAAATCGGTCAGGACGATGAAATTCTTGTTCCCGCCCCACTTGCTCTTGCCGTAGCGGGTGCCTGCATCCGTGGTGTTTTCGTCACCGTAATTGTTGACGGACGGGTTGTTTTTTGCCTGCCCATCGGGGAACCAGACCACCTCCACCGGCGCCTTTACGGCGAGGATGGTGTTCTGCCCGCTTAACTTGTTCCCGGACAGCTGGGTGGCATAACTGTAGCCCCTCTGATTTTCCGGATCGGCGGTCTGAGTGGTGGCCATGATGGCGAAAGCGCCGGTGGTCTGCGCCTGGTTGCAGCCGGTAAAATCATTATCGGTGATCCGCACTTCGTTATCCGTGCTGTAAATGTACTTGATCCCGCCGGTGCTGACCGTATGGAAGGTGCAGCCGGAAACCGTCACGTTTTTAAGCGCCCGGGGAAGATGAATGCTGTAAATGGAAGAAGAGCCTTCTCCTTTGTGGTTGAACTCCGTATTCATCACCGTCAGGCTGCTGTCGGAAACGATGGGGTGATTGTTGTCCAACCCGGAGCCGATGCCGTAGCTGTCCGCTGTGAGGAAAGAGTCCTCCACCGTCAGGTTGAAATTCCGGGTGTCTGGCCCGGGATAGGTCTTACCCTCAAACGAAATGGCGTGACGGTAGCCCTGGATGTTCCCGGTGTTCTTCAAGGTGCAGTTTTTAACGGTCACATCGGAAGGATCGTCTCCCTCGTTGCCGATATAGATCAGGGCGAGAATGTCCAACTCCCCCACGATCTCTGTGTCCGCTTCGATGGACAGGTTTTCAAAGGTCACGTCTGCACCGCCGGTGATCAAGAAGCCAAAATCGTCGCCGCCGGTGTCTTTTACAAAAAGGTGAGTGCTTCCGTCCGCAGCACCAGTCAGGGTCAGGCCTTTTTCGAGGACGATCCCAGTCGCCTCATACTCCCCGCCGCTTAAAACGATCGCCGCTCCATCCGGTGCTTCTTCAATCGCTTCCGAAAGCGTTCCTTCAAAGGGTACGCCGTTGATGGAAATGCCACCCTCCGCCGCCGATACCGGCAGAGAGAAGCTCAGAGTCAACGCAGCCGCTGCCGTCACGGCTGCAAGGATCTTTTTCAGACGTCTCATATCAATGCTCCCTTTCTTGACGGAAATCCGTCTCCTTTATTGCCAGTATAGCATGAACCAGATAGATGCCGGTTAGAAATTCATATTTCTCACATAAAAACTATCAGATATTTTTATCGTTTTCGATAAAGTTCTTTGAATTCAAACAAAAAAGAACCGCTTCCGACGAAGAAATCTCTTTCAGAAGCGGCTCTTTTTTTCTATAAATATTATACTACAAAATGGAACTTTTTTCAAGACTTGTTCTTTTCCGGCGGTCATGTTACAATGGTGGAACAACAAAAAGGAGGGTCTGCTATGAACGTTTATCACTGTTCCCCCACCGCCGGATTGAAAGTATTGGAGCCCCGGACGCCTGCCTTCAACAACAAACCTCAGGCAGTCTACCTTGCAGAGCTTTATCCTATGGCGCTGCTCTATGGCATCCACAATTTCGAGTACGCCTACGGCTACGACAAGGAGAAACGGATCTATTACAGCGAGTACTTCCCCGGAGCTTTGAAGGAGCTTTACGGCGGAAAAAGCGCCTGCGTCTACCTCTGCGCCCCAAAAACCACAGAGACCACCCGGATCCCCTTTGAGCTTCTGTCCCGGGAGCCGGTGGAAGTTTTGGAAGAGACCTTCGTCCCCGATCTCTACGCTGCCCTCCTTGCGGAGGAGCGGATGGGCACGATCACCATCCGCCGTTATGAAAACCACGTCGAAGGCCATTTGAAATGGATCCATGCTGCCCAGTTAAACGAAATCAAGGAGTATGACCTCTTAAACAAAGGCGGACCCCGTGCCGACTACATCCGCACCCACTATCCCAAAGCGTGGGAGGAAGCCCTCCAAAACGAGAAAGCCGCCCGCTGATCAAAAAGCTGCCCCCGTCTGAAAAAACGGGGGCAGCTTTTTTAAAACCGATAGACCGGATCCAGCTCCTGCAGCTCCGAAAGGGTGTCGATCTCCATGACGTCCCCTTCCTTGCATTCACGGGCTTCGATGTAAAACTCCTTGTTGTACACGTCAAGCGGCACGTTGTCCCAATAATTCTCCTTGCCGCCGGGAGATTCATAAAGCTCCGGCAGGTACCGTGCCATCTTCTCCCCGTCCTCCGGCGTCCAGTAGGTAATGTCGTACATATGGTAGCAGTTGGTGCCGCCTACCTTCATGCCGGTGACCCGGCCGTTTTTCATGACCAGCCGCCAGTCGTCGGTGCGATCCATGTGGACGCCCACATAGCTGGCGCAGTATTCGTACTTCCGGATCAGATCCGGGTTCTGAAGGTACAGGTCGGAGTCCAGCACATACGCCCCGCCGAACAGATCCTTCACCTTCATGGCAGAGGAAATGTTGTTGGCTTCCTTATAATCCGGGTTTTCCACAAACGTGATCTGGGGATATTTCTTTTTCAGCACGTCGAACTGCTCCCCAAGATAGCCCCTTACGATGTAGATCTCCTCGATCCCCGCCCGGACTACGGCGTCCAGCATCGTCTCGATCATAGGCTTTCCGTGGATCCGCACCAGCGCCTTCGGCGTATTCAGCGTGATGGGCACCAGTCGGGAGCCGAAGCCCGCCGCCATAAAAATCGCCCGCTTCACCCGGTAGGGCTCCAGCGCCGCCAAACCGGTCTTTGTAATGTAGACGTTTTTCGTCTCCGGGATGTCAATGAGCTCCCGCTCCAGTAAAAGAGGCAGCAGCTTGTTCACAGCTCCCAGGGAAAAACCCGTCCCCGCCGCCAGCCGCCGCTGGGAGAGCTTCTCGCCGTTGTAGCGTTCAATGTATACCAGCATCTCGAATTCTTTTTTGGAAAGTTCCATGTCCCGTCCTCCCGATCTGCAGAATGTTCATAAAACGATTATAACTCTTCCGTCTGAACAAATCAACCAAAAACGAAAAATTTTCCTTCTTTTTCCGCTTTTTCAAGGGATTTTTCCCGGAAATCCTTGTAGCTTTCAACAAATTCCCGGTCAAAAAACGCCTTTCGTGATTTTGAGAGAATTTCATCGAAATTCAGAGGATTTCGGAGCATTCCGGTTCTATCAGGAAACAGGTTTCGGATAATTCTGAAAAAAGTGCAGAAAATTCCCGATTTTTCCGTTCGATTTTGCAAAACCCCTTGACATTTGTATAAGTTGAGACTATAGTATTTCTTGTATTTTTGTGTCTGCTGTTGAACACCGGACCCTATGCGCCGCTGTTTCCGGATAACGCCGGATCAATGCCTTTTGCGGGCGGCGAGCGTCAAAAGGCCGGTGGGTACAGGTGTACTTCAATCCGCAAAGGGGGATACAATCATGGAGCGCTCTTCCATTGAGCTGAAAAACATCTATCTCGACTTTGAAAACGACCGGATCTTGGACAACGTTTCCCTTTCCATCAAGGACGGGGACTTTGTCACCTTGCTGGGTCCTTCGGGCTGCGGCAAGACGACCACCCTCCGGATCATCGCCGGCTTCCTGCAGCCGGACAAGGGCGACGTCTACTTCGACGGGAAACGGATCAACGACCTCCCCGCCTACAAGCGGCCGGTCAATACCGTCTTCCAGCGGTACGCCCTGTTCCCGCATTTAAACGTCTTTGACAACGTGGCCTTCGGCCTGAAGATTCAGAAGGTCCCAAAGGCGGAGATCCGGGAGCGGGTCTTAAAAATGCTGGAGATCGTAGACTTAAAAGGCTATGAACGCCGCCGCATCCAGAAGCTCTCCGGCGGCCAGCAGCAGCGGGTGGCCATCGCCCGGGCACTGGTCAACAACCCGAAGGTGCTGCTTTTGGACGAGCCTTTGGGCGCTCTGGACTTAAAGCTCCGGAAAGACATGCAGATCGAGCTGATGGACATCCATAAAAAGACCGGGGTTACCTTCATCTATGTGACCCACGATCAGGAGGAAGCCCTGACCATGAGCGATATGGTCGTCGTCATGAAGGACGGCGTCATCCAGCAGCAGGGCAAGCCCGAGGACATCTACAACGAGCCGAAGAACGCCTTCGTAGCTGACTTCATCGGCGAAAGCAATATTTTCGACGCCACCATGCTGGAGGACTACAAAGTCTCCTTCTGCGGGAAAACGTTTGAATGCCTGGACGCCGGCTTCGGCGTAAACAAGCCGGTGGACGTGGTGATCCGCCCCGAGGACGTGGATCTGGTGGAGCCGGACAAAGCCGCCCTCACCGGTGTGGTGGACAACGTGGTTTTCAAAGGCGTCCACTACGAAATGACCATCCAGTGCGGCGGCCTTTACTGGCTGGTTCACTCCACCAAGTGCCAGCCCGTGGGCACCAGCGTGGGCCTCGACTTCGGCCCCGACGACATCCACATCATGAAGCGCCTCTTCGACGGCGACGTGAACATCGTGGAAGGTGAAGTCATCGACGAGGACACCGTCTCCTTCATGGATGTGGAATTTGTAAGGGAAGGCTTGAATCTCCCCGAAGGGACAAAGGTTCGCCTGACTATCAGCCCCAAGGACATCGAAGTGGTCTCTACCGACCATGCCGACCTGACCGTCTATCTGGAATCCCTCATTTATAAAGGCGATTACAACGAGCTGATCGTCTACACCCACGAACAGAGCCTGCTTCTCCACTCCTACTTAGATCAGCAGGTCGCCACCGATATCGGCATCAAGTTCCACACCGAGAACATCGCCGTGGAGCCGCTGCCGGCAGAGGAGGTGAGCGGAGATGAAGGCTAAGTCCAAATTCGCTGCCATCCCCTATCTGGTCTGGATGCTGATCTTCATCATCGTCCCACTGGGGATGGTGGTCTTCTTCGGCTTTACCACCAAAGGCGGGGAGTTCACCTTCGACAACTTCACCGGCATCGCCAAATATGCCCACGTCTTCTGGAAATCCATCTATCTTTCGGTGATCGCTACGGTGATCTGCCTGATTTTAGCATTCCCGCTGGGCTTTCTCATGTCACGGATGAGTGAAGTGGGCCAGCGGACGATGCTCATGCTCATCATGCTCCCCATGTGGATGAGCTTCCTGCTCCGGACCTACGGCTGGATGACCCTTCTGGAAAACGAAGGACTCATCAACAAGTTCCTGGGGCTTTTCGGCATCGGACCCTTTGAGATGATCAACACCAAAGGGGCGGTGGTGCTGGGCATGGTCTACAACTACCTGCCCTTTGCCATCACGCCTCTGCACTCCATCATGGTGAAGATCGACAAGTCCGTCATTGAAGCAGCCCAGGACTTAGGCGCCAACGGCTTCCGGGTCTTTACGAGGGTGCTGCTGCCCTTGAGCATTCCCGGCATCATCACCGCCATCACCATGGTGTTTGTCCCGTCGGTGTCCACCTTCATCATTTCCCGTATGCTGGGCGGCGGCCAGAACATCCTCATCGGCGACTTGATCGAGCAGCAATTCTTAGGAAGCGTTTATAACCCCTATGTCGGCTCCGCCATGTCGCTGATCCTGATGGTCATTATTCTCCTCATCATGAGCGTCATCAACCACTTCGATGACGATGAAATGGAGGGAATGATCGTATGAAAAAGTCCCGTATCGGCTCGAAGATCTACATTGCGCTTTGCATGATTTTCCTTTATGCTCCCATTCTGGTGCTGATCGTTTTTTCCTTCAACGAATCCAAGTCCCGGGCGTACTTCACCGGCTTTACCTTCAAGTGGTACCGACAGCTGCTGGAGAACGACCTGATCATGACCTCGCTTTTCAACTCCCTCCTGATCGCCCTTCTGGCTTCGGTCATTTCGGCGGTAGTGGGAACGGCGGCGGCCGTGGGCATCTCCAAATTCGGCAAGCGGGCCCGGGGCGTCATCATGAACGTCACCTATCTCCCCGTCCTGAACCCGGAGATCGTCACTGGCATCTCCATGATGCTGCTGTTCGTCTTCTTCAAGAACCTGTTCGGCTTTAAGATGGGCTTTGCGACCGTTCTGATCGCCCACATCACCTTCTGCCTTCCCTATGTGATCTTAAACGTCCTCCCCAAGCTCCGCCAGATGGATCAGAGCCTCTTTGAGGCCGCCATGGATCTGGGGTGCCACCCGGTGACAGCCTTCTTCAAGGTCGTTATTCCCCAGATCATGCCCGGCATCACCGCCGGCTTCCTGATGGCCTTCACCATCTCGCTGGACGATTTCGTCGTTACCTACTTCACCTCCGGCAGCGGGTTCAAGATGCTGCCTGTCACCATCTATTCCATGGTGAAAAAGAAAGTCAATCCCCAGATCAACGCCCTTTCGACCATCATTTTCCTGATTGTTCTGGCGCTGCTGGCGGTCATGAACCTCGTCGAGGCACGCCGGGCCAAACGCCTCAAGCAAAATTGACCAACCCGGCGAATTTTTATAAAGGAGATAGATAGATGAAAAAATTCCTTGCTGTCTCGTTGACAGCCGCCCTTTTAGCGGGTACGGCCATTCTTTCCGCAAGCTGCGGCAACAGTTCCAACGGCGGAACCGGCGAAAACGGCACCCTTTCGGTTTACAACTGGGGCGAGTACATTTCCGACGGATCCGACGGTACGGTGGACACCATCGCTGAGATCGAGAAGCGCTTGAACTGCTCCATCACCTATGATCTTTATTCCACCAACGAGGAAATGTTCACAAAGATCCAAAGCGGTGCGGTGGATTATGACGTCATCATTCCCTCCGACTACATGATCTCCCGAATGCTTGAAGCCGATATGCTGGAGAAGCTCGATTTTACGAACATCCCCAATGCGGAAAACCTCATGGACAAATTCAAGAAGACCGACTACGACCCCACCGGCGAATACAGCGTCGCCTACACCTGGGGCACCGTTGGCCTGATTTACAATACTACCATGGTGGAAGAGGCTCCCGACAGCTGGAACGCCCTGTGGGACGAACGCTACGCCCGGAAGATCTTCATGTTCTCCAACTCCCGGGACGCCTTCGGAATCGCCCTGAAGCTCCTGGGATATTCCCAGAACACCACCGATGAAGCCGAGATCCGGGAAGCCGCTGATCTTCTGAAAGCGCAGAAACCGGTGCTTCAGGCCTACGTCATGGACGAGATCTTCGACAAGATGGAGATCGGTGAGGGTGCCCTGGCTCCTTACTACGCCGGCGACGCCGTGACCATGATCTCCGAAAACGAGGATCTGGCCTATGTTTTGCCCAAAGAAGGCTCCAACGTCTTCATCGACGCCATGTGCATTCCGAAAGGCGCCTCCAACAAGGAGCTGGCGGAAAAGTTCATCAACGAGATGTGCTCCACCGACTTGGGGCTTGCCAACATCGAGAAGATCTGCTACTCCACCCCTCTCCAGAACGTCTACGACGCCCTGGACGACGAGACCAAGAACAACCCCATCATCTACCCCGATGATGCGACCCTGGCCATCTGCGAGAGCTTCATCAATCTCCCGGAAGAGACCAATGTATTGGTGCAGGATCTCTGGAACGAGATCATCACCGAATAAGCAGAATTTCGAAACCCTTGCCGCCCGGCAATCCCGGGCGGTTTTTTTATGGAGGAAAACCGATGAAACGATCCGCAAAAATTCTTCTTTCCATTGGAGCTGCGGCCATTGCTGTCATCCTTGCGCTGCTCCTTGTGTTTCACTTCACATCAGGCCCCTCGGCTGCGGGAGAAAAAACGCTGTCCATTCAGGTCATCGTTTCCGAAGAGGATACCCGTGCCTTCACCGTGACCACAGACGAGAACTATCTGGGGCCTGCACTGGAAGCAGAGGGATTGATTGAGGGAGAAAAAGGTCAGTACGGCCTCTTTATCACCACCGTGGACGGTGTAAAAGCCGACGACTCCAAAAACCAGTGGTGGTGCATCACCAAAGGCGGCGAAGACGTCTATACCGGCGCCGATTCCACTCCGATTGCCGATGGAGATTGCTTTGAGCTGACATTGTCTATCTATTAAAGCAGCGTGCTCGGCACTCCTTCTGCAACCATTCGTTAGTCAACCTCGAATAAAGAATGACGGCTTATGCTTCAATATAACCGACGAAATTGTAGTAAATGTGAATGTCCCGTTCCTCGTGATCGTCCACGGTATAGCGTTCGCTGATCTCAATTTTCTGAATTAACCGTACCAGCGTGGGACGGTCTAATTCTTCAAACTGGGCGTAGTCCTGCATCATGTCCAGCCATACGTCCACGGAGGATTCCGTCTCCCGGCTGGCGACAAGTTGCCCGGTCAATTCCTTATAACGCTCCTGTTTTTCCCTGCGTTCGGCTTCATACTGGTTCAGCAGATTCACGCACACGCTCTCCGGGATGCGCCCCAGAACCTTATCCTCATAAGCGGACTGAATCAGCTTATCCAGCTCCGGGAGCCGTTTGCCGATGGCGTTCAGCTCTGCTTGCAGCGTTCGGGTGCGCTCCACACTGGCGCTCTGCTCCCTCACCAAAAGCTGCATCCTCAGCGTCTCACGGCTGTTCTGCGCCCACATTGCCTTGCACCGAATGTCCGTCATGACGATCTGCATCAGCACCTTCTGGTTGATGTAGTGGGACGAACAGGCATTTTTGCCGCCCGACGCATAACGGTTGCAGACATACGCCTTGTACTCCGGCTCCTTCTCGGAAACCTTTTTACGATAGTCCCGCATATACCGCATGGACGAGCCGCAGTCCATACACCGCAGCAGACCGCCAAACAGGGCAATCGTGCCGCTTTTCCCGCTGCGTCCTCTGGCAGGGTGATTGTCCATCCGCTGTACTGCGTCCCACGTTTCCTGTGAGATCAGCGGCTCGTGGGTGTTCTCAACCTTGATCCATTCGGATTCCGGTTTGCTGACCTGCTTGTGGTTCTTATAGGACACCGTGCCGGTCTTATTCTGCACCATGTGACCGATGTAAACCTCGTTGCGGAGAATGATCTTGACGGTCACATCGTTCCAGAACGGCGTCTCGCCTCGCAGGTTTTCCCGTCCCTCTGCCATGTAGTAAAAGCTCCTTGGCGCAGGGACTTTTTCTGCGTTGAGCTGCAAGGCAATTTTGCGGAAACCGTAGCCCTGCAAGCGCAGATCGAAGATATGCCGCACCACGGGAGCAGTCACCGGATCGATCTCAAGAACGTGCTTGTCCGCTTCACTTTTCCTGTAGCCGAGGGGCGCATAGCAGCCGACATACTTGCCGCTTTTGAAGGTGGATAGCTTCACTGCCTTGATCTTGCTGCTGGTGTCCCGCGCGTAGAGGTCATTCATCACATTTTTCAGAATGACCAGCATTTCGCTGTTCTTGCGGAGCGTATCAACACCGTCATTCAACGCGATGAAACGGCATCCGAGGAATGGGAACACAAAGTCTGTGTACTTGCCCGCTTCAATGTAATCTCTACCGAGGCGCGATAGGTCTTTGCAGAGGACAAGGTTGATCTTGTGATCCGTGGCGTCCTGCACCAGTCGGTTCAGTCCCGGACGGTCGAAGGTCGTACCCGAAACGCCGTCATCACAGTAATAATCGTACAGCGTCCAGCCCTGTTCCCGCACATAGCGGGAGAGCATTTCCTCTTGAGACGAGATTTGTCAAGGGTATTTTCTGCGAAGTTTATGCAATAAGCGTCAGTTTCCTAAGCCTCATGCAAATACCTTCATAACACATCAATTATGTTACGGTGTTGCTGAAGTCCAATCTTCATTGGACACAACCATAATCGTATGTCTCCATTCATAAGAATTTCCATCTTTATCGCACAAGCAGAAAGCGAATTGATATTTACCTTCCATTAGATATTTGGGCAGAATCATTATGCCGTGCGTCAAAGAAGTCGAGAAGCCGTCCAAGGCAGACTGGTTTGTGTCTCCTGCCGGTATAAGCTTTCCGATTAAATACATATCAGCTATTGGCAAATCAGGTGCGTATTGCGCACAGGTTTGATCAACGATCTCTGACAATATACTGTTCATGTCGGTCGAATATAGGTCAAGTGTAAATACTGCGCCGGAGTACTTATAAACACCGTTTAGAATCTTTGTGCTTCCTTGGGCAGAAAATTGATTGATGGGTACTTTGATTTCCCAGTTTTCTTCTGATTTATCTGCATCCCAATACCACTCACGGCCTGTGGTATTGGGTTCTTCCACTGTTGTAAAAGCAGATAGCGGAAAAGATTCCAGTGCAAAATTGCCATCAATGACAAACATAACATTTGATCCCTTGTCGATAATGATCCCTGCTTCTTTTGACTGCCATACGACGCGAGTATCCGCATTTGTCAAGTCCTCATTCGTCGATGCAAGGGCTAATCGACCATCAAGGCCCGCATCACGCAGAGAGGATAAGGCGTCATCATAGGTCATACCATAGATATCGGGAACCAAAGAGTAATTCTTATCGTATTGAATCGTTTTAACCGACACCCATATACATACGACACAAAGAATAGGGGCCAACGTTATGCACAAGTCACTTAAGACATTTATTATAATAGTCAAGACACGCTTTCGCTTCCCGTTTCTCGGCTTCTCATTTCTCGGTCGTATCTCTACAAGCAAAATTGAAAAAATTGAAATTATAAGTGAAACAAGCGAAATAATTACAGGCAAATCATCGATAGCTTTTATTCGCAGTAAAAACGCGGCCAATCTATACTCAAACATTGCCCGTTTTCTCCCTCTCTACCATACGTTCCAGTTAAGGACGCCAATTATCATCCAACAGCTTTCCGATTTGCCCGCCCCATAGGCAAAACAGCCCGCTGGGCGCTCTGCCACCAGTCAGATCATCGGCGTTCAGAATTTTTCCATCGAGAGAGGCAATAATCTTGCAAAATCGCCTCTCCCTCCAAGTGGTTCTCTCTGTCACGGTCTATCTCTCCATAAAAAGGCATTTTCTCTGCTGGGGATCAGCTTGTCCAGATGCGAAAAAGCCTCGCGCTGCACCATCTCAGTCTTATCGTGAAAGCGGGTAGCTTCAATGGATTCCAGCGTGTCCCATGGATAAATACGCTGCACAAATTCCTCAACAAATCTCTTTCCGTAGTCCTCCGGCAATGCGCTGCGGAATTGAAGCCCTTCGCTCTCCCAGATGCCCCACTTCAAGGTTGCCAGTGCATCCCGCAGGGTCTGCGTTAGCTCCGTATGGCAATCGTAATCCTCCGGATGCAGCTCTTGTCCAAATTTGATAACAAAACGCTTATCGTATTGCTCAATACCAACAGGCACGATTTTCACATGGGCTTCCATCGCCATCTTCGCTGCGCCTTGGAATAGGGGCCAAACAGGAACGTTCTCGGTTCCATTGCGCGCTCCTTCCGGATAAATCATCAATGAGCCGCCGCCGTTCAGAACTTCTACTGCCCGCAAATAGGCAATGTGACGGTCTGTTTTATCCAGCGTTTCGAGGAAAACACTTCCGTTTATATGTAGAAGTAATCCTGAAATATCCTTATACAATACGCACGGATCGCCGACAAACCACCAGCAGCCACGCCCAAGTGCCTCATATATTCGCTCTAAATCCTCGCCGCCAATGTGTGTACAGGCAAAAATAACCTGCCCATCGTGCTTTTGGAGTTCTCCTAAAATTTTGATCGTTTGCTTCCGGAAGCAACGGTCAATTTTCAGGAACATCGCGAACAGCGGATAAAACGCCTCTCTGGAGCGAATGTGCCGCAGCTTCTTTCCCTGCTCCATCCAATATCGCCGCTGTTCGCGGTAATAAACCTCAAGCTCCGAAAGCGGCATGGTCAGGCGCTTGAGGATGCTTATTTTTTTGAAGGGAGCTGTGCTATCCGGCATATTGATTTCCTCCACCTACCTATGAGATGCCCATTTAGTTTTCATCTGCCGCCATGCGCTCAAGTGCGCGGAAGTCTACCTTACCCGCCGGGGTAGTGGGTAGCTTGTCTATGAAACGATAGGCATACGGCTGCGCGTTACCATGCAGCTCTTTTGCACACAGCTTTGCCAAATCTTTTTCGATATTCTCATCTTGCGAGTCATCTTTCAGAACAACATATGCGATTGGTAAAAAACCTTTTTCACCGTTGGCCAGACCAACTACTGCACACGCCTTCACGCTTGGATGTGTGCAAAGCACGCGCTCAATTTCCATAGGGTAAACTCGGAATGGCACATTATCCGGGCCGACCGCCCAAAGGATGCGCTTGATGCGACCCGTAATATGAAAGCCGCCATTCTCCGATACATACCCCAAATCACCGGTACGAAGCCAGCGAACACCGTCTTTCTCATAAAAGGCTTCCGCAGTTTCAGACGGATTCTGGAAATATTCCGTCATGATACTGGGGCCGGAGAAGAAAATCTCGCCCTCCTGCCCGATGCGGAGTTCTTCACCCGTGTCCAAGTCACAGACACGAACATTGTTGCGGGCCAATGGGATCATCTCGTCAGTACGGTGCGTTTTTGTACACAGCGTAGCGGCAGCTTCCGTCATACCGTACCCCTTCAGTAGTCCATACGGTGCGTTACGCTCGGTTAAAAATTGCGATGCCGTAAGCTCCCATTCTTCGCTCATGCCATCTCCGCCATATGCCGCTGTATGGACAAAGGAGAGATCCATTTTTTGAATCCGCTTATCCTTCATCATCGCATCGATGTGCAACGGACCGCCGCTGAAATGATGCGGCTTAAATCGGACAAATAGATTGGGGAAATTCGCCGGTGAAGGGTCAGGACAGAGGATATTTTCAAGCCCTGCGCAAATAGCTGTGTGAACGCCAAAGAACACACCATAAGCGAGAAACGGTGGCAGGATATCCAGAAAACGCTGCCCCGGATGAATGTCCAACACACTTGTTGCGGTGATATACTGAAACGCAACGGAATTGGCCGCACCGTTGGAAATGACGACGCCTTTAGACTTGCCGGTAGTGCCACCTGTGTATTCGATCACAGCGGCACCCTCCTTTGCATTGGCAGGATAAATCGCATCGACATTCTTTCCGGCTTCCATGAAGCTATTCCACGAGGTCAGCGTGGTCGGCGCAGGCTTTGCCTTCATCCTGAAAAGGACGGCTGTGACGGTCGGCATGGACTGTGCCAGTGAAACGGAAACGATATGCTCTGCGCAGGAATCCTTCACCGCTTCTGTAATTTGCTTCTCCGCAAGGTCTACTGTGATCACGACCTTGCTCTTCGCCGCGATGATCTGCTCGTGCAGCTCCTGCGGCGTGGCGTTCAGCACAAGGAAGTTCGCCACTGCACCCAATTTATTAACCGCATACAGAAAGTACACAGCCTCTGGAACGGCCAGCAGGCATAGGCTCACTACGTCACCCGCCTTTACACCGCAAGCTATCAACGCGCGGGCGCAGCGGTCGATTTCCGTCTGCAACTGCCGGTGGGTGATTTTCCGTCCGAAGTAATTGAGCGCAGGCTCATCTAATCGTCCCACATTGCAGGCGGTCATGTAGTCATACATAGCCCCTTCCGGCAGCGGGGAATGGATGGCTTCTTCGGAATAGTATTTCAGCCAAGGTTTGTCGATAGACGGGTAGCCGGTCAGGTTCATGCGCATTTCCTCTCTTCCAACTCAAGGTGTATTTCGAGCAGTTATTTCTCCAAATGGATGCCACGGTACAGGTTCGTAGCCAGTCACCAAGATCATTTTTTCTAATATTTATCAAGAAAAGTTTACCACATGAACAGCGTAAATGCAACGTTTTACGACATACATAACCGGAGCGCAAAAAAACCAGGGGGGGAGCAACCTGTACTCTTTTCAGCGTAGTGTGTCCTGTTCTGCCCATTTTTGAAACGTCTTGTGCGTGACGCCGAGCCTTACGGCTGCCGCTCTTGCCGACAGCTCTTTTCTGCGCCACGCTTCCAGAACCGCCGGATATTCCGGCGGCTTTTCTTTTGGCTTTCGACCGAACTGAACGCCCCGCGATTTTGCCGCGGCAATACCCTCGGCCTGCCGCTGACGGATGAATTCGCGCTCAGTCTGCGCGACATAGGAAAGAAGCTGCAAGACGATGTCCGCAATCAGCGTACCTGTCAGATCACGGCTTTTTCTGGTATCCAGCAGCGGCATATCCAGAACGACGATTGCCGCCGCTTTTTCCTTTGTGATGATGCGCCACTGCTCCAATATTTCTCCATAGTTTCTCCCCAGACGGTCGATGCTCTTGACAACAAGCGTATCGCCGTCTTTCAGTTTGCGCACCAGCCGCCGGTACTGCGTCCGCTCGAAATCTCTTCCGGATTGCTTGTCCATGTAAATGTTCTTTTCCACGATCCCAAAATCCGTCAGTGCAATCGCTTGACGCTGCTCGTTCTGTTCCTTTGACGAGACCCTCGCATAGCCATAGTTCATAATCTGACCTCCAATCCATTGAATGAATAGATTGTAAGCCAGCCGCCAAAAACTTTCGATTAACCCTTTTGAGATGATTATAACTCAAAAGGGTTAATCTTTTCAAGCGCTTTTGGATATGCTTTTCCGTAAAGGGAGGGCATACGCATGAACATCGGAGAAGCGGTTCGGACGCGGATTATCGAGCTGTGCAGACAGCGGGACATTTCCATCAATAAGTTGTGCAGCATAAGCGGCGTCACGCAATCGACCGTCAACAATATCGTCAGCGGACGCAACAACAGCGCAACGATTTCAACCATCAAAAAGCTATGCGATGGCCTGGGTATCACGATTCAGGAGTTTTTTGCGTCAAATCTGTTTGCCAATCTGGAGCAGGAGATCGAATAACATGGGCGGCGGCTGCTTCGTAGCAGCCGCCGCCTGACGTTATCTCTCCCAATGCTCTTTTTTCTTGGACTGATTCTGCGGAACTGTTCGCTGCTCTTTCTGCCGCTGCATAACCATCTGCCGCGCCTGCCGATCCTCCGCATCCTCTCCGAGCAGTCTGGATGTTTCCTGCTTGGCGCTGAGCAGCATAATAAGAGATGGCTTCTCCTGCGTGGTGTCCTCTAATTGCTGCTCTGCCGCCTTTTCCTGCACAGGGCGGATGGCCTGTCGTGCTTCATACAACTCCACCGGATCAAAATCCGCAGCCTGCGCTTTCAGTTCTGTGTATTCGGTCAAAGCCTTATCCAACTCGGCAGAGTATTTCTGCTCCTGCGCCTCCAACTTTTTCAGATCAGCCTCCATGGTGGCAATATCCTTGCGGAACGCCTCTGCGCCTGCATCATCTGCATACTCAAATCTTTGCAAAAGGAGCGTCTTTTCAGAACGCAGTTCCTCCAATTCTTCCGTCAGCTCTGCAATGCGGACAGCCAGTGCCTTGTGGCGTTTCACATGATATATTAGCAATTCCTTTTTCTCTGCAACCAGTGATTTGTGTTCCTTGCTCTTTTCCTTGATCTGCTGCACCAGACTGGTGTAACACTCCAGCTCCGGCTTCCAGGCGGCGAGTGATTTCTGAATATGAGATTTGCCGCTGCGAATATGAGAGAGCTGATAACAGAAGATCAGCACACGGCTGCGCAGTTTCTCCAGCCCCTCCGCAATGGCGGGGACAGTACGGACGACCAGTGCGGCCAGCTTCTTAATTTCAGCTTTCAATTCACGCAGCAGCGCATTGTCGGCTTTGATCTGCCGGTTGATCTCGCAGCGGTCAG
>ERZ827363.2334-NODE-2334-length-16508-cov-5.028445_pt1 | contig 16508 bp, 7 predicted proteins | sample MGYA00519776_ERZ827363 | MGnify/ENA primary metagenome ERZ827363 (study PRJEB31778, sample SAMEA3449288) | human gut metagenome | biome: human gut; feature: human-associated habitat; material: faeces | place: United Kingdom | collected 2010/2012 ...
GCGTTGTCCGTGTTATGCCCTTCTAGGGCTTTCTCAAGCCCCCGGCTCAGCCGGGTGTCATGACTTCGGGATTCAGCCGACCCAGACGCCGGAAGCGTCTACCCGATAACCGTCGGGGGTGGTTCCGTCAGACAGCATCCCGCCCCAGGAGCGGAGATAGTACCATTTGCCGGATGCCAGCTTCCAGCCGGTGATCATTTTGCCGTTGGGATTCAGATAGTACCAGACGCCGTTGACAAACTGCCAGCCGGTGGTCATAACGTGATCCGTGCCGAAGAAGTACCAGACTCCATCGATGCACCGCCAGCCCACGGCATCGGAACCGTTTTCCTCAAAGACCCATTGACCGACGGCATCCCTCTGCCAAGTGCCGCTGCCGTCGGCGGCAGAGTACTGGTATCCCGCACCGCCAAAGGCGTTGGACAGCTCCCGGACCGCGCCGGAGTTGTCGGCAAAGTACCACTGGCCGTCTACCTGGAACCAGCCGGTGAGCATCCCGCCCCAGTTCCGGAGGTAGTAGGTATGGCCGCCCTCCTTCAGCCAGCCGGTCGCCATTTCGCCGATGGTCTTATCCAGGTAGTACCAGCAGCCGTCGGCGTCGTGGTGCCAGCCCTTGACCATCCGGCCGTTCTGGCCGTAGAAGAACCACTTGCCGTCCGAATCCTTGACCCAGCCGCGGCGGGACACGCCGGAGCCGGAATCGGAGCCGCCGGCGGACACGGTCACAAGGAAGGTCTCCCGGACCGACGGGTCATCCTTGGAAACGGCGATGACGGTGAGGGTGCCGGTCTCGTCTGCGCCTGCGGTAAGCAGACCGTCCTCGGAGATGGCGGTATCCCCGGAGGAAGCGCCCTCCACCTGCCAGGTTACATCCTGCCGGACGTTTTCGCCCACCACTTCGGCTTTCAGCTGAAGTGTGCCGCCGGGCTCCATACTGGAAGCGGGGGCCGTTACGACCACCTTCTCCACAGTGGGAGCCGCAGAATCGCCGGTGAGGACAAACTGGGGCCAGCCCTTGGCGCTGGAGCCGTTGGAGGTGTCCGAGGTGGTATAGGCCAGAGCGGACTCCTCGGGAGCCGTAGGATCGTCCACATCCTTGTCGTTGAGCTGGGCCGTGACTGCGATCACCTTTCCGGCGGCGATGTCGTCCCGGCCAAAGGCGGCCCAGGGGATGAAGATCTCCACGGTGTAGCCCTTTTCGCTCTTGGCGGATTTGTGCTGGATCAGGGTGCAGTCGATGGCGTTCAGCGCCGGGTCATAGGGTAAGCCGCAGATGTAGGTGGTTTCGTCGTCATAGCGGAAGGTGAACTGTGCCGTGGTCTCGCTGGCGCTGCCGTAGGCCCCGCCTTTGCAGTCCAGATCCACGAACAGCTCCACGGAGTCGTCGTCCCAGCAGTATTCCGCGCCGGAGTTGACCACCACGACGTCGACGACGTCAAAGGCCGCATACAGGCCGGTTTCGTCCCAGAGAAGGCCGAAGGCCGCTTCGTTGTTGCAGTCGCCGTAGAAGTGCTCGGCCAGAACCTTGTCGATGCTCCAGGCGGCTTCGTCGGGCACGCCGTCCAGGACAATGCCGGAGGCTCGGCAGACGGGTTTCGGCCGTTCCTTGGAGATGGGAGTACCGTCCAGAACGGCGGTGCCCCAGTTTGCCGAGGTTTCCTCGTCCTCGGCCCGGGCCGCGGTGATGCCGATGGACCCCTTGGCGTCGGAGACCTGAACCGTCAGGCCGATCTTCTGACCGTCCTTGGGGGCAAAGCGGTTAAGGGCCGCCCAGGGAAGGGCAATCTCCACCACGGCGGAGCCCTCGGCCCTGCCGGTCCGGACCAGAACGCCGTCCAGGGCGGCGTCGGGGTTTCCGCTGACCGTCGCGGTCTGGGAGGTCAGGTCAAAGGAGTAATGCGCGGTGTATTCGTCGTAGCTTCCGCGGCGGAGGCTGCCATCCAGGAAGAGGTCTAGGCGGTCCCCTTCCCCTTCCAGCACGGCGGAGAGGTAAAGGGCTGCGTCGTCCCAGAGGAAGGCAGCGTTGCCGCTGACGGCGGGTTCACCGGCGGTGCGGTTCAGGGGGTAGTGCTGCACGGCGGAATCGGACCATTCTTCCTCATTCAGCGCGCCGTCGATGGTCATGGCGTTGCCGGTCTTGGCAATCCACAGGCCGGGAGTCAGCGGGCTGCCCTCTGCGCCGTCCAGAAGGGCGCGGCGCTTGGCGGCCACTTCTGCGACGCTGTCGTCGTAGTTTGTGGCGCTGCGGACGGTGCTGTTCACCAGGTTTTCGGCTCCGGCTGCGTCCTTCTGCTGGTACAGGGCAAAGAGCTCATAGTCCTCTGCCGCTTCGCGGATGGCTTCCAGACGGATGGAGCTGGTGATGTCCATGTTGTCCTTATCGGGGTAGATGCACCAGGAGTCGCCGGGGCGCTTGACGTTCTGATCGCCCACGGTGGCGTCGTTGACGTCGAAGTCCTCCCAGACGTACCACTCCATGAGGCCCCAGTGGAGGTAGCCGGTGGCTCCGTACTTGTAGCAGAGCCAGCCCAGCAGCTCGGATTTGTAAAGCTGGGTGTCGATGAAGCGGTTCATGAAGGCTTTGCTGGGATCCTGGGCCGTATAGAGCCAGATCTTCTTGCCGGCGGTAAGCTCGGCTTCGTACTGGTCCTTGTAGTCCTCGAAGGTACTGGTCATGGGGACCCAGACGTCCATGGCATCCTCAAAATCGGGCATATTGTCGCCGTAGAGGGCGTCGCCGGTGGTCACGCCGGGGCAGAGCTCATGGACCAGCTGAGCGGCCTTCTTATAATGGGTGGGCATATTGCCATAGGTGGGCTCGTCGCCGATGTGCTGGTGCCAGATATGGGACCAGCCCTTTTCGGTCAAGTGGCGGTTCAGCTCCGCCAGGTAAGTTCTCAGGTACTCCTCGCCGCCCTGGTCGAATTCCAGGTAGGCGTCGTAGGTGTTGGTTCCCTGACCGGCTACGATCTCCACCTTATAGCCCTGAACGCCATTGACGGAGCTCTGGGCGCAGAGATGCTCGGCGCTGATCTGCTTGATGCCGCCCTTTTCCAAGAACAACCCCACAAAGCGGTCCAGCAGCGACCAGTCGTAGGTGACGGTGCCGTCGGCGGCCACGGAGGTGCCGGGAGCGTCGGCCAGAAGGTCCGCCACGTTGACAAAGAGAGAGTTCAGCCGGTTGACCCGCATGAATTCCGCGTAGGTCTCCATAAGGCTCCACCATTCATCGCTGTAAGCAGTGATGCCGTAGGCTTTGCCGATGACATCCAGGTCGTTGCCGGTGTCCTCGAAGCACTTGACCAACTGGCCCCAGAGCTCCAGGTTAAAGGTTCCGACCTGGGGATCGGGAAGGGTCACGTTCCGGACGGTAAGGCTCACGGGGACCACAAAGTCGCCCATGGTGGTCTTTACCGTAACGGAACCGGTATAGAGCCCGGCGGCGGCGTCCCTGGGAACGGTGTAGCGGACCCAGATGGGCTGGGCGTTATCCGGCTCCACGTCGATGGAAGCGTCGTTCAGGAGCTTTTCCGGGAACCAGCCCGGGGCTTTCTGGATGGGATTGAGCAGATTGGGGTTGTTGTTCAGCAGCTTGACGTAGCCCACGTAATGGGCTTCGGCCAGGCTGGACGGGAGCACCGCGTCGCCGTTTCGGAGGTCGGAGAGAATGACTTCCGAAATGGTGAAGTCGCCGTCGGCCCGCAGGACGATCTGGGCGGGCTCCGACTCGTTCCGCGCGGCTTCCAGGGCGATATCCTGGGGCGCGTCTGCGGGAGCGGCGTCGGAGCGGAGAATCTGCTGCCGCCAGTCGGCGGTCCACAGGCTGTACTCCGTTACGGGAGTTTTGGGCTTATCCAGTTCGATATAGGGCTTCTGGGGCTTGGCACAGAGCTTCTGCACCATTTCATCGTTTAATTTCCGGGCAAAGACGTGGACGTCGTCCACCGCGCCCCGGAATTTCTCGTGCTTGGGGTCCAAGGGAGCCGTTTTCACCGTGCCGCCTACGGAGAAGGAGGCCACGTCGTCAAAGACGCCCGCGCCGGTGGAAACGGTGCCCTGGACTTCGCCGTCGATATAGAGCACCGCCTGGGCCTCGTCCATGGTCACGACCACGTGATACCACTGGCCGGTCTTATACGCGCCGGAGGTTGGGTAAATGGTCTCGGAATAGGTGCCGCCGGGGCGGACGGTCCGCAGGACCAGGTTGCCCCAGGAGCTGTCCAGGGTCAGGGCAAAATCGCCGCTACGGTTTTGCAGACCCGCGATAAAGGCGAAGCTTTCGTTGCCCTCGTCCGCCTGGACCCAAAGGCTGATGGCCGCCGCGCCCGCCTCCTTAATGGCGGAGGCCAGGCCGTTCATGGCGCTGCCAGTCAGGGACAGCTTGCTCTTGCCGTCAAAGGCGATGGCCTTCCCCGCCTTGCCGTCCTTATCGGGAGCCGGGGCAATGGAGCTGTCGGCGTCGGCATGGCAACCGTTGCCGCTCTGGTCCATGACGGTGGTGGTCTCCCGGGCAGGCTCCGAGCCGCCGCCGGAAACGGTTTCCAGCGGATCGGAGGAGGCGTCGCAGAAGATCAGGGGCTCCGCGGAAATGCTTTCACCGGCAGCCAGAGCCGATGCGTCCTCTGCAGAAAGCGCGCAGGGATAAAGCCGGAAGCTGCCCAGGCCGCCTGTGTAGGAACTGTACTCGCTGGCAGAGCCGCCCAGCTGGATGCTGCCCAGCTTTTTCAGGGCCTCCGCCAGGGAAATGTCGTAGGTGCGCTGTTTCACGCCGTCGATGTAGTAGACGATGCCGTCCCCGTTGTAGACCATGGTCAGCTGGTACTTGGTCCCGGGAACATAGTGGGCGTTGTCTGCATCGGCGGGATAGACGTCAAAGTATTCGGCCTGACCCACGCCGATGAGATCGCTCCAGCCGGTGGCGTAAGTGAACAGGGGCTTGTTATCCTCGGTGAGCAGGCCGCCGATGAAGCCCTTGTTGGTGATGGTGCCGGAAACCGGAGTCACGTCCAGGGTCATGGTCATGGCGTTGGAAGCGACCAGGGCGTTCCGGACCGCTTCCAGACTCTCGCCGGTGAGAGAAGCGGCGCTGCCTTCCGTAAATTGCAGCCTGCCGTCTTCATAAGAAACATTTTCCGTCTCCAACGAATAGCCGTTCCCGCTGGAATCCTTCAGGATTGTGGTTTCCTCGCCGGTCTCCCCGGCGCCGCCGGAGTTCTGAAGCGCTTCCCGGTTCATGGGATACCGGACCACGGGCTTTGTCTCCACGGCGTCCTCGTTTCCCGCAGTCAGGGCATTGACCTCCGAATCGGACAGGGCCTTGGAGTAGACCCGAAGGTCGCTGACAGAACCGATGAAGTCCGTGGTTTTGTGGGGATAGCCGTCGCTGGCCTCCGCACCGGCCACCGGCTCCTTGCCGACGTTCAGGTGGGCAACGTCCCGGATGGGCGCAGTCGCCGTGCCGTAATCCGCCGTAGGAGTATCGTCCACATACAGAGCCATCTTTCCGGTGCTGCCGTCATAAACGCCGGTCAGATGGTACCATTTGCCCGCTTCGATGGCAGCGGATTCCGCCCAGGCCTCATTGGTGTTGTCGGAACCGGCCACGTGGAAGACAAAGCAGCTCCAGCTGGCCTCGAAGGCGGCAATGTACCGGCCGTTTTCATCGGTAAGGCCGGCAATAAAGACGAAGGGATCGCCCTGAAATTGGGCCTTTTCATCCAGCCTGACCCAGCAGCTGAGGGTTAGCTCATCGGTCAGGGCATTGCTGAGGATATTGGCCTGCTCCACGGTAACGGCTGCGCTGCTCTCCGCCGTAAAGGCCAGGGAGCCGCCTTCGGTCCCGTCGGGGCCTTCGTCCAGTTCTACGCCGGAAACCCCCGCATCCAGGCCCAGCATTCCCACATCTTTTATGCAATTGCCCGTCACCGGAATTTTGTGGATCACGGTGTTTTTGTCCATGCTGTAATAGAGTTCGGCGTTGATGCGGCGTTCCTCGAGCTGCCCGGTATAGGGACTCATGCCGCTTTTCGCATTGTACTGACAAAGGAAGGCAGAGCCGGTCTTGTTGCCGTTGGGGCCGCTGTCTCCAGAGGTCCAAAACAGACCGCCGCCCATGGATTCCAGGCCGTAGGCGGTGCTATAGTTCCACCGGCTCAAAACCGTGGTCAGGTCCCCATCCACTTCAAAGAGGCATTCCTGGGCATGGTAGCTTTTTTCCGCGCCGTAGGTGCTCATCCAGTAATGGCCGGTGTCCCAATCATAGGTCAGATTCTGGACGCCAAAGGGACTGCTTCCGATTTCCATAACATAACAGGTCTCATAGGTGTAATTGCCGTCCAGCGAGTACTGAACGATGACCTGATGGGTATTTTTTTCATCATCCTGAATCCCGGCGGCTATCATCAGCTTCGGTTCCCCGTTGGGGTCCAGCCCCACGGTAACGCCGTCCAGCCCATTGATGCCATAGGGGTTGGCTGTGGGATCCCCGACGGAATCATACCAGCGCTGGAACTCGGGAAGATCTACCTTTTCCAAAAGGTTCAAATCGGTGTCAAAAACCATCAGATAAAAGCCGGTCCAGTCGTTCCAGGCATGGCCGGGAAGAGGAGCCCCTAACATGGTGCCATAAATTTTTCCGTTGTAGCAGGCCACATCTCCCAGATGGCCGTCGGAAAGCCCCACCTGGCCAAGCTTGCTGCCCTCCAGATCAGTTTTGACCAGTGTTTCGGTAAAGGACCAGTACATCCTGCCGCTTTCCTTATCCACGGCAAAACCCTGAAGATGCAAGGGCTGCCCGGTAACGGAAAGGGTGGTTTTGACCGGAACGAAGTCCGGTTCCTTGGCGGAAACCGCCAAGGGCGTCCATGACGAAAGGGCTAAAACGCCGCTGAGCATAGCGGCCAGCCACTTCCGCACCCTGTGTTTTTTCATAGTGTTCTTCCTTTCCCTGATTTTTTGCCGGTGATTTGCTGCGTTCCCCCTTCCTCTTTTCGGATGGCAAAAGGCTCTGCATTTCTTACTATTATCAGCATAACACAGCCTGCTCAAACCCTCAATCGCTGAAATTTAGGTTTTGGTTGTCGGTTTTTTATCTTTCTTTCACAAAAAGCAGATTGTTTTTATTGGAAAATGCGGCAGTTTGCTGCTTTTCGGACAAAGGAAAAGCGCCGGAAAAACTCCGGCGCTTTGGAATTTCAATTCCGGTTTTTGACCTCCCTGGAGTATTGCAGCGGCGATTTTCCCATGATTCTCCGAAAGACCTTATTGAAGTGGCAATAATCCCCATACCCCACCTTTTCGCAGATTTCACTCACCGAAAAATCGGAGTTCCGGATTAAGGCGCAGGCCTGCTCAATGCGGAGGGTGCTGATATATTCCAGCATGGTGTGGCCGGTCTCCCGCTTAAAGACCTGACAGAGGTAACTCATGTTGACGAAGAATCGGTCGGCGATGGACTGGATGTTCAGATCCTTCCAGAAATTCCCGTTGAGATAGGTCACAACCGCCCGGATGGTCTCATTTCTCACGGTCTTTTCCTCGATCCGGATGCTTTTCTGCACCCCGGCGATAAAGCGCAGACACTGACGGCAGAGCTCCCGGCACATTTCCCCGGCGTCCCGGTACCGCCGGACCAGACTCTCGCAGCCGGAGACGTACCCGCCCTCGGCGTCCCCCTCCCGGGAGAGGAAGTAATATACGGCGTTGCAGCAGAGCATCGCTTTCTCAATCCCGGCGGCTCCCATGGAAAACTGTTCTTCCAAGCGGGAGAAAATCGTTTCTGCCGCTGCGGCGTCCCGGTGGGAAAGAGCGTCCTCCACCCCTCTCAAAAGTTCCCGGCAAAGACCCTCCTCCGAATCGGAGCGGGCAGGATAATACCCCTGACGTCCCACCGTAAAGAAGGAGTAGGCGGCGCTCCGGGCGACGCGCATGGCCCGATTCAGTTCCTCCACGTTCTCCGCAAGACCCGCGCTGCCGATGCTGAGCCGCTTTTCCCCGGAGGTGCGGTCCCAGGCCGCCAGAGCGCCTTCCCCGGCCCGGCGGCTGACTGCCGGAATCAGGAGCAGCCGCTCCCGGGTTCCCGTCCGGACCACATGAGCGGGAATCTCCCCCAAGGGCAGGTCGCCGCCGACGGCGGTCAGCACCCAGTAGGCTCCCGGCTCCGGGAAATAGCCGTCCAGCCGGTTTTTGCGGCTTTCGGGATCCGCCAGAGCCTCCAGAAGCTCCGCCCCCGGGTCCCGCCGGTCCCGCAGAGACTCGGCCGCCCGGGAGACCGCCTGCTGAAGCTCCTCGTCCTGCAGGGGCTTCAGGCAGTAGGACACGGCGCCGCATTCCATGGCGGCCCGGGCGTACTCGAATTCCGCATGGCCGCTGACGATGACGAACCGGGTCTCCGGGAACCGGCTCCCGCAGGCCCGGAGCAGATCGATGCCGGTCATTCCCGGCATGAGGATGTCGGTGACGACGATATCCGGCCGCCGCTCCTCGATGAGCCGGAGGGCCTCCCGTCCGTTGCCGGCCACGGCCTCCACCGGGAACTGGTCCCGGACCTCCTCCAGGGCCGCCTGGATATTGGCCGCCACCAAGGGTTCGTCGTCTACGATCAAAACACGGTACACAAAAAGTCCTCCTCAGTTCATGTCAAAGGGCCCCTGGAAGGTCACGGTCTCCTTCCAGACGTTGCCGAATTCCTCCGCCCGCATCCGCAGCGTCACCACCGTGCCCTGACCGGGACTGCTGCCGATGGTGACGCCGTACTCCTCGCCGTAGGTCAGGCGGATGCGGTTGTTGACGTTGACCACGCCGATCCCCGCCCGGTAGCCTACGATATCCTTATCCTTGCTCAGTTGGGCCCCGGAGAGCTTCCGGCGCATCCGCTCCAGCTTTTCCGGCTCCATGCCGCCGCCGTTGTCCCGGACCCGAAGGAGCAGGTCCCCGCCGGAAAGCTCGCTTTCCACCACCAGCCTGCCGTCCCGGTCCAGGACCTCCACCCCGTGGATGATGGCGTTTTCCACCAGGGGCTGCAGGATCATCTTGGGGACGGAGATGTCCTTGGTCTCCTCTGGAATTTGATAGCAGACGGAAAACCGCTGGCCGAAGCGGGTCTTCTGGATGCGGACGTACCGCTCCACCGCGTCCAGCTCGTCCCGGAGGGGCACCCGCTCCCCGGGCCGGATGCTGTAGCGGAACAGAAGGGAGAGATCGTTGGCCATGCTGCGGATCTCCGCTTCCCCGTGGAGGGCGGCCAGGCCCTTGATGGAATCAAAGGTGTTGCAGAGAAAGTGGGGGTTGATCTGGCTCTGGAGGAAGCTCAGCTCCGCCTGCTTCCGCTCCAGCTCCGCCCCCAGGATGTCCTTGTCCTTGCGGATGACGGTCTGGGTCAGGTTCTGGATGGTGTCCAGCATCCGGTTGCACTCCCCGGCCATTTCCCGGGCCTCCCGGCAGCCGCCCAGCTGGATGCGGCGGTTCAGTTTGGAGAAATCCCGGGAAGCCGCCACCCGGCCCATAAAGGCGCTGAGGCTCCGGATGGGGTTGATGACCCCCCGGACGGTCCAGTACACCGGGAAGGACAGCAGCGCCACCGACGCCGCCAGGAGCACCAGGGCCAGGTCTCGGGCGCTGCCGGCCTGGGCCAGGACCTCCTTTTCCGAGACCAGAGCCACCAGCTTTCCGGCGAAAACGTCCACGTCCCGGACGTAGGCCATGTACCACTGGCCGTCGATTCTGGTCCGGAAGGTGGGCGCCTCCCGCTGGGCCAGCTCCCGGATAGCCTCCTCGTCGGTCTCCTGGCCGCTGCGGGAGAAGATGCGGCCGCTTTTGTCCAGGACGAAAAGCTGGATGGGTGTGGACTGCCGGAGGGCGGTCTCCGAAAGGCCGATGCCGTCGGGCTGGATCACCAGGGCCACCGCACCGATGTCGTAAAGGGACTGGTGGGGGTTGATGGAGTAGATGCGGGTGGCCACAATGACGCCCTCTTTGGGATAGTTTCCGTTGCGGAAGTCGATGATCTCGGAGTAGTGGTAGTTCTCCCGGAGCTCCAGGCTCTCCCGGATGCGGGGGTCGGTCTCTCGGAAATTCCGGGTCAGGCCGTAGGTCTTGCCCTGGTGGTCCATGACGATGATGTCGATGATGTCGTCGTGGAAAATCCGGGTGTTATGGAAAAAGGTGTTGACCTGGTTGGTCTGCTCGATCCAGCGGCTGGTGTTGTCCGGGTCCGCCGTGACGAAGTCCTGGATGGTCTCGCTGAAGGCAATGAAGCCCAGGAACCGGTTGTAGGTGTCGCACTTGACGGCGATGCTCCGGCCCACCTCATCCACATAGGCCGCCGCTTCTTTATAGCTGTTTTCCCGGAGAGAGCCGGCCATCCGCCCGTAAAAGATGAGGATCACCCCGCAGAGGAGGGCCGTCAGCATCCCGGCGATGGTGAGGAGCTGAGTCTTGATCCCCGCCCGCCGGTATCCGGCAAAGAGGGCCCCGTCTTCTTTCCGTTTCATACGCGCCGCCTTTCAAAAATCCGTGACAGAAGGTGAAATTTTTGGTAAAAATGTCAGCGTGTCCATTATAACACAGCCTTCCCCGAATTTCCAGCCGGAAATTTGCCGGAAAGCGGAAAACTAAAAATCCGACAACCAAATGCTAAAGAATAAAAATGGCAAAAAACATCCGGGTATTTTATAATAATATTGTGCAAAAGAACAGCGCGCATCGTTTCGCGGTTTTTCCGGCCGCAGGAAAGGAAGGATCACCACATGCAGACTGCGTTGACCGCATCCAGCGGAAAATCCGCCAAAACTCTGGGCTATCGGTTCCGGCAGGCCCTCTCCCGGTACAAATTTCTTTATCTGATGCTGCTGCCGGGGCTTGCTTTTTTCCTCGTTTTCAGTTATATTCCCATGTATGGCATCACCATCGCCTTCCGGGAGTTCAGCTACCGCAACCCCTTCGGCGGCGACTGGGTGGGGCTCAAGTACTTCAAGGAAATGATGCAGGACACCCAGTTCTGGGTCTCCTTCAAAAACACCCTGCAGATCAGCCTGGGGCGGCTCATCTTCGAGTTCCCGGCCCCCATCATCCTAGCCCTGCTCCTGAACGAAATGCGGGGAGCCCGACTGAAGCGGGTCTACCAGACGGTATTCACCTTCCCCCACTTCCTGTCCTGGGTGGTGGGCGCAGGCATCGTTGTAAACCTCATCTCCGAATCCGGAGCCATGAACCAGATTCTCGGCGCCGTGGGGCTGCCCAAACTGTCCATCCTCACCAACCCCTCGGCCTTCCGGCCCATGCTCTACATCAGCAATCTGTGGAAAGAGGCGGGCTGGAGCGCCATCATCTACCTGGCGGCCATTACCTCCATCAACCCGGAGCTTTACGAAGCAGCGTATGTGGATGGCGCAGGGCGGTTCCAGCGGATGCTCCACATCACCCTTCCCTCCATCCGGGGAACCATCGGCGTGCTGCTGATCCTGGCCATCGCCAGCATCGCCAACGCCGGCTTCGACCAGATCTTCAACCTCTACAACGCTCTGGTCTACGACGTGGCAGACATCCTGGACACCTACATCTACCGCCGGACCTTTGTCTCCGGCCTGAGCTTCAGCTCCTCGGCGGCCCAGGGCATTTTCAAATCCGTCATCAACCTGATCCTTCTGGTCACAGCCAACACCCTCACCAAGAAGATCAGCGGCCAGGGAATTTACTGAGAAAGGAGGTTCCATCCATGCAGGAAAAAAATCGCACTCCCTTCGATTACATCAACGGCGTCTTTCTATTGCTTCTGGCCATTGTCACGGCGTTTCCGCTGTACTATGTGCTCATTGTCTCCGTGGGCTCCTATAAGGACATCGTCACCTCCAGCATGTACCTGTTTCCCACCTCCATCGACCTGACGGCCTACCAGTCCATCTTCGAGGCCCGGCGGATCGGTTCCTCCTTCCTTGTTTCCCTGTTCGTCACCGTAGCGGGCACGGGGCTGGGGATGATCGTCTCCGTGGCCATGGCCTACTCCCTTTCCAAGAGCCATGTGCCGGGGATGAAGCTGGCCTTCGGCGTGGTGCTGCTGACCATGTTCTTCAGCGGCGGCATGATTCCCTACTACCTGACCATCAAGAGCCTAGGGCTTATCGACAAGGTGGCCGTGATGATCCTCCCCACCTGCGTCAGCGTCTTCAACGTCATCGTGCTGAAGAACAACTTCGCCCAGGTGCCCCCCTCCCTGGAGGAATCCGCCCGGATCGACGGCGCCAATGACATGACCATCCTGTTTCGCATCGTGCTGCCCACCTGCAAGCCCATTCTGGCCACCATCGTCCTGTTCTACGCCGTGGAGCGCTGGAACGAGTGGTGGCACGCCATGCTCTTCATCACCACCCCCACCAAGCAGCCCTTGCAGATCGTCCTGCGGGAGGTCCTTTTCAACTTCGACCAGATGCGCAGCACCATCGGCGCATCCCTGGCCCAGAACACCAAGCCCGTCTACAACCGTTCCGTCCAGATGGCGACGGTGACGGTGGCCACTCTTCCCATTCTCTGTGTTTACCCCTTTTTGCAGAAATACTTTACCAAGGGCCTTATGATCGGCGCGGTAAAGGAATGATTCGGAACTTACGGCCCGGCCGTTTGTATTAGGAAACTCGATTTCAAAAAACAATGAACAAGGAGGAATTTCCCGTGAAGAAACTCAGTAAATTGCTCTGTACCGCCCTGGCAGCCGCCACGCTGGCCACTGCCGTCACCGGCTGCGGCGACGGTTCCAATCCCTCGTCCGGCACGCCTGCTTCCACCGGCGGTTCTTCCGCCAGCACCGGCGGGGATGAAAACCCCTACGCCGAGCATATGGAGATCACCATCGGCTCCTGGGACCTGGACTACGACGTGGACCCCAACGTGACCGATCCCCTGTATCAGAGCATCTTAGACAAGTTCAACATCTCCATTAAGACCATGAACACCACCTGGGACGACTACATCCAGAAAATCCAGACCTGGGCCGCCGGCGGCTCCACCCTCCCGGACCTGTTCTCCATCGACGCCGTGGGGCAGCCCTTCTACACCACCTGGGTCAAGGAGGGTATCGTCAAGCAGATTCCCGAAGACCTTTCCGCCTACCCCAACCTGAAAGCCATCATGGATCTGGCTGACACCACCGCTTACAAGGACCCCGACGGTCACTATTACTGCATTCCCAAGCCCAACTACGCCGACAACGTCCTTTGGGCCCTGGAAAAAGGCGTGTACGTTCGGAAGGACTGGCTGGAAGCCTGCGGCATCACCGCCGACCCCCAGAACATGGATGAACTCATCAAAAACATCCAGACCGTCATGGAGAAGAACCCCGAAGGCGCGGCCAACCTGGTGGGCATCACCGCCCAGAACAAGGCCCACTTCTTCAGCCTCATGCTCAACTACGCTCCCGAGGTGGCCAGTGGCATGAACTACTGGGTCAAGGACGCCGAAAACAAGTGGATCCCCGGCATCTTCACCGACCGCACCAAGACCGGTCTGCTGGAAATGAACAAGCTGTACACCTCCGGCGTCATGGATAAGGACATTCCCATCCTCAAGGACACCGAAGCCATGGATAAGTTCTGCGCCGGCAAGGCTGTGGCCCTCTGCGCCGCCCCCAACCTGACCACCGCCGTTATGGACAACTTCGCCAAGATCTTCCCCGACAAGGATTTCACCGAATGTGTGGCCTACTTGAAGCCCTGGCCGGCGGAAAACGGCAAGACTTACCGCTTCTCCACCCTGACCCATTGGGCCGAAACCTACATCAGCGGCAACTGCGACGACGCCAAGCGGGATCGCATCCTGGCCTTCTATGACTATATGCTGGGAGACGGCCTTACTGCTATGCGCTACGGCGAAGAAGGCGTGGATTACAAAATGGACGGCGACACCGTGGTCATCACCCGGGAAAAGGAAGCCGACGGCAACTTCGTGAACATCCACGACCTCCATCCCCAGCTGACCAACCTGAAAAGCGTCTTCACCTGGGACGGCGACTTTGCCCTGGTGGACCCCTCCGGCAACCAGACCGCACTGGGCATGGAACGGGACTACGCCGACTGGCTCCGGTCCAACACCGACATCGTGGAGACCAACTTCCAGCTGACCTACATGACCTACGAGAACCAGGATAAGACCATCTCCGACCCCTCTGACGAAATGATCAAGGTGGTCATGAGCGACGACGCCGAGGGCGCCTACGAATCCATGATCGCCACCCTGAAGGCCAACGGCTACGACGACGCCATCCAGAGCTTCAACGACGCCGCCAAGGCCATGGGCATCGAATAAGCCTTTCGTTTTCCGAAACAGGGAAGCCTTTTTCCGGGGCTTCCCTGTTTTCTGCAAAAAATTGCGGTTTTGGAGCTTTTGCAAGATTTTGCGGCAAATCCCGTCGATTTTCCCCAAAGAAACGCCTGCTGTTTTCTCCCTGAATCTGCTAGAATGAGGGAGTCCCTCGAAAGGAGACCTTGCCATGACCATGATGTCCTCCATGAACAATTTCAGCCGCCTGACCGAGGGCCGGTTCCTCTCCCCGGACTGCACCGTGGAAAACCCGGTCCTCCGGGAGGTGATCCGGAAAATCCCCACCGGCCAGGGTGGCTGGAGCCGCCTGCGCTTCACCTCCGCCTGCTCCCCGGAGGAACGGGAGCGGTTATTCTCCCTAGGCGTGACCCCCTCCCAGCTGGAAGCCGAGGATTCCTACGCCATTTTTGGAGAAAAGGACGTTCTCACCGTTTGCAGTGCCAATTTCCGGGGACAGCTTTACGGCGCGTACACCCTTCTCCAGCAGTCCTACTACCACGGCGGGAAAATCCCCGGCGGCGTGATCTTCAACCTTCCCCAGTGCTCCTTCCGGGGACTGAAGGTGTACCTTCCCGCCCCGGACGCCCTGGAGGAGTTTTACCGCACCGTGGATTTCCTCCTCTACTACCGCTGCAATACCATCATCATCGAGGTGGGCGGGGCCATGGAGTACCTCCGCCACCCGGAGATCAACGAAAGCTGGCTGGAATACTGCAAGGAAATGGGACGCTACCCGGAACGGGCCCGGGAGGTCCAGGGAATGTTCGGCTGGGCCAAGAACTCCATCCACTTTGAAAACGGCGGCGGCCGCTTCCTTTCCCAGGACACCGTCCGGGAGCTGGTCCGGTACTGCAGGGACCGGGGCATGGAGGTCATCCCCGAGGTCCCCAGCCTGAGCCATGCGGACTATCTGCTCAACGCCCACCAGGAGCTGGCCGAGCGGCCCTACGACCCCTTCCCCGATGTCTACTGCCCCTCCAATCCGGAGAGCTACCGGCTGCTTTTCGACGTTCTGGACGAGGTCCTGGACGTGTTCCGGCCCGGGACCGTCCACATCGGCCACGACGAGTGCTACTCCCTGGGTATCTGTGACCGGTGCAAGGGCAAGGACCCGGCGGAGCTTTACGCCGGGGACATCACCAAAATCCACGATTATCTGGCGGCCCGGGGCGTCCGCACAATGTTCTGGTCGGAGAAGGTCCTGAACGCTGTGACCAAAAGTGGCCAGCCCTTCGGCGGCGCGGAGCAGACCTGGAGCTGCTCCCGGAACACTACCTGCCATATTGCCGCTACCCATACCGCCATTGACAGGATCCCCCGGGACTGCCGGGCCCACAACTGGTACTGGGGCGTGGTGGAGTGGGGCGACCGGGAGTTCCACCAGCGGGGCATCCCCATGACCTTCGGCAACTGGAGCCCTCTAACCATCCGGAACTGGCAGGCCCGGGTGGATGCCGGAGCCCAGGGCGGCGCCCCCTCCCATTGGACCACCCTTTCCGAGGAAACCCTGCAGTACGACGGCGTTTTCACGGAAATTGTCTTTGGCGCCTTCCTTCAGTGGATTCCCGGCTATACCCCAGACCGGTACGCCGCCCTTCTGGAGGAAACCGCCCGGGAGCTTTTCCTTTACAAAAACCGGGAGGTCCTCGGGAAGCCCCACTTTTCCATTACCCATCGGACGACCCTGGACCGACCCTGGGAGTACCTGACCAGCGCCCCTCTGCTCCGGGAGCAGAACACCATCGGCAGCTATCTGGTGGAATACCAAAGCGGCCGCACCCTGGAGATTCCCCTGATTTATGGCCGGAATATCGGAAATCCCTTCCGCAGCTGGCAGCTCCGGGAGGACCCGGATTTTGACTGTTACCGCTGCGACTGCGCCCTGTGCGGCATGACCCTGACCACCCTGCCCCTCCGGCAGAAAAACGGCGAAACCCATTATCGCATGGTAGTGGAAAACCCCTTTCCCGGGGACCCGGTAACCGGCATCCGCATCCGGAAGACCGCCTCCGATCCCGGAGAAATCCTGCTCACCTCCTTTTCCGCAGAGGAACAAGCGCCGGCATTCGATTCAGACGCCGTCTTCATGCCCCTGCACTACTGAAAAAGCGAAGCGCATCCCATGTACGGATGCGCTTCGCTTTTGTTTAAGTGCTTTAGCAAAAAGAAAATAAACCCCCAGCTCTGCTGGGGAGAGTAAA
>ERZ827363.2368-NODE-2368-length-16308-cov-5.291023_pt1 | contig 16308 bp, 14 predicted proteins | sample MGYA00519776_ERZ827363 | MGnify/ENA primary metagenome ERZ827363 (study PRJEB31778, sample SAMEA3449288) | human gut metagenome | biome: human gut; feature: human-associated habitat; material: faeces | place: United Kingdom | collected 2010/2012 ...
GGGCTTCATACGCCGCGCGGCAGCGGTTCAGGCGGTCTGTCAGTTCCCGCAGTTTTCCGATGAAAGCGGCTTTCTCCTGCCATTCCTCGGTTTTCATTGGCTTTTTGGGGCGCATCGGCCGAAGTTCAGTTCATGGATCACCGACAGGATGGTTTCATCGTCATCCCAGTCGGCAGAAAACGCTGTCGGCGCATAAGTGCCATCCAGCAAGACCATCACTCTCCCCTGCTCAATGCGCAGAGTCACATCTTTGCGCCGGGCGCAGACGATGGCGAGATTTCCGATCTGCTTCATAAGGTAAGCACATCCTTTCTTACGCGGCCTACAAAGCCATAGGCAGCACCTTGCGGCTCCACAGGTCAACAAACTTTTTTACTTCTTCCGTAGGGTCACTGTTATGGTCACCGTGGATCTGCGCGATTTTGCCATCACGCACCTCCACGGTCACATACGGCTTTTTCGGTTCTTCCACGCGGCGGACAAATACAATTAAGCATCTTCCCTCTGCCACTTTGTCAATATAGTTGCCAACACAGTGGTGCAACGCCTTTCCTTCGTCAACAAGATCATTGGCCCGCTTCGGACAGACGATTTGCAGTGCTTCACTGGAAAGAGCCGCTTTTCGTGCAAAGCTCGCATAAGCCATGCAGAATGCCTTGTTTTTCTTTGCGTCGTTGATCTTTTGGATACGCTCTGCTTCTCGGTCATGCGTCGCCGCGCAGTTTTTCGGGAATAGCACCGACTTATCTTTCATGTCATAGGCCTGTCTGCGGCACATATTCAGATAGTCAACATACGTTGTCACCAGCGTTTCCATCGTCGGATCACGATACCCATTAGCCGGGCGTGTCTCACAATAAATCGGGAACTGAGCATCCATATAGTGCATGAACTTTTCCGCTGTCATGTATTGAAACACGTCTGCGGGAATCTCCGACACCTTGTTGCGGAGCTGCCACTGAAACAGTTCGGCTCTTCCTTGCAGGTGGATTGCCACATATGCCTGATACGTCTTCAGCAGCGATACGCCTGCTTTTTGCTCCCGCAGCACAGACACATCCTGTTTTTCCACGCGCAGAATGCGGTGCGTTTTGGCCTGCGTTTCATCCAGCGCATCACTGAAGCCGTGCCGGTAGACAACATCGGCAACAATGTTCTCAAAGCCCACTTTCGTCAGTCGTTCGACCAAACGCGGATACTGTAAGTACATTGCCAGATAGTAGCTGACCTGCATCGGAATACCTGTCCGCTCATAGAATTGCCGCAGTGCGCAGTATTCCCAACGTGAACCGCGCAGAGCATTTTCAAGCCCCGGAAGATATACCTCGCCGGTTTCTTCTGAAATAAAGCACTCCATTCCAAACAGTGCCCCCGGATGATAGCCACGCCGCCAGTGGGTTGCGCTGTCATAGCCGCTGTCATAATAGTAGGGCTCAATGGTTACCTTTTTGCCGTCATCGCTGCGGACGAATATGCGCATGACTTCATATGCGGATTTTCTGGCAGTATCCTTCCCTTTGATGTAGGACCAGTACAGCTTATAGATGCGCACCACAAGCTCCTGCGGGCTGATTTGCTGGACTACCTGACAAGTTTCCCTGTCTTCATGGTAGGCAGCCCTTCTCCCCTGCGCCTTGTCTATGACCTTCTGGTCACATTTTGGGCAGCGCAAAATATCGTTGTTTTTGGGCCTTTTTATTACAGAAAACTTCTCGCAATAGGTGCAGTACACCTGTGTTTTGACTCGGCCGTTATTGTAGTCATAGAACAGATAGTGCGGCATTATGTGCTTATCTGCCCAGCGCTTCAGGTTGGCGGGCGTTTTCGGCACACTGCGCATTTTGTCCCGAACTACAGTATCACGCTTGTAACGGCGGATTTTCGCCTGTCGGTCACGGATATCCTGTTGATAATCGTCCAAATGCCTCAGCACCAATGTCGGATTTGCTTCAACATGGATGTACCTTGCAATCGTATGACATCCTGTTTTTTTATAAAACACACAAGCGGGCAGGAATGACCCACTATAATAACCCGTCAGATTTGTCAGCATGGCATCCCGCCATTTGACGTTTCCTGCGGCATCGCGTTCCAGCGTGGCAAAGTCATCCTTACCCTGAAACACGACCCACTTCGGCATACGGTCGTTTGCTTTTAGCCGTTCGCATTCATAGAAGCAAACTGTCAGCACCCTATGCCCGCCGAGCAGCTTGACGGCGGCGGTGACAAGGTATTTCACCCGATCCGTGTACAGCACCCCGGCATTCAGGCTGATGTGCAGCGGAACATTGGCCGCATGGCGGCAGGCTCGTTTGTCCAGTTTCATCCTGCTGCCTCCTCTGTGCCAAAGTCACCGAAAGTAAGCTGTTCTTCGTCCGCAGGTTTCGGGGCAGGCTTGGGTGTTGCTTTCTTGGGCTTATCCTTTTTGCCTTTGCCTGCCTTGGGCGCTTTCCCATTATAGTTTTTGGGGACAAACTTTTCTTCCGGTTCAGCGTCCTCCTTGGCATCGGCATCACGGAAATACTCCCGCGCCCACTGGTAGCAGAGCTCGTCCGGCACATCGCCGCCGAAACCGCCGCCCATAGGCTTTTCGTCGTTGTCCCTCATTTCCTGTTCCAGATATTCCCGCGCTTTGCGGTTGATATAGTGGAAGCAGTTTACCATCTTTTTCTTGGGGTTCATCACAAGCCGGGCAAAGGCAGGATCAGCCAGACATTCGGTCTGCACATCTTCCATGACGCAGAGCTTCATGTTGCGGCGGGTCAGACGTTCGGTGTCCTGCGAGACGCGGTTCATGGATGCCTGCATCACGTCGTCATCCGACATGGCTGCAAGGCGGTCCAGTTCCTGCTGTTCCCGCAGTTTCTTTTGTGCCTGTTTTGCCTCCCATTCGGCTTTGCGCTTGGCTTCGGCGGCATCAAATTTAGCCTTTTTGCGGGCTTCTTCCGCGTCCTCCGCTTGCGGTTCCGGCTTCGGGGGTTCAACCGGCTCAAATTCTTCGCTGAAAGAATCTACGGTTTCACTGTCCGAGGACACCTCGAAAGCATCATCCTCGGCATCGCGGTTCATCATATCAATTTCAGATAATATACCCATTGTCCTATCCTTTCTAAAAAAGGCAGAGAGCCGCCATACGGTAGCTCTCTGCCATAACTTTTGCGCGGCTTTAGGCCGCATTTTCTTTTGCTTCTTCCTGCCGCAAAGCAAGCTGCCAGTCATCTATACCCTTGTAGGCAGTATTCCAGACAAGGCTTGTGCTTTGCAGCCCGGCCGCATGGGCGATCTGCTGGACCTTTTCGGCCGCAGATGCCACATACTCATTTTCTAACTTGTCCATGTCGTAGGCTTCCACGACCAGCTTGGTGCCGTTCTGCGCCATGCAGCGCAGCGCGGATTCCAAGCCGTTCAGACTGTTCACCCCTGCCACAGCGATAAATGAGCGTCCTGTCAGGCAGTGAGCAATATCGGCTTTGAGCAGCCCTTCCGTCACATACACGGTCTTGGCAAACGGCTCGCCCACAAAATGCAGCGGGCTGCCGGAGGTCACACCATGCGGCTTACCGATTGAGGACAACCAGATATACTTAGCCCCGCTTTTACCCGGTGGGTCATCCCTGCGGCGCAGCGGTGTGTCCAGCCGTATCTGCATACCGCAGATCAGACCATCTAAACCGACAGCCGGGAGCAAGATGCCCGCCGTGCGGCTGCCGAAGTTGATCGTCCACCGCCCGGCATCGTCTTGATAAAAGCCCGGCACACCCTGCAAGGTGCAGCCATGCCGCCGCAAGCGCTCGGCATAACTGCGGCACAGAAACGCAGGCGGGGTCGATTTGAACCCGAACCTTGCAATCTGTTCCTCGGTCAGCCCACGCCGCGGTGACAGCAAGTGCGCTTTGTGCGTGGGTGTCAGCGGCAGCATGGAGAGCAGCAGCGAGTAGGTCTGGTGTATCTCCTGCGGGGCGGCACGGGCATTTTGCCCCGGCTTTACCCCGATGCAGTCATTCACTCTTGGTCGGGGTGTGTACCGCCCCAGTGCCTCGCATATCTCGCGGTAGGCATCGGCATTGCTGGTGCAGTAATAGTGGGCATACAGTGCCAGCATACCGCCCGCCGCGCCGCAGCGATTGCAGCGCCAGACGTTTTTGTCTGTGTTGACGTTGAGCCGCCCCCGCTGATCCCCGCAAAAGGGGCAGTTTAGGTACAGGCTCGACGGCAGACGGCGGCGGACGGTAAGCCCCAGAAGTTCTACCACATCGGCAATGCCAAACGGAAACGTATCGGAAGATGAGGTCATGCAAAACGGCCTCCTTCCCGGTTATCCTGCCTGTTTCTCCTGCAAGCTGTCCCATATGATGGCGGCCGCCGCGCGAAGAATGTTGTTCTCGCCCTGATAGCCTTTCACATACCAGCGCAGGCTGGCGGCACGGCGGTCAGCGACCTGTGCCAGCGTCCAGCCCTTGCAGGTGCCGCAGTCTACGATGACGTTCTGCGCCTGCTCGTAGGTCATCTGCTGACGGATCTCCTCCACCGGGCTGCTTTGGGTATATGCAGTGGCGGGCGGTTCCTGTTCCAGCACAATGACATTCTGCGGCGGTTCTGGCGGGGTCTGTGCAGACTGCACGGATTCTGGCACAACCGTCTTAGGCTTTTTTACAACTTCTGCCGTGGTCTGTTCGGGAACGGGCATATCGTCCGCCATGATGGCATCCAGCGGGTCAGCCTTGGCAGACTCCTGCGGGGTAGCTTTCACGGGCTCCGGCTGCTTCTGCACAGATTCTGTGACTTCCGCTTTCGTCTGTACCGGCTTGGCAGCTACCGTTTTTACCTGAACAGGCTTTGCAATCTCTGCTTTTGCACCTACCGGCACTTCGCTGCCGTACTCCTCGGATTCACTGCCCACATCGGCAAACTGGATGCCAAAGCCCGCATTGGAGAGCGCCGTGTCCAGCGCTTCTTCCTGCGCAGCCTCCACATACAGCCCACCGGGCGTTGCGTCCAGCGTGCAGTTGGCAACATAGCTGCTCAACGGCTCGGCATCCTCGCGGTCACGGTAGACCTTGGCTTCAAAAATGGCCATCTTCTCGGTGATGCGCAGGGCGTTGAGCTTCAGCCGCCCCGTGGGGCAAGCCAGCCGGAACCACAGCTTTTTGTACCGCAGGTCAAGGCGCATCACGTCATCCCCGGTTTTGCGGGAAGTTGTGCGGCGCAGGAATTTCAGCGGGTCAAAGCCGGGTACATGGTTTAAGGATGCCACAGCGGCGTTGGTAGTGTACAGCATAGGTTCTTGATTCCCTTTCATGGGTGATTTCTCCCTTCAATTTTGTATTCAGCCGGCCTGTTGCAGTTCCGGCAGTGCATTTCGTTCGGTGTGGTAGGCCTTGCAGTACAGGCGGATACGCTCGCCAAGCATGGTGTTGCGCTTGCTGATGTCGGCGCGGTGAACCGCCATAAACAGAATCGGCTTATGCCCCACAAGGATGACTTTTTTCTTGGCGCGGGTCACGGCTGTATACAATAAATTGCGATACAGCATGATTGTGTGCGCCTTGACGATGGGGATAATGACCGTTTCAAACTCTGACCCCATCGCTTTATGAATCGTTGTGGCATAAGCAAGGTCAACGTGTGCCAGCTGTTCTGCTGTGTAGTTCATTTTGCGGTCGCCGCCAAACTCCATCTGCACGAGCCGTTCACCTTTGCTGCCTGTGGTAATCCCGGTGATAAAACCGAGATCACCGTTGGACACTTTCTCGGTGTTCTTTGTCTGCATAACACGGTCATGGACACGGAAGATACGGCTTCCAATCTTCACTTCTTCCTCGGTCGAACGGAACGGGTTGACCCGTTCCCGGATGGCTCGGTTAAGCTGCTCGGATGCTGCCTCGCCTTTCTCGCGGAACGGCGAAAGGATCTGCACATTCTCGATGCCACGCTCGGCGGCTTCCTTGCAGTAAATATCTTGGATGCGCCGCGCCGTCTCGATTTGCGTCGGGCTGTCCACAAACACAAAATCATTGCCGTAGTACAGCTTGGTGCTGCCCTCGTTGATGAACTTCGCATTGTAGGCAATCAATCCGTCTTTCGACTGGCGGAAGATCCAATCCAGCACCGTGACAGGCACCATTCCGCTGTGGATCAGCTCGTAGAACACGTTGCCGGCGCCCACGCTGGGAAGCTGGTTCGGGTCGCCCACAAGAACGACCCGCGTGTGCTGACCGATACGCTTGAAAAACTGCTGTGCCAGCCACATATCCACCATAGAAAACTCGTCCACAATGACGAGGTCTGCATCCACAAAGCGAACGCGCTCGCCATCGCCCACTTCTTCCCCGGTGCCAAGCCCCAGTGCGCTGTGCAGCGTGCGGGCTTCGTCTATGCCGGTGCTTTCCGCCATACGGCGGCTGGCACGGCCTGTGGGAGCCATAAGGGCAAACTTTCCTTTCGGGTGCAGGTTCTTGAACACCTCGATGATGGCCTTTAACACGGTGGTCTTGCCGGTACCGGGTGAGCCGGTGATAATCGTCAGCCCATGCTGAAATGCCGTGCGCACCGCCTGCTCCTGCTTTTGGGAAAGCGTGATACCCAGGCTTTCGCGCACCGATTCCAGCGCGGATTCAATGTTCTCTGCCACGCTGATGTTGGCAAGCCGCGCGGCAATCATGCGGGCGGTATCATCCTCCTGCCCAAACACGCGCGGGCTGTACAGGTACTGCTTGTAGGCGACCACTGCGCCGTGCAGAATCATCTGCCGCAGGGTTTCCTGCACTTCCTCGGCGCGGATGCGCTGTTCCGGGATGGGAATTGGTGCATTGAGCAAGAGCAGCGTTTCTTTTACTAAATCTTCCGATGGCAGAAACAGATGCCCCGATTTACTGCGGGCATCCTCCAACGTGTACAGCACCGCGCCCTTGATGCGCTCGGCGCTGTGCAGGCGGTTATCCGTCTTGCGGACGATGCCGTCCACACGCTTGAATCCGAACCCGGAAATCTGGCACAGATCATACGGGCATTTTTTGAGGATGTCCACACACGCCGGACCAAAGTTCTGATAAATTTTCAGCGCCGTGGCGGGCGTGATTTTGAACGGTCCCAAAAGGCTCATAAGATTGCGCAGGACGCGGCTCTCGGCGTAGGATTCCTCAATGTCCTTGAGTTTGCCCTCGGTGATGCCGCGGATTTGCAGCAGCTTCTCCGGCTCATTGTCAAGGATATTCAAGGTATCCGGGCCGAACGTGGCGACAATATCCTCTGCCGTCTTGGGGCCGATGCCCTTGATAAGCCCGGAACCAAGATACGCCAACAGTCCGTCCGCTGTCTGCGGAACGATTTCTTGCCACTGCTCGACTTGCAGCTGATAGCCGTACTTGCTCTCCACCCATTCGCCGTCCAGTTCCAGCTCTACCGCCTTAGTGCGGGGCAGTTCGTACCCCACCGCCGTAAAGCGCAGCATACGGTCGCCGTAGTAGCGACCGCTGCAAGCCTGCGGCGGGATGCGCGGGTCACTGGTCTTGACAACGATGATGGAGAATTTGTTTGCTTCATTGTAAAAAATCGTAGATTCGTAGGTGACACGGCAGCCAGTAATGCCGCTGTGTTCCTGTTCACTGTCGTGCATAGGCACGCTCCCTTCTTTGTCAGGCGGCTTCGTCTGCCGCCTTTGCCTTGATGCTGAACCGCCGCGATTCCGACACTGTGACGTATTCATCGTAAATATCCGGGTGCAGCAACTTCAGCTTTTGGAGATTGTCTTTCGTGATGCCTGTCCGGCTGACGGGATTGTAGCTGATAGTGTACTGTGTACCGCCGTATTCCCCCATTGCCATGCAGCTGCCGCCCAGTTTGGCAACCATTTGGCCTTTCAGCCGCTGCATTTCTGTGTCCAGCGTTTTGACCCGCGTTTCTACCAACTGCTTTTGCTCCTGTAAGCGGAGGTATCGCAGCATGGTGGCTGATAAGTCGTTGCCGAGCTGAATAGTGGGAATGGTTTTTCCGACGGCACCTATATAAAATGTATTTCTCAAAGCCGATTGGCTCTGAAACAAAATAAAAAGCGAGAATAATCGCAGGCCATGCCTGATGTTCACGGCAAACCCTGAACTGCGATCATTCTTGCAATTGTCGGCTGTTTTCACCCGGTATAAAAAGAAAAGTGCCGGCAGCGTCCACCCAGAACGGGCAGAACAAGACTATTGGCACGAATTACAAACTTAAACAACGTGTGCACAAGACACAAAAATCATTTACGGGTGGAATATAGCATATTTTTGTTTGCACTGTCAATCATGGGCACTTTTTAGCTCAATCAATTTTCTATTCTTGATTTTAATTCTAAAGTTTATGTTGCTATACCATACTTTTTCATTTTGTGTAAGGATTTCATTTCAGCATACTCAATCATGCCAACAATCCCTATTCGTCCATGCACCCAAACAAGCATTTCAGACTTCTCGTAGTTTGTTGTTTTGTATATAACCTTCATTTTATACTATTTGTATAGATTCTCGTATAGCTCAATTTGCTTTTTCTCTTTTTTGCGCGAAACAATCTTCTTTATAATTTGCTTTTTTTACTTGTTCCTTCCTTATTTTATACCTATCAACGTTTATTTTGTTTTTTTACTCTCGTGTGAAGAAAACTACTGTTTCTGGTATGGCGCTTTTATTCCATCAAAGGCCATCTCTACAATAACAAACGCCTCAATGTCCCTTACAATCATACAATAGATTCTTTCGCACAAAAATCAGTTTTTTTCCCCAGCGTTTTTCTACCACAGTGCCCCCACTCTCGGTTTTTCTTTTGTAAAAGAAGTTTTTTTCGCGCAAAAAATCTCCGTCGATCCTATTCATCATTTACAAAGGCTTCTGCTTTTCGAACAAAAAGGAGCTTCTTTCGTACAAAATCGCGGCTTTCTTTTTGTTCTTCTCTGCCTTTTGAAACACACCGGATATACAGTCACCTTCTACAAACGAAGTTTCTTTCACGCAAAAAATCATTGAAATTGCTTGGCGTTCTCTTCATCCCCTTCTCCCCTTCTTCACCGTAAAAGAAGATTTCTTCGCGCAAAATTTTCTGCCCATTCCTCAACCCTCCCCTTCTCTAACGTATGATCCTAAACATAGCAAAAATAGATTCTTTCGCGCAAAAAAGCAACAAGCCTCACAAAAAGAAGTTTTTTTCTGCAGTAAGTGAAGATTCTTTCAGGCAAAAATAGCGAAAGAATCTATTTTCCCGCATGAAAAAAACTGCTTTCTCGGGTGAAAGAATCTTCTTTATCCGACGAAAGGAACTGCTTTGTCCCATGAAAAAAACTGTTTTTCTACATATATAAATAAAAGTAAAAAATAAAAGATAAATCTGTAACTAGAAAAAAAACGATTTGATTTTAAAACCCAAATTATTGACACCTAAATGAAAGAAGCGTATTATTATAACTATATTTGTGGAAGTATACCTATAAACCGTTGTTTTCAAGCAGTACTCGTAATACAGTACGATACAACGTCAATAAACTATTTCGCGGAAAGGAATAGGGCTGTACATTCTGAAATTCCGCTGCTGCCCTTTTAGTAACATGAAGAAAAACAGCGACAATATCAAAGATAACGATACTATCGAGGCTATCGTTGGGGAAGTTCTCACGGAACAAGAGGCGGAAGAGAAAAAAGCTGCCATCGCCAAGAGAAACGACAGAAACCTGATCTTTGGTTCCTATATTACGAAGAGCAATGACTTGATACAAAAGACAAAGTACTCCCTCCCCCGCAATGAGCAAAAGATTCTTTTTATGCTTTTGTCCAAAATCGATCAAAAAAGGGATACGGATGCCTCTAAGTACTATACAATTACCTTCAGTGAGTTCTCGAAGCTGACGGGCGTGAACGCGATGGACTCCAGCTATATAAAGTATCTGCAGGAAACTGTAAACAGTCTGGCCAGCAGATTCTTTTGGGTACCGAATCCAAATGGGACGGGATACAACCAAATGGCGTGGATACTACCAACGGTTGAGGTGAACACCAAAGACAAGACCATAAAAATGCAGTTTCACCCCAAGATCTGGAAAGATATTGCACAACTTACCAGTAACTACACATCGTATTCAATCGAGTATTTGCTCATGATGCAATCCACGTATTCGATGCGTGTGTACGAAATCATACTGTCGTATGACAATGGGGATCGGGATTACGGCTACAACAATGGGCTGGTGTTTGAGCCTGTTACAGAAAAAATACTGAGCAAATTTCCTGAAAAGCGTGAAGAGTTAAAAGGATTCAAATACAAGAGATTCGAGACGGATGAATTTAAAAGCATCCTCTCTGTTCCTCCACTGGATGAACAGAACCGAAGCAAAAGCAAGAAAAAGGACGATCCTGAACCAAAATATAGCCGCGAGAGAACGCTGGCTGAAAAGTATCCCACATTTACAGCGTTTGAAAATAATGTCTTAAAAATAGTCAAAAAAGAAATCAATGAACTAACGGATTTGTGGTTTGACTATGTTCCGGTAAGAATAAAGGGAGAACGGAAGTACAAGTATCTCTATATTTTTATTAAGTATAAGACGAAAGAAGAAATGCGCAAAGTTCGGGCTTTCCACGACAGCAAAGACCCGGATTTGGAGATGCCTAGAAGACCGAGACGGCGCAATAAGATGGCGGAAAGTCAGGCAACGCCGGAGATGCTTTCTGCGCCGATTCCTGATTCTATTCTTGATATGACCTTCCGTAATGCGCGAAATATTATCAGAGCAAAAGCAGAATATAGTGAGTTGGAAAAACTGCTATCAGCAGAAGAAAGAAATATCCTTGAAGATATCTTCACTTACACATCAAAGATTTTGACAAACCAGAAAAAGCGGGAACAGGCAGAGGAAACGCTTGAGGCGCTGAACCGAATCATAAAAGATAATAACGGACTGAAAACATGGGCTCTTGGAATGTGCAGTAAGTTCAAGACTATGTTTGCATCGTCTACAGAACGAAAATCGGCACAATATTATAGAACAGTGGTTTATAATGAAATTGCTGAAAACACGGCAGTGACGATTGAAAATGGAAAGCAATGGTTGAATTGGAATGGAACGAAAAAGACGTTCAAGTTGGATATGTTTGATGAAGGCGATTAAATAAGAGTAATTGTCAAAAACCAATATCAGAATGAGCAGATAGGGCAGGCCTTATTTTCCAGATGAGGGCTGCCCTATCTGTTTGCCAAGAGCAACATGGATTTTAGAATTATGAAAAAAATAGGGATACAATTTGCATGGTGAACACAAATAATGCAGCAAAGCGTACGGACAAATACAGCAACATGAACTTTAGAAATGCGATATGAAGAAGGAGTACGGTAAGAAGAGAATACAGGCTTGATTATCTGACAAAAACGGTTGACAAAAAGATTGAACATGATATAATAAAACTACAAACAGCAACATGAACTTTAGAATCTAACGACACATACCATTATATCTTACGGGGGATATTTTAGATGGCAACGACGATTACAGTAGCAATTGAGAAGGGCGGCTGCGGAAAGACGACCACGGTACTAAATTTGGCTGATTTGGCTGGTAATGAGGCAAGAGTACTGTGCATTGATACAGACCCGCAGGGTAATTTGACCTATAGTCTGGAAGGCACACGCATAACAGATGAAGAATTTACAGGACACGCCCTGTACGATCTTTATAATGACTTTGAGAAAGTTCATGCCGGTGAAAAATCTGTGCGGGACTATGTCGTTGAAACAAACTTAGATAATGTGGATTTGATTCCGGCAAGTCTGGAAACACCAAAAATCAATACAAAAGCAAAAGAACTGATTGATGCAATAAAGCAAGGTAAAATGGATAGCGTGGAGAACCTGGAATACGAAACGCAAATCCTTAAATATTTCGTAAGCCTTGTGCAGGATGATTACGATTACATATTTATCGATACGCAGCCTAGCAGGGATAGTTTGCTGGTTACCAGCTCGCTGCTGGCCGCGGATTACATTTTGATACCTGCCAAAAGTGGCAGCTACGCGGTGGATTCGGCGTTCCGCACCTATACATACTGTAACCAGCTGCGGGAGCAGGGGATTGCGGCACAAAAAGGTGTTGGCCTGATTCAGACAATGGTTCAACAGAGTCAGGCATTCAATATTACGAGGGAAAATTATCTTCGCGTTTTAGGCAATGCGGTTTTCCATGCGCAGATTCGTTTTGGTAAAGCAGTCGAAGCAAGCGAAATGGCCGGTATGCCGGTTGTTGAATATGCAAAGACGCAGCCCACCGCAAAGTCTTATGTTGCTGCGTGGAAAGAATTGAAGCAAATCTTGGCGGAAAGCGAGGAAAAGTAAAATGGCTATGAAAACGGCTCCCAAAAGAAAACTCGTGTCTATGGATGCCCCCTCGCGAGAAGCTGTGCGAAAAGGAAACGACAATGATGCTGCAGGAAAGACCGGCTTGCTGGAAAATGGTGTTGATTCCAAAATTATGGACATCTGCATTGATGATATCCGCTTGAACCCCGATAATGCAATCTTTGTTGAAAATGACACGGAAGAGGATATTAACAACCTGGCCTATGATATTGAAAAGAATGGCTTGCTGCACAATCTCGTGGTCTTTGAAGTAATGGAAAAAAATGCCGAGGGTAGGGGAGAAAAGCGGGCCTATATGCTCCTTTCCGGCGAACGCAGATATAAGGCCATCAAGAAGCTGTATGAAAGAGGAAAGTTTACCTATAAAACAATTAAGGGCTGCCGTGTTATCACAACGCGGATGAATAAAACTCAGAAAAAAGCTCTTCTTTACAGTGCCAATCTGCAAGTGCGTGGAGGTTTTTCCGACGAAAGCATCCGCCGAAAAGTAGTAGGGGAGTTTGTTAAATGTTTACAGCAAGCACCCTATAATATGACGGAGGCAGAAGCTAAGCGTTTTACGAAAGAAATTGCGCCCGATAAAACCAAGACCTTGAATAAAGATCTGCGCATCGAAAACGATTTAAATAGAGATTTACTCCAAATGCTTGACCAGAGGCTGCTGGGGCGCAGTGAATGCGAAATTTATGTTCGCTTTACACCAGAGCAACAGCAGAAAATTGCGGAACAGTATAAAAAGTTGTTGACAATCGACTGCCATGGCGAGGAAAGAGCCAATACGCCGAAATCGCACTTGGAAGAAAAACGCGACGACATCCATAATGCCTTCCTAGAAGATTTGAAAGATTCGCTTCTGGAAAAGTATATGCGTGATACGGATGCAAAAATTGATGCGGCCTGCGCAAAGTTTGAAAAAGGCTACGCAGAGCTGTTGGCTATGAGCGAAGCCTATGAGGCGGCCTTAATCTCCGGCAATGAGGCTGTTGCCGAGATAAAAAAAGAGGAAACTCTGAAACGGAAAGAAACCAACGCAAGTGCAGAAGGAAAGACTTTTGTACAGAAGAATGTGAAAGCAGTAGCGGAAAAAATCGGCCGAAAAATCGAAAGCCGCAGCTACCAAAAGGGGCTGAAAGATATGACGCGAGAGGCTCGTCTGCAGGATATTGAAGCGCTGGATGATCTGATTGAAAAAGCAACCAGACTGCGCCAGATGATTGAAGAACAGCATTAAGAGCGGTAAAAACCAAGTATTATGAAAGATGAAAAAGTAAAAATCAATATGCGGGTGGGCCAACGCTTGCGGGAGGTCTTGGAAGGCCGCGCGGCTGTGGAAGATATTCGAGTCGGAACCCTTACCAACCGCTTGCTTCAAGAGGAACTAGGCAAAGTTCTTGCAGTAGGCGCAGAACATTGTGTGGTAGAGGGCGAGGATGAATACGAACAGCACCGTGAGGAGATAGCCAAAAGTCGAGATCAATATTATATTTTCCCTTCCGATGCTGCAGTTGATGACAATATGTCCACCAAAGAGGACAACACCGTGTTCCCGCAAATTTCGCTCTACTTTACGAAGGAGCAGCACGAGGTGATGAATGAGATCGTGTTGCGGCGGGGTGCATGGAAAACCGTGCAAAATGGTCATGTAAAGTCATATCGGTATGTTATTGTAGGGATGCTGCTCAATAATCCTGCGTGCCGCAAGCTTGGTGCAGCAGGGAAGTAGCCATAAAGAAGATTCTTTCGCGCAAAAAAGCCGGGTGAAATAACCCGGCTTTTTTGTAAAAGTAAACCGAAACGTAATATATACAAATAAAAATACATATTGTATATGATGCGGTGCAAATTGGGTACTTATTTACAGCAAAAACTTCCGTTTTATAAAGGCGCTGCGCTCTCGCAGTAGAGATATTTTCGCTGATGGCAGGAATCGGTATAGCGTCCATGTCGCTGGTACCTGTAAAATAGTCCTTCAGCGCTTCTACGGTGCTGTCGCCGGTAATGCTGCCGCCGGTTTGCCCACTGATAGAACTTGCCGCGCTTTGCTGCACATGGCGGCTTACCATGCCTGAAAGCCCGCTTGCAAAGATATTGCCGGGCGTGGTTTTCGTATTAGTAGTGGGAGCGGCGGCTTTTGCAACGCCCAGCCCCATAAAGGCTTAGCCGATTTCAAAACCACGAAAAGCCAGCAGTACCTCGGACAGCATCGAGCCGGGCGAGCGTGAAACACCGATGCCCAGAGAGTGCAGGATACCGTCCAACTTTGTGACGACTTTCAGAAAGGCAATCGCACACAGAAGCCACAGGAACAGATTGCCGGAGACTGCATCCTTACCTTGCGAGTCCACGGCCGCAGCAGTTTCATCCTTGATCAAGGAAAAGACAGCCACAGCCGGGCAGTACAAAAATGCAAGATTAATAGCGGTTAATAGAGCAAACAGAGTTTTTTTCATGCAAAAAATCTCCTATAAGGATATCACGGCATATTTCGCTACCAAGAACGAGAAGAAGGAATGAGACCCGGAGGTGTACACAGCTGCTCATGGCCTTTGCATAGAACTTGGTACAAATACGGCCGAAGTTCTACGCAAAATATAATCTTTGTAAGAAGAAGTTGACTGGTTCAGTTCAGTTCAACCCCGGCAAAAAGTAGGTGCGCAGTTTCTTCATGCTGGGTACGTCAAGGGGGTATTGGTTCACGTCCTGCATGACAAGAGAGCAGTGGTTCAGACGGTCTTTGGCGGTAAGCATCTGGCCGTGCAGTGCGGTCGGCCTCCGTCATGGAGGCAAAGGGACTACGCCTGTCCGTCGCCGAGATCGCCGCGCAGGTAGGCTATGCAAACCAGAGCAAATTCGCAAAGGTGTTCCGTGAAAAAGACGGCGTATCGCCGCTAGAATACCGCCGCACCGTGCATCTGGGGGCTTTTCATTTGCCGCACGGTGCATTATAATATGGCTGTAAAAGCAAAAATTTCAAGGAGGATTTATCATGGAATTTGCCGAGGTTGTAAAAAATCGTTATTCTTGCAAAAAGTACGATGGAAAGCAGATTTCGGCAGAACAGCTGGACGCTGTTCTGCAGGCGGGCCGCCTTGCGCCGACTGCTAAAAACCTGCAGGGCCAGCGTATTTACGTTGTGCAGTCCGCGGAAGGGCTGGCTAAGATTGACGAGCTAACTCCCTGCCGCTACGGTGCGCCCACGGTTTTGGTGGTTGCCTTTGACAAAAACAGCGTGTTTGTCTACCCGGGTGAGGAAGCCAATTCCGGTGTGGAGGATGCATCCATCGTCGCCACCCACATGATGCTGGCCGCGACGAACACGGGCGTGGACAGCTGCTGGCTGAACTTTTTTGACCCTGCCGCTGTCGCCAAAGCCTTTGACCTGCCGGAAAATGAGCAGGTCCTGATGCTGCTGGACCTCGGCTTTGCCGCAGAAGGCTTTGTCCCGCTGCCCAACCACACCTCCCGCAAACCGCTGGAAGAGACGGTCAAGTACCTGTAATTTCGCGCACCTGCATTTCCACACATTTCACACCAAATTTTCCGCGTCTTTTCAGTTTCGTGCGGTACAATAACGGCAGGAAATGAGGTGCTGATACATGCGCGTACTGATTGTTGAGGATGAGCGCCTGCTGGCGGAATCCTTAAAAACGCTGCTGGAACGCAAGGGCTTTACCGTGGAGACTGCCTACGACGGCATAAGCGGGGCAGAGTATGCCGAAACCGGCATATATGACTTGCTGATACTGGATGTGATGCGCCTTTTGATGCAGGCAGGGGAGAACAACACCCCGAAGGAAACCATCCTGACCTATGTGTGGGGCTTCGACTCTGATGCCGTAGAAAACAACGTAGAAGTGTACATTGGCTTTCTGCGCAAAAAGCTCAAGGCAATACCGCACAATTCTAAGTGCCGATACGGCGAGCGAGGTGCGGCAGATG
>ERZ827363.2376-NODE-2376-length-16267-cov-5.523316_pt1 | contig 16267 bp, 20 predicted proteins | sample MGYA00519776_ERZ827363 | MGnify/ENA primary metagenome ERZ827363 (study PRJEB31778, sample SAMEA3449288) | human gut metagenome | biome: human gut; feature: human-associated habitat; material: faeces | place: United Kingdom | collected 2010/2012 ...
ATGCAGCTGCCGCCCATGTATTCAGCGGTCAAGGTCAATGGACGTAAGCTCTATGAATATGCACGGGCAGGAGAAGAAGTGGAACGCCCTGTCCGGCAGGTAACCATTTATGAATTCACACGCACCAGTGAGATTGGCTACGAGGAAGGTCTAGCCCGTTTTCGTTTCCGGGTCAAATGCAGCAAGGGCACCTATATCCGGACCTTGTCTGTGGACCTTGGTCAGAAACTGGGCTATGCTGCCCATATGTCTCATCTGACACGGACCAGTGCTGCCGGTTTGTCACTGGAAGATGCCCTGACCTTAGAAGAAGTGGCTGAAAAAGTAGCGCAAGGAGATTTGAGCTTCCTTCACCCACTTGAAATTGGCACCGGGGATCTGGAAAAAGTAGAGCTGACAGTAGAAGAGGTTGGCGAAGTCCAAGTGGGACGCTTTATTCCAGTTGAGAGTGACTCCAAAGAGTTAGCTGCTTTTTACCAAGGAAAATTGGTAGCCATTTTAGAAAAAAGAGAAGAACTTTACAAACCTCGAAAAGTTTTTCTAACAGAAAGTGTGTTACAATAAATTCATGAATATTCGTACGATTACTACTGCTAACCAGATCCATTTGGAGAATGAGACAGTTTTGGTTCTGGGCTACTTTGATGGCCTGCATCTGGGGCATCAAGAACTTTTTAAAAAGGCGCGTCAGATCGCAGATGAAAAAGGCTTGAAGGTTGCTTTGTTAACCTTCCCTGAATCTCCTAAGTTGGCCTTTGTTCGCTACCAACCAGAATTGTTGCTCCATTTGCAAAGCCCTGAGGATCGGTTCCAAAAATTAAACGAACTAGGAGTGGATGAGCTCTTCCTCATTGATTTTACGACCGATTTTGCTTCTAAAACAGCGAAAGAATTTGTTGATCAATTTGTCAAAGCCTTGAGAGCCCGAGTTTTAATTGCTGGATTTGATTATAGTTTTGGCTCTGATAAGAAAACTGCCTCTGACTTAGCTGCTTATTTTGATGGTCAGGTGGAAGTCATTTCTCCTGTATTGGATCAGGGGGAAAAGATTAGTTCAACCCGCATTCGTCAAGCTATCCTAGAAGGACGCGTCCACGAAGCTGCACGTCTACTTGGTCACCCTTTATCCAGTCGGGGAATCGTCGTGCACGGGGATGCGCGTGGCCGCACCATTGGTTATCCTACCGCCAATCTAGCACCGATTGACCGGACCTATCTCCCATCAGATGGGGTTTATGTAGTCGATGTTGATTTTAAAGGGCAGACCTACCGTGGCATGGCTTCTGTCGGGAAAAATGTCACCTTTGATGGAAAAGAGCTTCGTTTCGAAGTCAATCTCTTTGATTTTTCTGGAGATATCTACGGTCATACCCTGACCATTCACTGGTTAGATAAGATTCGAGAAATGGTCAAATTTGATGGGATAGATCAACTAGTGGCTCAACTAGAAGAAGATGAAGCAGTTTCACGAAACTGGACCGAGGATTAGGAAGCTACCTAGTCCTTTTTTCTGCTGTCTTTTGGGGGATAATGAAAGTGGTTTCTTTTTTTCTACTGAAATTCAGAAAAATCGTCGAGAAATCAAAAAAGCGCTTTTCAAGCACCTATTTTTTTTGTATAATAGAGTCAGATAGTTATATATAAAAAAGAAGTGAACCACATGATTACATTATTTTTATCACCGAGTTGTACATCATGTCGAAAAGCTCGGGCTTGGTTAAAAAAGCACGATGTTCCATTTAAAGAACACAATATTATGACAAGTCCTTTGAGCAAACAGGAGTTGACAAGTATATTGGCCTTGACCGAAAACGGAACAGACGACATTATTTCAACTCGTTCAAAAATTTTTCAAAAATTGGATGTTGATGTTGAAGATTTATCGATCTCAGCCTTGATTCATCTGATTGAGGAAAATCCAAGTCTCTTACGGAGACCGATTATTTTAGATAACAAACGCATGCAGATCGGCTTTAACGAAGACGAAATTCGTGCCTTCTTGCCGCGGAGTTATCGTAAACAAGAGTTACGCTCTGCCACTCTAAGAGCAGAAATAAACTAAGAAGTATGTCGAATGCAAAAAAATTATAGTTACCCACTGGACTTATCGTGGAGCACTGAAGAGCTTGCTTCAGTGCTTTCTTTTTTCAATAAAGTTGAAGAAGCCTATGAAAGTAAGGTAGAGGCCAAAGAATACATGGAAGCCTACCGCGCTTTTAAGAAGGTCGTGCCTAGTATCGGAGAAGAAAAGCGTCTTGGACGGGAGTTCGAAGAAGTGAGCGGTTATTCTCTCTATCGTGCGACCCAGGCTGCAAAGCAAAAAGAGGAAGGATGGTTTTCTCTTGAAGAATAAATTAGAGTTTGCCAAACAAATCGTTTTAGAGGCTGGAGACTACTTGCGTCTTCATCTCCATGATGACTTGATGATCTCAAAAAAGACTGGGCCGACAGATTTAGTCACCCAGATGGACCAACAGGTTCAAAAGGATTTGGTTGAAAAAATCACACATCGCTACCCAGAAGATCGGATTTTTGCGGAGGAAAATGGCCTTCGTTCACCGATTTCAGAAGGATCCGTTTGGGTGATTGATCCTATTGATGGGACCAATAATTTTGTGACCCAAAAGGAAGATTTTGCGGTGATGGTGGCCTATTTTGAAGACGGAATTGGTCAGTTTGGCCTGATCTACGATGTGATGCGGGATTACCTTTTTTACGGGGGTGGAGAATTCCCTGTTTATCGCAATGAGGTTGAACTGACGCCCTTTGTGGACCAACCTCTGGAAAACCTTTTGATTGCTTCAAATGTCGGCATGCTTGAGAAAAATGACTGGGGCATGGCCGATCTTGGTATGGACTCTCTTGGCATTCGGGTCTATGGCAGTGCCGGTATTAGTTTTTCAAAAATTCTCTCAGGTGGGATTCTAGCTTATTTTAGCTATATCTGGCCTTGGGATTATGCCGCAGCTGCGATCATGGGGGAACAGTTGGGCTATACCGTTTTAAATCTAAATGGAGATAAACCTAATTACCAGTCAGTGGAACCCATTATGATGGTTCCAAAAGTGAAGTTAACAGAAATTCAAACCTATCTTAAGAAAGGGAGAAGTTAAATGAATTTTCCCAATGGTTTTAAAGAAAAATACCAGCATCTTCTAGGTGAGGATGCTGCTGCTTTTTTTGCGACCTTTGATCAAGAAGCAGTAGCAGCCTTTCGCACCAATCCTTTGAAAGAAGCACAAAAAGTATTTGATGATCCGATTCCCAATACTCCTTGGGGCCATTATGGAAAGGTCTCAGGAAAATCCATTGAGCACGCAACGGGCTTGGTCTATTCGCAAGAGCCAGCAGCTCAGATAGTGGCCCAAGTCGCCCAGCCTAAGCCAGGAATGAAGGTCTTAGACTTGGCCGCAGCTCCTGGGGGAAAGACCACCCAACTCTTGTCTTATTTGGACAATCAAGGACTCTTGGTCTCCAATGAAATCCACAAGGGCCGCTCGAAAATTCTTGTAGAGAATGTCGAACGCTTTGGTGCCCGAAATGTATTGGTAACCAATGAGTCTGCCGATCGTCTGGCCAAAGTTTTCTCAGGCTTTTTTGATCTGATTGTATTAGATGCTCCTTGTTCGGGTGAGGGGATGTTTCGTAAGCAACCAGATGCCATGGACTATTGGTCTGTCGATTATCCTCGAGAGTGTAGTCTTCTTCAAAGAGAAATTCTGGAAGATGCCCTCAAGATGTTGGTCCCAGGTGGTTCCTTGGTTTATTCAACCTGTACCTGGGCTCCAGAGGAAAATGAAGAAATTGTATCCTGGCTTTTGGAAAACTATGATCTGGAGCTGGAAACGATCGAGAAGATCAATGGTATGGCAGAAGGCATTGACTATCCAGAAACCGCGCGTATGTATCCTCATCGCTTTAAAGGGGAGGGCCAATTTGTCGCTAAGTTTCGTTATCTAGGAGAGAATTGGCCTGCTAAAATCCCTTCCAAAAAGGACCAATTATCTGCTGAACAAAAGAAATGGTGGCAGGAATTTGCTAAGAAACATTTGAAGATTACTCTAGAAGGGGTCCTTGAAACCTTTGGTGACGAGCTGTATTTGGTTCCACTTGGTTTACCTGATTTGCGAAAAGTAAAAATTGCCCGAAATGGCTTGCACCTAGGAACCTTCAAGAAAAATCGATTTGAACCTAGTTTTGCGCTTGGTCTAGCTCTGAAACCGAGTGAAGTCAAAGAGACCGTTTCGATCACGCCTGAGGACTTTGTTCATTATGTGGCGGGAGAAACAGTTCAATTGAAGGAATCGCATCCAAATGGATGGTACCAGGTCCTTGTAGAAGGCAATGGTTTGGGCTTTGCCAAAGTGACCGGGCAAACCCTGAAAAATTTCTATCCAAAGGGGCTTCGTTTTAGGTAAAATGCTGGGCAAAGAACCCGTTCTATGATATAGTGGAAGTACAGTTTTTTTTGAAAAAAACTTGTCAAAATCATAAGTGAAATAGTGAAATATCAAGGAGACATGATTTGAAAAAGTCTAAAAAGCTGATCTTAGGACTAGCGACGATCGCATTAGCAGGAAGTTTATCTGCTTGTGCTTCTTGGATCAATCGCGGAGAATCCATCACTGCTGTTGGATCCACTGCCTTGCAACCCTTGGTTGAAGGAGTGGTAGATCGCTACATTGAAGAACATCCTGGTAAGATTGTGAATGTACAAGGAGGAGGTTCTGGTACAGGACTTTCACAAGTTCAATCAGGTGCTGTGGACATCGGAAATAGTGACCTGTTTGCAGAGGAAAAGTCTGGGATCGATGCCTCTAGTCTGGTCGATCATCAGGTAGCCGTAGCAGGGACAGCCATCATTGCCAATAAAAATATCTCGATCGACAATCTGACAACGGAGCAATTGCGAAAGATCTTTACAGGTGAATATACCAACTGGAAGCAGTTGGGTGGTCCAGATCTTGAGATCACGATTGTGAACCGTGCCGTAGGTTCTGGTAGCCGTGCTGTCTTTGATGCCATTATCATGGATGGCAAACAACCCAAGCAGGCCCAAGAGCAAGACTCTAATGGAATGGTGAAAAACATCGTTTCTCAAACTCCAGGAGCCATCTCTTATCTAGCCTTTACCTACTTGGATAGCAGTGTCAAAACCATGAAGCTCAATGGTTATCAACCAACCAAAGCCAATGTCGTCAACAATAACTGGCCCATCTGGTCTTACGAACATATGTATACCAAGGGAAAACCCAATGAGTTGTCTAAAAAATTCATTGACTACATGATGACAGATGAGGTTCAGCAAAAAGTTGTTGGCAAGATGGGCTATATTCCAATCAATGATATGAAAGTCACCCGTGATTTAAAAGGGAATGTGACAAAAAAATAAAAGAATTAGGTAAAAAATGAACGAAGTAGCAAAAAAAATGCTGACGAAATCAAAAAACTCCCGCCTAGAAAAATTTGGGAAAACCATTACCTTTCTATGTATGAGTTTGATTGTTGTCGTCGTTGCCATGATTTTGATTTTCGTGGCCCAAAAAGGTTTATCGACTTTCTTTGTTAATAAAGTCAATATCTTTAGTTTTCTATTTGGGAGCTCTTGGAATCCTGCTGCAAAGGAATTCGGAGCCCTACCAATGATTCTAGGTTCCTTTATTGTAACCTTGCTTTCTGCCCTCTTGGCAACGCCGTTTGCCATTGGTGCAGCAGTTTTCATGACAGAAGTCTCCCCCAAAGGAGCTCGTTTCTTGCAACCAGCGATTGAGCTTTTGGTGGGAATTCCTTCAGTTGTTTATGGATTCATTGGTCTTCAAGTGGTCGTCCCATTTACGCGTAGTCTCTTTGGAGGGACTGGTTTTGGGATCCTCTCAGGGGTCTTTGTCCTCTTTGTTATGATCCTACCAACTGTTACCTTTATGACGACCGATAGCCTCCGAGCTGTACCCCGTCATTACCGGGAAGCTAGTATGGCCATGGGAGCGACCCGCTGGCAAACCATTTGGCATGTCACGCTCAAGGCAGCCCGCTCTGGAATCTTTACAGCGGTCGTCTTTGGAATGGCGCGTGCCTTTGGGGAAGCCTTGGCTATCCAGATGGTGGTCGGAAACTCTGCAGTGGTGCCAACCTCGCTCACAACACCAGCTTCCACCCTCACCTCTATTTTGACCATGGGAATCGGAAATACCGTCATGGGTACGGTCAATAACAATGTTCTTTGGTCACTCGCCTTGGTATTGCTCCTCATGAGTCTTGCCTTTAACAGTGTGATTAAACTGATTACGAAAGAAAGAGGTAAGAAGAACTATGCACGCTAAACGAATGGATAAAATTGCAACAGGAGTACTGTATGCTATTTCAGGGATCATCGTTGCGATTCTTGCCTCATTGATCCTTTATATCTTGGTCCGTGGCTTGCCCCATGTATCTTGGCACTTCTTGACTGGGAAATCTTCTTCTTACCAAGCAGGAGGAGGGATCGGAATTCAATTGTATAATTCCTTCTTCCTCTTGGTCATTACCTTGGTGATTTCCTTCCCACTTTCTCTTGGGGCTGGGATTTACCTTTCTGAGTACGCTAAAAAAGGGCGCTTGACCAATTTGGTTCGTACCTGTATTGAGATCTTGTCTTCTTTGCCATCTGTCGTTGTAGGTCTCTTTGGTTACTTGGTCTTTGTTGTCCAGTTCAAATATGGATTTTCGATCATTTCAGGGGCCTTGGCCTTGACCGTCTTTAACCTGCCCCAGATGACCCGCAATATCGAAGATAGCTTGCAGCATGTCCATCATACGCAGCGCGAAGCAGGTTTAGCACTGGGCTTGTCTCGCTGGGAAACCGTGATTCATGTCGTGGTACCGGAGGCTCTTCCAAGCATTATTACTGGGGTCGTATTGGCATCAGGACGGATCTTCGGGGAAGCCGCTGCCTTGATCTATACAGCAGGTCAATCGGCTCCAGCTCTTGATTGGTCAAACTGGAACCTCTTTAGTGTGACGAGTCCGATTTCGATCTTCCGTCAGGCTGAAACCTTGGCCGTCCATATCTGGAAGGTCAACAGTGAAGGAACCATTCCAGACTCGATCGAAGTCTCAGCTGGTTCTGCCGCCGTTCTTTTGATCTTTATCTTGATCTTTAACTTTGGAGCCCGCAAACTCGGAAGTTACCTCCATAAAAAACTAACATCTGCTTAAAGGAGAAGAAATGTCAAAATACAATTGGGATGAGAGACACATCATTACTTTTCCTGAAGAAAAGGTGGTCCTATCGACCAAAGATTTGCATGTCTATTATGGAACGAACGAGTCCATTAAAGGCGTCGACATGCAGTTTGAAAAGAATAAGATTACAGCCTTGATCGGTCCTTCAGGATCTGGGAAATCAACCTACCTTCGTAGTTTGAACCGGATGAATGATACCATCGATATTGCGCGTGTTACGGGTGAAATTTGGTATGAAGGAATCGATGTTAATCGTCCAGATATCAATGTTTATGAAATGCGCAAGCACATTGGGATGGTTTTCCAACGGCCCAATCCTTTTGCCAAATCAATATACAAAAATATCACCTTCCCGCATGAACGTACTGGTGTGAAAGACAAGAAGGTCTTGGACGAATTGGTCGAAACTTCTTTGAAACAGGCAGCTCTATGGGATCAGGTCAAGGATGATCTTCACAAATCAGCTCTAACGCTTTCAGGTGGTCAACAGCAACGAGTTTTACTGGCACGCGCTTTGTGTGCGACTGATAAACTGCTGCTTCTGGATGAACCTGTTACAGGGCTGGACCCTTTGGTAACAGAAGAATTGTATCAACTGATTGAGCAATTAAACAGAGACCTTGGTGTTACCATTATTATGGTTTCTCATGATATATCCTCGGCCACACAGTATGCTGATAAAATACTGCATATCAGTCAATCTCTGTTATTCTACGGCGATACCGAATCGTATATCAACACGGAACTTGGAAAACGATTTTTAAAATGTTCCTAATAGAGAGGCACATATTATGTTAGAAATTTTACATGATTTATTTTCCTATACCTTCATTGTAAGGGCATTGATTGTAGGTACCCTGGTCTCGCTCTGTGCAGCCCTGCTTGGCGTGAGCTTAGTCTTAAAACGGTATTCCATGATTGGAGACGGACTCTCTCATGTTGGTTTTGGCGCATTGGCTGTTGCAATGGCGTTTCACTGGGCACCCCTTCCTGTTGCAATTCCGGTTGTTGTGGTCGCAGCTTTTTTATTGCTTCGATTAAGCGAAAACAGCAAAATAAAAGGGGATTCTGCCATTGCATTGATTGCAAGCAGCTCTCTTGCAATTGGTGTTACGGTCATTTCGTTGGCCTCCGGACAAAATGCAGATGTATACAGTTACATGTTCGGAAGCATTTTAGCTATGAAAGAAAGTGATGTTTATGTCAGCATTGCACTTTCTGTAGTCGTATTGATTTTATTTATCGTATTTTACAATAAAATCTTTGCCGTGACCTTTGACGAAGACTTTGCCAAGGCGGTGGGAACAAAGGCTGATCTGTACAATCTGCTGATCGCCGTCATCGTTGCTGTGGTCATCGTGCTGGCGATGAATCTGGTCGGCTCGCTGCTGATCTCCGCGCTGGTGATCTTCCCGGCACTGTCCGCCATGCGTGTTTTCCAAAGCTTCCGCGCGGTGACGGTCTGCTCGGCAGTGCTGTCGGTGAGCTGCGCGGCGCTGGGTATTCTGATTGCTATTTTAGCCGGGACGCCGGTGGGCTCCACCATCGTGGCGGTGGGTATTCTAGCGTTTCTGCTCTGCTCGGCCATTGGCCGTGTACTGGGAGGCTGCTCATGATGAAGCGGCTCCTCTGTCTGCTGCTGGCGGTCTGTATGACGCTTTCCCTCTGCGCCTGCGGGAAGGGCGCGGAGAGGGATACCGAGTGCGGCGCGTCCGCTTCCGAGCCGCAGCCGTCCCCGGCAATAACGGAGCCGCCGCAGGCGAGCGCCGACGGCGCGGAGGTGGATCTGACCGTCCTCAGCAGCACGATGGTCTACGCCGAGGTCTACAATATGCTCTACAACGATCCCGAAAGCTATCTCGGCAAGACGGTCAGGGCGAGGGGAGAATTCTCCATCTACCAGCTCGTGGTGGACGGCGTGCTGCAGCCTGACCCCGTGGCTTACGCCTGCATCATCGCCGACGCAGCCGCCTGCTGTGCTGAGGGGATGGAATTTGTACTGGAGGGGGATCTCACCTACCCGGACGATTACCCGGAGCTGGGGACGGAGATCACCGTCATCGGTGAATTTCAGTCCTATGAAGAAAACGGGATGACACGGTACCATCTGGTGAACGCAAGGCTGGCGTGATGCCGCGATAGCGCTGCATACATAGTAAGCGTGACGATTTCAGGGAGAAAGGTATTCCGGTGCAGCCTGGCTGCAATTTATAAAAGTCGGACAACGGGAGTCAATTTTCCCGCTGCAGAAAAATTCTCATGAGGAGAGCAGTGTGTTGAATTTGAGATGACTCCTTAAAGAATAGGCAGACTTAACATAAACTTTATTCCTGTTATGATAACATAATCTATAAATATCCTGCTCTGGACGGAACACTTCTGCAAGGAACCAGACAGGCTGCAAAAACAAAAATGATCAACGATGGAGAATATGAATGACCTTTGAAATTCACAGTGATATCACAAATCGATCTATGACCGTAGCTGCCCGCGCGATGCGCAGGGTGCTGCGGCGAAAGAGAAGCATTGTTTGGGCCATCTTCGGCTGGAGCGTCTTTTTATTCAACGCATTGCTACTGATTCCATTCGATGGAGAGCCTTTTACGCTTGATGTCACAACGGTGACTGCCCTGCTGGCAGAGGTGATGCTGCTGTCCGTTCTGCTGTTTCAGGACCGATTCATTGGCATGATCGCCCGCAAAAACACGCTGGCGGGCACAAAGGAATATCATGTCGCATTCGGCGAGGATTCTTATACCGTCGTTACGGCGGCCACCACCTCCACGTTCCGCTATGAACTGATCGACGCACTGGCTGAGTCGCAGGACTACATCATCCTTCTGATGAAAAAACGCTATGCGCAGCCTCTGGACAAGCGTACTCTTACCGGCGGGACGGTGGAGGAATTCAAACGATTCCTTGAGGAGAAGACCGGAAAGACGTTCCGGCGTGTGAAATGAACGAATTTTCTATTACGCCCTTTCGCGGGCCGCATTTGCTTCTGCTTTTGCTTACGGCAGCGGCGGTGCTGCTCATATTCTTGCTGCTGCGCGGAAAACCGGAAGCACGGCGCTCCCGGTTTCTGATCGGCGTGTGCCTTTTTAATCTTGCACTGTTTACCGTCTACAAGCTCTCACTGTCCATGGACGCAGCGTATGTCCGTGCCTACTATCCCAATGGCTTCAACATTTTCAATGAGCTGCCGCTGCACCTGTGCAACATCAATCTGTTCCTGATCCCGCTGGGCGTGTGGAAGAGAAACCGCTCGATCATGGGCTTTTCCTTCTTTGTAGCGCCCCTTGGCGCACTGATGGCGCTGCTCTTCCCGGAGCCTCTGTTCTCCGGCTTTTCGCTGTTAATGCCGCGAATTTTCGGCTACTATGTGACCCACGCAATCCTTGTTGTCTGCGGCCTGAGTCTGGCGACGCTGGGCTTTTACCGCCCCGACCCCAAGGATATCCCGCGGATCCTCAAGACCTTTGGTTTGCTTGCCGTAGGCGCGCACCTTATCAATCTCCTTTTACGCCTCACGCTCTGCCCAGAGGCGAACTACTTCTTCACCTACGGCGCGGAGATCGGTGTGCTCAAGCTGTTTTGGTGTATCATCCCGGCGCCGCTGCTTTACGGGCTGCCGGCACCGCTGATCCTTGCAGGCTATATGTACGCAGTCTGTGCGTTGTCCCGCCTGACGCAAAGGGCGGAAGAAGCGCCTTTTTCATAGATTGGATAAGTTCCGCAGCAAAAAACAGGAGGATAAGACATTGCTGGATAGAAATGTAAGAGGAATCGGAATCGCTCTGTGCTTATTGACTCTCTTTATCTTCCTGACCGGGTGCGGTTCATTGAAGGACGACACGCTTCTGACCGTCAACGCAGTGATCACGGAAGTCGATGCAGGAAAGCAAACCATAATTGTAAAGGACGATGCCGATGAAAGCGCTTTAGGTGAAGAATGTCTGATAGACTGTTCGTCTACTCCTATGGTCTATTGCGACTTTGCCACGCAGAAGGTTACAAGGATTTCTTTTGAGGAATTGCAGGTCAATGATAAGGTTATTGTGAGTATCAGAAGCTCGGAAATGGAGAGCTTCCGAAGCGGCGGCAACGAGGAGAATACGCTCAAAGTCGAACAACTGCAGCTGTATACACAAAGACCTGCCGAATGAGCCTCGGCTGTCCAACGCTGCATCGAGGCTTCGAGATCGAGCCGGAGAGCATGAAGTGGGTCATCCAGCACACCAACGCTAACATGGTCGAAACGGGCTTCTTCGAGACCTGCAGCACCTCTTATGCCAATAGCATGGCACTGTGGATAATCTTGCGAGGATACGCATATGAGCAATCAAAATAAACAGCTGTACATCGTAATCAGCCAGACCGGAACTCTTCTGTCCCGGATCCTTAAGCAAATCACCGGCGCAGAATATAACCACGCCTCCATCAGCCTGTCCAGAGATTTAGAGAGGATGTACTCTTTTGGACGCAGGCATCCCTATAATCCGTTTTGGGGCGGCTTCGTGATAGAGTCGCCCCGTACCGGTACCTTCAAGCGTTTTTCCGAAACCAAGGTGTTGGTTCTGAGCGTGAGTGTCACAGAAGAACAACACGCAGAGCTCAAAGAAATGCTCGATGTGATGTGGAAGCGGAGGAGGAAGTACAGTTACAACTATATTGGCTTATGTCTGGCATACTTCCATATTGTCTGGAAGCAGGAGGGCTGCTATTATTGCTCAGAGTTTGTCGGAGAGCTTCTCACAAAAAGTCGGGTTGACGGCACGGAACAGTTACGTTCCTCTATCATACAGCCGATGCAGTTCCTTAGAATGCCGCACACACTACTCTACTGCGGAAAACTTCGCGAATATGTGAGCAACACCTGTTCCGAGGGCATATGTGAAGATGCAACGAACCGCACAGTGCATAGGCGACTGCCATAACAGCAGATAAGGGAGTGCGTGGTCGAGTATCTGCAAAGGTGTGGTTTTGATCCGCCGACGTGGCTTCTGCTTTTGCAGTCATAATGGATATTCGTCTTGAACATGTTGACCACAGGGGTTGTGTTCCTCATACACATGCCCTGCGGTCATTGGATATCTCTGGAGGCTTGGGGCCGGTCATTTCGACCGTGTGTACCCGCTTCCTTGGCCGGCGACCATGGAGTTGGACCAGATTCCTGTGGAAATACCTGGTCAGATAAGATGGGCTGCCGCGGCTTTGGCGCTGCTTACTGTGCCCCGGGTCCTTTTTCCATGCTGATTCTATTACGAAGATAAAAAAACAGCGGCACAGAGAGTTTGCTCTGTGCCGCTGTATGCTTTATACATTGTATAAAAACCTTACATGCTATCTGCTCTTTTGCCCTGTCTAAGTGAACGGCAGATGACATACCCTGCTGGAGCGATCATGATCAGAATAAAAATGCTGATCAGTTCATTCACTTCGGATGGCGCAAAGCCCTGCAGCATAGTAATGAGGTTGTTTGCGAAATGCACGAGGATGGGAAACAGCAGGTTCCTTTTCTTCTCGTAAAGGATTCCTGCGGCAATGCCCATAAGGGTGGCATAGGCAGCCTGCACGATATTCAGGTGATAAGCACCGAAGAGTACAGATGATATTAGAATCGAGGCCCAAGCCGGGGCGAATTTCCGCATGGAGCGAAACACAATGCCGCGGAATAGAATTTCTTCTACAACAGGTGCAGCAATCACCGCAATCATAAATGTTCCAAATGCATTTCCACCGGCAATATTTTCAGCACCGGCGTTCATTGCCTCAACGCTTTTTTGCAGCGAGGGAAGCTGTTCTGCCAGCATGATCCAAAGACCGGAGATTCCGCAAATGCCAAATCCCACGACCAGACTGCCAAGCACATCTTTGAAATTTGTCGCTGTGCGCGGTTCACTTATCTCTTTCCTCCAAAGCAGCTTATAGAGCGTGAAGAATACGAGGATAAGAACAGCGTAGATCAAAATCTCGCCCCAATATGAGTAGTTCATAAATTGCTGCGGGGAGATATGAAAAACATCCAAAACGAGCCTTTCCACAAGGAAATACAACAGATTGGACAGCAAAAAATGCAGTGCGATTGCAAGAATGGGAATAGCGAAATATCTTTTTTTCATCATACGGTCATTTTTTTCTCCTGTCTGTATTTTTGAGGGGACTGCAGCAGTATAACAGATTTAACTTAAAGTCTTCGTTAAGGGGCGAAGCCGCAATCTTTCGGAAGCAGCAGCGCAAAAGGACACTGTTCATCTTCCCTGTCGAACCTTTTGACCTTTCTCTAAAGGGTGTTTTCCTCATAGTTGGTGACATACTGAATTTGGCATTAGGCTCCTTGAGCTCTGCAAAGCTTTTGGAGTTCAAACAGAAAATACCCACAGCCAAAGCGGCTGTGGGTATGATCAAATCAGATTGTACGAGCTGACGCTGTCCTGCCGATCTCTACAGACCGTAGCTGCTTCTTCCATCTGCAAAACCCCGACGCTCCGTGGCTGACGGGGTTATCCGCACTTGCCAATACGCCCAAAGAGGGCTCCTTAACGCGCAGAAGGAAAGGGACGGTCAGTCTCCGGCGTTTTGAGAAGGAAATGGCTTTTGTGAAAGTCGAGCAGGCCCTCATCCCGCATTTTTCCAAGCTCTACAGACAGCCCGCTGCGCTCCACACCGAGGTAATCCGCAAGCTGCTGCCTTGAAAACGGAATGTCGAACTCATAGACGCTGCGCCGCTGGGCCTCGGCGGAAAAATAGGACATCAGCTTTGCACGCGTCGTGCGCTGGGCCATGTGGGTGAGCTTTTCGTTGAGCCGCAGGTTCTTCTCTGCCAGTTCGTCCAGCAGGTTGCGGATGATCCGGCTGTGGTGGGAGCAGGCGGAGGGGCACACGCTCAAAACGCGCCTTATATGCAGAAACATCACCGTCACCGCGCTCTCCGCCTCTACGCTCACGTTCAGTACCGCTCCCGGCGCGCAGGCGAATACCTCCGCGAAGGTCTGCCCCGGCCCGGTCTTGGAGAGGATGTTGCGGTTTCCCCAGATATCCTCCTGCACGATGAGGGTGCTGCCCGCCAGCACGAGACCCACCTCCTCCACCTGCTCCCCGGCGCGGAGCAGGCGTGAGCCTTTGGGGAAGGTGTCGATCCTCGCCCCAAGGTAGGAGAGCATGACGGCAAGCTCATCGTCGGAAATGCCGGAGAAAAGCGCCGCCGTATGAAGTACCGGAAAAAATTCTTTCATAAAAAGTTCTCTTTCGTTGAAAATTCAACTGACTTGTTGCTCTTAGTATAGTACAATGAACGCACAAAAGCAACAGGAGGATCGAACATGAAACGACGGATCATTGAAATCGATCAGGATAAACGCCCCGTATTTTGACGGCGCACGGCTCCTGATTGCCGCCGACTGCACCGCCTACGCCTACGCCGCTTTCCACGAGCGGTTCATCAAGGGACACATCACCCTGGTGGGCTGTCCTAAGCTGGACGGCGTGGGTAAGGATTCCTTCGAAGAGGCGTGAGCTTTCTGCAAGAGAGGCAAAGACTATGAGTTATGAAAACTGGAAGGACAAAATCGGCACATTTGAAGTGATGGACGTGCAGGGCAAAAAGATGGACTTCTTCCCCGCATTGAAGGCAAAGGCTGCCGCGCTGAAAAACGGCGAAGGACTGCATATCATCCAGACCTTCGAGCTTGTCCCCCTGTACCCGGTGCTGGCCCTTATGGGCTTTGAGCATCACACGGAGAAGGTGAGCGGCAGCGAATATCACATCTGGTTTTATCGAGTGAAGAAAGGAGAATAACCGCATGAGCTACGAAAACTGGAAGAATAAGGCGCAGGGGTTTCAGACCGTGGATGTGCGCCATATACAGGGCAGCTTCTTTGAAGGGCTGAAGAAAAGAGCCGAGGCGTTGGAGGTGGGCGAAGGATTACACATCATCCAGACCTTTGAGCCGCATCCACTGTACGCTGTCATGGAGGGCTTGGGCTACGAGCACCACACCGAGCAGCGGAGTGAGGCGGAGTTCCATGTCTGGTTCTGCCGTGTGGAGAAGAAGGAAGGCGACAGCTCCGCTCCCTTCAAGCCGCTGGCTCTTTTGAACTATCCCATGATCGATGAAAAGCTGGGGCAGATCGCCGTGGATTTTTGGGAGACCACATGGCAGAGCGAGAAGCGCGTACTGCCCTACGAAACGCGGCTGCTGCTGTCCCTGACCAACGCTGTCGGTGCGGGCCGGATGAGGCAGGCGGCGCGGGAGCTGGTAAAGGCATATATCCACGGTGTGGAGAGTGCCGCGTTGGACGACGTGTTCGAGCTGCTGGCATGGAATCAGGGCATCGGCTTTTTCAGCAGCGAGATCGGCCCCTCGGCGCTGTTTCAGGCGTACAAGCTCATTAAAAACGGTGAGAAGCAGGGCAAGTCCCGGGAGGATATCTGCAGTGCGCTGCGCGAGAAATTCGGGGAGAAGAACCCGGAGATGCAGGTTCTGAACTAAAAAGCAGAAGGAGACGAACGACAATGGATAACAGGATGTTTTGTTTTCAGTGCGAGCAGACGGCAGGCTGCGCTGGTTGTACTGGAAAAGCCGGCGTCTGCGGCAAAACCACTGAGGTGGCGGAGCTTCAGGATCAACTGACTGGTGCTCTGGTTGGACTGTCCCGCGCGGTAGATAATGCCCCGGATGCGAATGAGGGGACTTGGCGGCTGATGATCGAGGGCTTGTTCACCACCGTCACCAATGTGAACTTTAACGAAAAGACTATCCTGGATTTGATTGACCGGGTACATGCGGAAAAGGCACGGCTGGTGCCCAACTGCTATAGCTGCACCTCTCGCTGTGGGCGGAATGACGACTATGACATGCACCTGCTTTGGAGCGCACAGGAGGATGTGCGCAGTCTAAAATCCCTGATCCTTTTTGGTGTGCGTGGCATGGCGGCGTACGCCTATCACGCCATGGTGCTGGGCTATGCCGACGAGGAGGTAAACCGCTTCTTCGGAAAAGCACTTTTTGCCGTAGGCGAGGACTGGGGTATGGACGAGCTGCTG
>ERZ827363.2379-NODE-2379-length-16263-cov-6.558058_pt1 | contig 16263 bp, 17 predicted proteins | sample MGYA00519776_ERZ827363 | MGnify/ENA primary metagenome ERZ827363 (study PRJEB31778, sample SAMEA3449288) | human gut metagenome | biome: human gut; feature: human-associated habitat; material: faeces | place: United Kingdom | collected 2010/2012 ...
GGTCATAATTCTCAAGGAGGCGAGCAAAAGTTACTCTTGAAAAGCAAGAGATGACTACTTTGGGAAATCCTTCAATTGGTTGGTGTAAGTCTTGTGGATTGATAATCGCCTGTCGATTGGCATCAAATTCTTCTAACAGCATTTCGTGCACCTCTTTCATTCTACTTCTAGGCCCCTATTATACCACAATTAGCCTAGTCATTGGTTTTTGATCAAAGGAAGGAGTATAAAAAAGAACTGCTCCCAGACGTTAGATTTTTCGGATCAAACGTCGGAAGGACAGTTCACTTCGATATTTTTTACTTGTTTTCCAATTGCGCTAATTCTAGCAACCGCTCTTTGGACAATTTTTTGATTTCAATTTGACTAGCATCTAGCAGCTGGAATTCATCTGGCTCTAGCGCTGCCAATAGATTCTTCAGAGCAAGAGAGCCAATTGGATGGTAATTTTCTGGCTTATCCGGATCTCCATCGATCGCAACCAAAAGAACTTGCCAATCAATGATACCCGCTAAGCCCACAATTTCTACATATTCTGCAGGAACATGTGGCACGCTTGGCAAGACCGTATCCGTATCTTCTGTCAAGCTATAGCTGGCTAAGAAGGCTCCTGTCTCCTCCTGTTGATAAAAACGGACTTGACTGAAATAAGCTGCACTATATTGAATCTTCTTGATAAAGGCAGAGTAGGCTTCTAGTGGATGGACATGGTTCAAGACTTCCTGCACTGTATCCCGATCCAAATAGACCGGATGAGCGAAGCCTTGTACTTCAAACTCTTTTAGATCTTTTTCTTTCGTCACATTACCCAGCGTTTCTAGGATAACGACTTCATAATCAAAATGGAAAATAGAATCTGGAGTATAGCTCACGCCGTCGCTAGCCACAATCTCCGTTCCTAATACTTCTCCTAGGCGACTGATCCATCGAAGGGCCAACTGCCAATCTTCTTCTATCGCAAAAGAGGGCACCTGAATCTGATAAGACTCTTCCTCATCAAAATAGCGTAACTGCAGAGGAAGACCGCTCTTACCAAATACGATACAGTTCAAGCCTTCAAAATCATTTAAGGGACGATGAAGGGTGGCAGGATCATAGTTGTAGGTTGTCAACCCTTCCACTAATTTAAGAACTTCCTGTGCTGCGAGTACTTTCTGATAGCCAAATAAGCTCTTTTTATTTTTGATTGAAAACACGATACTCATTTGTTTTCTCCTTTGTGAAATCGCTTACCTAAAGTATAGCACAATTTTCAATCAATTTCCATATAAAAACAGCCTGAGCTTTCAGACTGTTTGTTTCTATTATGCTGGTGCTCCATCAAGCGTTTCACCGATAAGGGCCAAACGCTCACTAACTTCTGCTTGTGACAAGTTGTGTTCTTGGACATAACGATTGCGAGGGTGAACCCGGCACTCATGTGAGCAGCCACGGAGGTACTTGTCTTCGTTTTCTTCTGAGGTCAAGATGCGACGGTTACAGAAAGGATTTCCACAGTTGACATAGCGTTCACATGGTGTTCCATCAAACCAGTCTTTTCCGACAACGCTTGGATCGACATGGTTGACATCGACTGCAATCCGCTCGTCAAAGACGTACATTTTCCCATCCCACAGTTCGCCTTGAACTTCTGGGTCTTTCCCGTAAGTCGCGATACCACCGTGCAATTGACCAACATCTTTGTAGCCTTCACGCACCATCCAACCCGAGAATTTCTCACAACGGACTCCACCAGTACAGTAGACGACAACACGCTTGTCCATGAATTTTTCCTTGTTATCACGGACCCATTGTGGCAATTCACGGAAGTTGCGGATGTCTGGACGAATAGCCCCACGGAAGTGACCAAGATCGTACTCGTAGTCATTCCGAGTATCAAGGACAACGGTATTTTCGTCGAGAAGAGCATCTTTAAACTCTTTTGGAGACAAGTAAGCACCTGTCGTTTCAAGAGGATTGATGTCATTATCGAAATTATCATCTTCTAAACCAAGGTGGACAATCTCTTTCTTATAACGTACAAACATCTTCTTGAAAGCTTGCTCTTCTTCCTCATCAATCTTGAACCAGAGGTCTTCCATCCCTGGAAGGCTGTGAACGTAGTCCATGTATTTTTGCGTTGTTTCGTAGTCACCAGATACGGTTCCGTTGATTCCTTCATCAGCGACTAAGATACGACCTTTAAGGCCGATTGATTTACAGAAAGCCAAGTGATCAGCTGCAAATTGTTCTGCGTTTTCGATGGGAACATATTTATAGTAAAGTAATACACGAATAGGTTTTGCCATGTCATTCTCTTTTCTAAGATTAAATTATCAGAATTTTTCATTCAACTATACCAGTATACTCTCCCAAGAAAACGAATGCAATTTATTTGACTGAAAAATAAAAGCCTGGTTTCCCAGACTTTTATACGACGAAACCAGGGTTCCAACTTCCTACTCTTCCTTTTCCAACTGATCCAGATAGGCTTCATAGCGTTTTTTCTCAACTTTTGCAAGAAGCATTACAAGGGTATTCACTCCCCATACAATTGGAAGATTCAGTAAAAAGGTAATAGGAAGTGCTAGTAAGAATTTTGAATGGAAGGGATTTGCCTGATAGACAGCTTGGTTTAATTGAAAATTTTGAGCCCAGATGAACAAGGAGAGAATAGAGGTTACTGCTACAATTCCCGTCACATTTAGATAGCTATAACTGATAAATCTCACACCCAATCGTTGACAACGCACCGAATAATACAATCCTGAGACGATGAGTAAGGCTACCACCATGATTGGACTGAGCCCCACCTTAGATGTAAAAATGGATCCCACACTAAAAACAGTTAAGGCAAGGAAAAGAAAACCAGCTGTCTCAGCACCAGCCTTATTAGCTAAGCCTTCTTCTCGTTCATCTATGATTTGTTTGTTCAGCAATTGTAATCTCATCTCTTCCTCCTTATTCTTCATCCTCTAACTCTGCCTCGATCTTCTCTTGTTTTTTCCGATTGATAAGAGCAAGTGGTTTTTCAAGCAGATCTGTCAGGATGGCAAAGACGAGAATTTCTAATAGAATTTTGACCAGATACTTGGGACTCAAGATAAAGCTCGTTGCCTCTCGTTTTCCAATCACATCCATAGCTGTCACAAGCACAGCAAAGAATAGACCTGACCCAAGGCGACTCAACCAGCTATCTTTTTCTAACATATCTCGGACATCAATCCCTGAACTGATCCTTCTCACAAAGGCATAGGCTCCCATGGCAATCAGAAGGAACATCTCAGGGAGATAAGCGACTAGGTCTAAGTCCAGGATACTGGACTTCACAAAGGCAGATAGGGCAATAAAGCAGGTCATGCCAAGGACAAGTTCTCCTGCGATTTTTCCATCAAGTAGCATGGTCCGTTCATCTTTTACAATTGGTTCTTTCTTTTGTTTCATATTCTTCCTCTTTCTATTATTAAAACTGTTACTCCCAGAACAGTTGATCCAGCGTCTTATCCAAGGTCTTACAGATGGCAAGGCAGAGACTGAGGGTTGGGTTATACTTTCCCGCCTCAATCAGACCGATGGTCTGGCGCGTCACTCCAATGGCATCTGCAAGATCCCCCTGGGTCATATCATGCTCGACCCGGGCCATTTTTAATTTGAGATTTTTCGCCACATGATTTTCCTTTCTTGTTTTTATAGCTTTATTATACACTATATTTTCTATTTTGCAATATATATCTTCCATTTTGTAAAAAATATTTTTGATAAAACAAAAAAGAGGCTGGGACAAAAGTCCTAGCCTCTCAATTATTTTTGGATTGTCGAGCAAGACGCAGTGGTTGAGTGGGCTCTACTACGCTGATTTCATCAGCTTTTACAGCCCTACTCAACTGTGCGGAGGTGGGACGACGAAATCGAATTCTAACGAATTACCGATTTCTGTCCCACTCTCTTATCTTCTGTACATTTAATCTTTGGTCAAACTTCCATCTTTTGTTTGAGTCCGTGCATAAGCAATCAAGAGAAGAGAACCTGCAACAGCTACTGTTAATGCATTAAATGAACCCGCAACAACACCTTGTAGGAAGACTTTATTGGCACTTTCCTTGTAGATCAAGACATCTCCAACCGGAGCAATCAAGCCCCAGATCACAAGGTTGGATACGATTTGAACGACGTTAAAGACAATTAATTCTTTCTTTGTCACTTCCCCTTTGAATTCACCGATTTGTTTGCGGAAGAAACCAACAAAAAGTCCAAACAAACCACTTGAAATGATCCAAGTCCACCAAAGACCACCTGACATAGCATCCTTAATGGCATGACCAATCAAGCCGATTAAGAAGCCGACAATTGGGCCAAAGACTACACTAAAGAGAGCTTGAAGGGCATATTGCAACTGAATGCTCGTATTCGGTGCAGGTGCAGGGATTTGCAACATAGCAATCACGACAAAGAGGGCTGCTCCAACCCCAATAGCTACAACATCTTTAATTGAAAATAATGATTTCTGTTTCATTCTGATATCTCCTATTAATTTTCCATTTTTCTAATCTCGATATGCCAAGAAGCCCCAACTCCTACATTATAGGCCTTGGCAAAGGATCCCTGGTTGATGGCAAGACCAACACGATAAAGGGAATTGATATAAAGGATTGGCTGTCCAATTCGCACGTCGGCGAAAGACTTGCCGTAGGTTACTTGGTTTTGGTAAACCAGCATGTCATTGTTATAGATGGTTACTTCAAAACGTTCCCCAAATTCGGGTGACAAATGATTGAACTCTTCCCGAGTAATGGAAGTCCAAAGAGAACCAAAGCGCACATCTAGAATGTCGACTGCACCTTTAACAAGATTGTCCTCAAGAACTGTCTCAACCACTGGGATTTCCACAATATGTTCGACACTGAGTTCTGGTCCGACGTCTTCAAAACTAATATGGCCACTGGCCAACTTAGCTCCTGTATAGGCGTAGACATCACGCCCATGGAAGGTATAAGAAAACTCTGTATTGGCCCGGCGGTTCTTCACTTCTGAAATCTCACGGATAGCAACAATCCCTACATGTTTCTTGATAAAAGAGAGAGTTCCATTATCCGGAGTGACAATGTATTGATTTTTCGCTGTTTTAGCTACGACACTCTTTCGTTTGGAACCGACACCAGGATCGACCACCGAAACAAAGGTTGTCCCTTCTGGCCAGTAATCTACTGTCTGAAAGAGACGGTAACTCCCTTCAAAGATATTGTAGGGGGTAATATCATGAGTTAAGTGGTGAATTTTAAGGGTTGGTGATTCTTCTAAAGCAACCCCAATCATAGCTGATACTGCTCCATCCACCAAACCAAAGTCTGACTGAAGAACTAGTAAATTATTGTGCATCTTTATCTCCTTTTTTGGCCAATAATGGAAGAAGGATGTTCGATAGTCCCCATCCTAATCCAGCACCCAGTATGACCGTGAGGACAAACCAAGTGATGGTCGCTAGATCTGGTGATACCATCACCCGATTGACATAGTCTATCGATTTACCACGATCCAGTAACGACATGCGGTAACTGGCTGGATAGAACCACATCATAAGAATGGGCCCTGTTGTCGCAAAGGCAAAAATAACAAAAGACAAGGCATTTCGTAAATTCGAGCGAAAACGACCACTTGAGGCGACCATTTCCGCAAAACTTCCGGCGATCAAGGCTGGAATAAAGGCCCCTGCACCATGACGCGAAAAGAGGAAGAAGGATCCAATCACGCAGCCAACTATAAAGATAGATCCAACTCCTTTTATTTTTTCTAGATAATAGCGGTAGATCGTCCCGCCAAACAAGGCTGAAAAGGCAGGAGCATAAAACATATTTCCTTGATGATCGACCAGATTTCCAACTAAGACCCCCAGTCCAATCGCAAGAAAATAGAGGAAAGTGAAGGCTCCAACTTGTTTTATTTGATTCACATTTATTCTATTCATTGGATACTGATCCTAACGGTGGCTAATTTTCTTCGAAAGGAAGTCCCCGATAAATTGGACCAGAACGATAAGAATCAGGATCAATAAGGTCGCCACAAAGATGACATCATTGTTAAACATGTTTTTCCCGTAGTTGATGGCCAAGGTTCCTAATCCTCCAGCACCAACGGCACCTGCCATGGCGGTTTCTCCAATCAAGGAAATGATGGTCACTGTTGTTACACGGATCAAATCAGGAAGCCCTTCACGAAGGTAGACACCAACAATATCCCAGAAGGTTGCCCCACTGGCTTGTGCTGCTTCAATCACGCCTCCATCCAATTCTGACAAGACTACTTGGACTTGGCGGGCAAAGAAAGGAAAGACAGCCAAGGATAGCGGAACAAGGGCCGCTGTAGGACCGATGGTATTTTTCAAGAGCAAGTAGGTCAAGGGATTAATAAAGGCCAACAAGATAATGAAAGGAATGGCGCGGAACAAGGAAGTAATCTTATCCAAAATTTGGAAAACGATTCTATTTTCGATGACACCACCTGGACGGGTCAAGACTAACAAAAGTCCTGTCACCAAACCTAAAAATCCACCAATAATGAAGGAAATAACGGTCATGTAAAGAGTCAAGTAAATAGCGGTTCCCCATCCATACTGGCCAGACCACCCTAATTTATAGACATTTGGTAAATATGTTTGAATTAACTGGATCATGCTTTTCTCCCATCTTTCACAATAGTCACGGAAACTCCTGCATTTTCTAACTCAGCTTTGGCCGTTTCCAGATTTTGATTTTCACCTGATAAGATGACCACCAATTCTCCAACAGGCGTGTTATCAAGGATCTCGATGTTCCCAAATAAAATGTTGGCAGATACTTGGTACTGCTTGTAAATATCATTGATGATGGCTGTATCTGTCACAGAACCTGCATACTTGAGATGCGCCAAAATCGAATCATCAGGCAAGTTCTTCACAATCGCTTGTTGATTGATTTTCACCATGGCTTCATCGATTCCTGTTGCAACCGTGATAAAGTCTTGCGTCAAAGCATTTTTCGGATTCGAGAAGATATCTAACACAGACCCTTCTTCAATCAGTTCGCCATTTTGCATGACAGCTACCCGGTTGGCAATATCTTTGACAATTTGCATCTCATGGGTGATCAAGACAATGGTTAAGCCAAGTTTTTTGTTTAACTCTTGCAACAAAGCTAGAATTTGTTTGGTCGTCTTTGGATCCAAGGCTGAAGTTGACTCATCTGAAATCAAAATTTTTGGATCGTTGGCAAGGGCACGCGCAATCGCTACCCGCTGCTTTTGACCACCAGACAATTGGGCTGGGTAATTTTCTGCACGGTCAGCTAGACCAACCAATTCCAACAATTTCGCCACTTTCTCATTCTTTTGTTCTTTGTTTAATTTAGAATGTTTAAGTGCAAAGGCCACATTTTCTGCGACAGTCATTTGAGCCATCAAGTTGAAGTGTTGGAAGATCATCCCGATATCCCGACGTTTCTCCCGAAGGGCAGCCGGTTTTAGGGTCACCTGATCTTGATAAATCACATCTCCATCCACAGTGATGGTTCCGGCGCTAGGCACTTGCAAGAGATTGATCACCCGAACCAAGGTCGATTTCCCGGCTCCAGAATACCCTACAATCCCATAGATATCGCCTTCATTAATATGAATGGTCACATCTTTGACGGCTTGGATCTGACGTTTCTTTTGCTGGAAGGTCACATCAATGTGGTCCAGCTGAATCATTGCTTTACTCATAACTTGCTATTAACTCCTTTATCAATTCAATATGGGTGTAATAATCGGCGATTTTCACATTTTCGTCGCCCCCATGATCACGGCTATTGGCATTGCCAATTCCAAAGGCTGCCATCGGCACCTGCAAAGCCTCAAATACCGTATGCATTGGCCCTGTTCCCGCTGTTGTTGGAAGAACAGAAACTCCTTCTCTATAGAAGTCTTTGGCCAGCCGAATGACATTTAAAATCGATGGGGCACTCATATCACTTCGGTAACTCATTTCACCGAGAGTATAGACCAATTCGACCTGATCATAGCCATTTTTCTTCAATTGCTGCTTGATCTTTTCTAAGACATCCTTGGGATCCAGTCCAGGAACCAAGCGCACCTCCATCTTGGCACGCGCCTCTGCCGGAAGAATCGTTTTAACACCTTGGCCTTGGTAACCAGAGCCAAAACCTTCAATATTCAGGGCTGGTTCAAAATAGAAACGGCGCAGGAATTCTTTTCGGTCTTCCTTCAAGATTGGAAGGGTTAGACCATAGGTTTCCGCTACATCTTCTGGTCCTTTGTTGGCATATTGCTCGATCAAAGCTAGCTCGCGTTCATTGGGTTCTTGGATCTGATCATAAATCCCATCCACCAAGATTCGGCCTTCTTTGTCACGAAGACTGGCGATAGCATTTAACAAATACCAAGAAGCAGAGTCCACCACACCGCCATAGCTGGAATGGATATCCACTTCTGCACTCTTCACCACCATATCAAATGTGACGATCCCTTTGCTACCACCGGAAATTTCCAACTGACCCTGATTATTTCGGGTACCTTGTTCCCACACTAAGAGGTCTGCCCCACGCAAGTGTTTCTTATGTTTGGCCAAGTATTTATCCAAGTCCGTCGATGCAGACTCCTCTGCCCCTTCGATAATAAAGGTGATATTGACTGGCAAATCGCCACTTTCACGAATGTATTTTCGAAGAGCTGTGAGACGAGCTGTGATATGCCCCTTATCATCATCAACCCCTCGACCGTACATGGTTCCATAATGAACTGACAAGGTGAAGGGGTCTCCCGTCCAAGGTTGGTCTCCATCAGCTGGTACCGTATCATAGTGGTTATAAAAAATGATGGTTTTGGCTTCAGGATTTGGCGAGAAAAATTTGGCAATCACAAAAGGTGCTGTGTAACTATCATCCACTTCGACTTTGGCTCCTGCAGCTGTAAAAATTTCCCCCAAATAGTTGGCTACTTCCTTGAGACCAACTTGTTGGGCAAAGATGGATTTTTTTGAAATCAAGGTTCGCAACACTTCAAAATAATGTTGTGCGACCTCATCATTTTCAAATTTACGGATTTGTTCCGCTTCTGTTGCAAAAGGCATGCATTCCTCCTAATACACGATAAGAGGTAGAGAATTGCTTCTCCACCTCCTTCATACACTTGAGATCAAATCTTAGAAGACTGGTTGGTCCATTCCTTCTGAAGATTCTTCGATCACTTTCTTCACATTGTCTTTGTGATAGGCTTTGATGATTTCTTTGATTGCTTTTGCTTTATCAGATTTTTCCCAATCTTTCTTAGCAGCGATCACGTTGTACCATTGTTTTGAGTTGTTGTCTTTCTTTTCAACATAGATAGCTTTTTTGAAATCAACGCCTGCTTCACGAACGAAGGTATTGTTGATGACTGCAGCATCTACTGATGGAAGAGCAGATGGTGTTTGTGAAGCATCCAATTCAGAAATCTTCAAATCTTTTGGATTTTCTTTAATGTTTGACACGTTTGCCAATTGACCATCTTTGGTATCCAATTTAATCAAACCTGCTGATTGCAAGACATACAAGGCACGGCTTTCATTTGTTGGGTCATTTGGTACAGCGATTGTTCCACCTTTAGGAATTTCTTTAATTGAAGTGTATTTGTTTTTACCGTTTTCTGTACCAGAGTAAAGACGGATTGGAGCGATGTACGTATCTGCTACTGCAACAAGGGCATTGTCATTTTTAGAGTTCCAGTTATCAAGGAAGTTGTAGTGTTGGAAAGCATTGATATCCACGCTACCATCTTTTACAGCCACGTTTGGTTGTGAGTAGTCTGTAAATTGAGTGAATTCCAATTTGATTCCTGTTTTAGCGTCATCCAAGTTCTTTTGAACTTGATCCCAACGAGCTTTTTCAGTGTCGCTCAAAGTCATAACACCCACTTTTACAGTTGTTTCACCATCTTTGCTAGATGATTTTGAAGAACCACATGCTGCAAGAGCAAATGTTGCAATAGCTGCAAGAGCTGTTAAACCAAGAATTTTTTTCAATTTCATTTTGAAGTCTCCTTTAATTAAATATTATTCTTTAATATCTTTTGCTTCTGGTAGATAAACTCCACCAAAGTATTTTTTAGACAGTTTTTCAAGGGTTCCATTGTCATAGAGTTCCTTGATACGTTTGTTGACAAATTTTTGAAGGTCTTTATCTTCTTTTGCAATAATTGGATACACATAAGGTTGTTGGTCGCTTGGAAGCTCGATAACCTTCAAGTTGTCATAGCCTTGATCACGAATGATAGTATCTACTGAGATCCGTTCGAAGATCTTGTAATCTGTACGACCATCCGCTAAATTAGCCATGATGGTTTGAATGGTTCCATCTGTGTATTGCAAGTCAGTTGGATTATCTGAATGTTTTTTATTGTAATCTTCTAATTGTTTAGCAGTAGATGTTCCTTGAACAACTTCTGTTTTCTTGCCACCAATGTCATCCAACGATTTAATAGAAGAATCTTTTGGTACGACCAACACTAATGGATTGCGAGCATATGGATTTGGATAGAGGTATTTTTCTTCCCGCTCTTTTGAGTAACTAATGTTGTTGGCACCGATTTGGAAACGGTCACTATCTAAGCCAGCAAAGACTGAAGACCACTCTGTTTTGTTAAAGTTTACTTCATATTTGTCTGAACCTTTGAAGATTTCACGCAAAACTTCGATTTCATAACCGGTTAGCTTGCCGTCTTTTTCTTCGTAAGAGAATGGTTTGGTTGTTCCAACAGTCCCAACTTCAATGGTTTTCTTACCACTGGCTGATTTACCAGATGAACATGCTACTAAAGCACTGGTTGCAAGGACTGCAACTAATCCTAAAGCAGAATACTTAATCACTTTTTTTAGATTCATAGGATCTCCTTATTCGTTTCAGGCACATAAAACGCCATTTTAAAAGTATTTTTTTATTTTATCAAAAAAGCATTTACTTGCCTAATATATATTTTTTATGGAGGTGATAGTTTTTCTTTATCACACTTCTTTGGCTTTAAAATACCGCAATAAAGCTTGCGCATTTTCAACATAATAGGGAACCGATACCTCAAAGGCTGCATCATCGATGGTCATGTGATCATGATGGAGGTCTGGCGCATCCGGCTCTCCATTCGAACCGATAAAGGCAAAGACTCCAGGAATTCGCTCTTGGTAAAAGGCGAAGTCTTCTCCAGCTGTAGATGGATTTGCTGGAAGCACCTCAGCCAAGTCTTGTGAAGCTTCCCAAACGACTTTGGTCAATTCCTCATCATTAAAGGTAACGGGCGGGGTCACACCCCACTCAAAAGCCACATCCACTTCCAGACTTTCTGCAATGTGTCGAATGATGGAAATAAAATGTGCCTTCAAGTCTCTTTGCACACTCGGATTAAAGGAGCGAATCGTTCCTTCAAAATAGCCTGATTTTGGGAGCACATTCCAGGTTGAGCCCACATCCAGGTGCGTAATGGACAAAACAGCTGTTTCAAAGGGAGAAACGGTCCGTGAAATTAATAATTGTACATTCTGAACCATGGTTGTGACGGCCGTTACAGTGTCAACTCCTAAATCCGGTCTTGCAGCATGACTACTAACCCCTGTCACGGTAACCTTGAATTTCTCAACCCCTGCCATCATAGCTCCAGCATTCAAGGCAAGTTGCCCTGCTTTTAGCTGGGGAATATTGTGAAAACCAATAATTCCTTGAACATCCTCCAACAGTCCTGTTGCCAAAACATCAGAAGCACCTTCTGAGATTTCTTCTGCTGGCTGAAAGATCAAGCGTACAGTTCCTTCAAGCTGGTCTTCTCTTTCCTTGAGAAGAGCTGCTGCTCCCAGAAGACTGGTTTGATGAAAATCATGGCCACAGGCATGCATGACTCCTGGATTCTGACTTTGGTAGGGCAGATTCGTTTGTTCCAAAATTGGAAGGGCATCGATATCTGCTCGAAGTGCCACCACCGGTTGGCCGGACCCAATTTCTGCAATCAGACCAGTTTTTAATCTACTCTCTAAAATACGAATCCCCAACTCTTCAAGACGCTCTTTTAGAAAGGCGGTTGTCTGGTATTCTTGACCAGACAATTCAGGGTGTTGGTGGATATAGTGGCGAATCTCTGCTAACTCTTCATAAGAAAAAGACACAAGCCTTCATCTCCTTTCAAACTTAAAATTATTTTATCACTAATAGGTGTTTCCGTCTAATTCCTGTTTCTTGGGTTTTGATATAGTTTCAAACTATAGATAAAAACACTCCTAGATTCACGTTCTAGGAGTGCCAAATTCCGCATTAAGAAAGATTTCCCTCGAATTTTTCCATAAAGCTATCACTATTATAGGCTTTTTCCACTTCCCATTTGCCATCTTTCTTAACAAAGGTCAACTGGTAGTCGTATCGATCCGGCGTCGTCAAGGGGCGATCTGCAAGAGAAGCCATCATTTCCTCTCTATAGGCTTTGTTTTGAGCCTGGTTCGCTTCGATGATCCCTGGATAGTCTTTTCGATGTTCCTGATAGAAGGTCTGCATGTGGTTTAAGATCGTCTTTTCCATGCTGACAGTCTCAGGATTTAGACTAATGACCACCTTGTCCGGGAGATATTGTTTAACCTTATAGGTTAATTTCGCACGCTTAGCATTTTCTTTTTCATAAGCATCGATAAACTGGGTCACTTCTTCTTCAGGGAATTGGTAATCATGCAATTGACGAGTAAAATCAGCCGCAAATTTCGCACGGAAATCACTGCGTTCCTTTTTCAAATCAGTTCCCAAAACAAAAGCGTCATCCTTTTTGACCTTTCGTTGGCCACTGAAGTAAACTTGATTGATGTATTCATCTGCTAGAATAGTGGAAGCTTCCACCTTGTCCTCATACTGAGAAGAATCCACCGCAAATTTTAAAGGTTTGGATTTTTTATCAGAGCTATAGGTTTTTCGTTCATACTGCACTTCGTATTTTTTGCCTTTTTCGACTGGAAAAACGATATAGCCGGTTAATTTTTTATCCTGGGCCAACTGATCACTCTTGAGCAATTGGAAGGCTTCCGTTTGGTCATAAATTCCTGACTGCAATTTGACCTTGTTATTCTCCGCATCGTAAATGGTGATATCTGAATCTGACACGTTGATAGATTCTTTGGCAACATTTTTAAATTCTAATTGAAGGGCTAAATAGGTTCCGTCTTCTGAGTCATTGAGGACAGGTGGTTTGATGTATTGCCCTCCTTTTAAACTCACCTCGACTTGACCGTCAGATGCAGAGCTTTTCGCTGCTTTTTCTGTCTTTGCTTGCTGCGAATTTGTCTTTTGACCAGTGGTGCCACAAGCTACTAGACTCAAAGTCGCCACAGCAAATAGGGTCCATTTAAAAATCTTTTTCATTCTCATCTCCTTAAAAAAGTTTTGTTCTATTTTAACATCTTTTTCTAGCTATGTATACGCTATATAGTGATAACTCTTCCCTCAAAGGGCGAGGATTACAAAAAGGCCAAGACCTTCGTCTCAACCTTTTAACTAAAATATGATTGGTTTTGGTTTTACAAGATTCCTTTTTCTTTTTGAATCATGAAATCCTTGAGGGAAATCAAGAGAACTGCAAGGAGGATCATGGCCATCCCAATCACATCAACCATAAAAAAATGCTCCTTCATAATGACAAAGGCAAAGAAAACTGCCGAAACAGGCTCAAAGGACGCCAGCAAGCTTCCTTTAACGGCTCCTACCAAAGAGGTTCCTTTCAGAAAGGCTGTATAGGCAAAAATCGTCCCAATCACCACCAAGCCAAAAAGGGCCATCCAGGTATCGAGTCTGTAGTTTCCAGAAGAAGAGAGAAGACCACTAAAAGGGAGCATTAGGATTCCTGGAATAGTCATCCCAACTCCAATCACCAGCATGCTTCCCCATTTTTGAATTAAGTTCAGAGGTAGAATGATGTAAAGGGCATAGGCAAATGCTGACACCACTCCCCAAGCCAAACCTTTGGGATTGATGGCCAATTGATTGAGTTGACCATGGGTTGCTATTAAGAATGTGCCACCAATCGCTAGAAGCATCGAAAACACTTCTGCTAGTGTAGGGGCCACCTTATCAATGATACAGGTATAGGCTAAAATTCCCACTGGACAGAGATACTGTAACACCGTAGCAGTCCCAGCATTGGTTTCAGCAATCGCCTCTAAATAGGTCAACTGAGTCAATAACAATCCTAAAAAGGCAAAAATAAGAAGGGGAAGGTAGGAAGATTTATCTTTGGCAAAGGCCAAAAACTTCTCCTTATCTGCAACGTAGGAAAGAAGAATAAGGACAATTCCAGAAAAAAGCAAACGGAGATTTGTTAACTCAATAGCCGAAAATCCATGAACCATTAAATATTGCCCGCTAACTCCGGATAGTCCCCAAGCGATCCCAGCGATCAAGGTCATGAGTGTTCCTTTCATCGTCTTTGACATAGTCCCCTCCTAAATCTGTTCCTTACTTTTATTGTATCATAAAAGGCCGAAACGAAACGTTTCAGCCTCATATATTTCATATAAATTTATTCGCTTATTCAGGTTGAACCAAAATCTTGATTTGAGATTTATCTTGTGTTAATTCAATAAATCCTTCTTCAACGATATTTTCCAATTTAATTTTCTTGGTAACCAATTTTTCAGCAGAGAAGTAGCCTTGTTCCATCAATTCCAACACTTTAGGGAAGATATGACGGTAGGCAATAATTCCTTTGAGAGATTTTTCTTGGATAGCGAATTCATTTGGATTGATGCTAGCTTCACGTTCCCAGATAGATACGACCATACATTCCCCAGCTTTATGAACCGCTGCCAAGGCTTGACCTAAAACAACTGGAACCCCAGTCACTTCATAAGAAACATCTGCTCCACCACCTGTCAAGCGATGGATGGCTTCGACGATTGTTTCTCCTTCTTCTGGGCGAACAACGATTGCTCCCAATTCTTCCGCTTTCGCTTGGCGTTCAGGAGATAATTCAACCGCATAGATTTTTGATGCTCCTGCTGCACGAAGGGCTTCAACAATCAAAAGACCGATTGGACCCAAGCCAAAGATAACGGCTGTATCCCCAGTTTTCAATGCAGATTGACGAACGGCATAAACAGCCACAGCTGCAGGTTCTGTAAGCGCAGCTTGTTCATAGCTCAAGCCATCTGGAATCACATGGACAATGTCACCGTCAAGGACACAATATTTGGCAAAACCACCATCTGCAGCAAGGCCGACAAAGTTCAAGTTTGGATCAAGGTTATAGTCACCGATTAGGTTATGTTTTGCCAAAATTGGTTCAATCGTCACGCGATCCCCAACTTTGACACGAGTCACATCACTTCCGACTTCTACAATTTCACCAGAGAATTCATGTCCCAAAGTAACCGGTGCTTTTTGACCAGAATACACATGTTCTTCAGTTGGGATGAAGATCGGTCCATCCAAATATTCATGCAAGTCCGTCCCACAGATCCCTGTGAACTTAACTGCCACTTTTACTTGATGTGGTTGTACTTCAGGTACTTCCACTTCTTCGATACGAACGTCTTTTGCTGCATGCCAGCGAGCTGCTTTCATAGTAGCCATAGGATAATCTCCTTTATATTTCCATGATTTGCATTTTCCTTTTCAGGAAACTCAACAAATCCATTGTAAGCCTTTTCACAAACTTTGTCAAGAAAAAACTGAAGATGAAAAAAGAGCCGCCCTTCGACTGCTCCTTCTTACCTCTTCTTGATTCGTGAATTCTCTATTCTCCAGCCCACAATCCAACCAAGGACAAGGAGATAATTTTCAAGCGCACCAATCCCATTGACCGGCAGATGATAGTGAAAATAACTGAAAAGATGATTGGTCCCAATTCCAAACCCACCAATGATCAAGGCCACTAGTACCGTCCGAAGATAAAACCAATCGTATTTGAGATTGACGGCAATCAAGATCACAAGGACTGCCATATTCCAAATCCCAATCTCCCGTTGCCAACCGACAGAAATACCATATCCCGAATGACTTCCCATATAGGATGGAAAGAATAGTTGGAAGATAATCGCTCCAGACATAGCGATAATGACTAGGATAAATAAAACTCTTAAAAATTTGTTCATGTGACTCCTCCTAATGATAGTTGATATGTAATGGTCTTTCCTATTCTAACACAATTTTATGGATAGTAAAAACCAACCTCTCGGCTGGTTCTTTTTCTATCAATCTTCTTTCAACTTCGCCAATTCTTGAGCAAGTAACTTGAGGGCTACTTGTGGGTTGGCTTGGCCTTTGG
>ERZ827363.2393-NODE-2393-length-16184-cov-4.229152_pt1 | contig 16184 bp, 15 predicted proteins | sample MGYA00519776_ERZ827363 | MGnify/ENA primary metagenome ERZ827363 (study PRJEB31778, sample SAMEA3449288) | human gut metagenome | biome: human gut; feature: human-associated habitat; material: faeces | place: United Kingdom | collected 2010/2012 ...
CTTTTCCAGTGCTTTGCCCATGATGTCCATGCCGAACAGGAACAGGGCAAGACCTCCAAGCAGGGAAAAGACATTGAAGATGGTCATAAAGATTTCCTCACTTTTGTTTGACGTGTTTTTGATGTGTTTCTCCTGATTTTGAGTATACAGATGCAATGTAAAATCCAAAATCGAGGGAATGTAAAATCCGTGTAAAGGTAAGAAAAATGTAAAAAATCAGTACATGGCTGCGCTGCTGCGTGCATTCTTGCCGGGCTGCGAAAAAGCCGCCCGCACAATATTGTTTTTTACCGATCGTTCTATTATAATAATAAGAAGGAATCCTGCACGGTACCTGACAGCAGGCAGGGCTGTGCAGCAAAAGGGAGCACAGGAGGAACAAGAATGGGCACATTCAATGTCTCGCTCAAAACGCTGACCGACCGTGTCAGTATGGAAGTTGTCTATACGCCGAAGGAACTGGATCAGATCTGTGTGGAGATCGCCGAAGTGAACCGCCCGGGTCTGTTTCTGGCGGGCTATTACGATTATTTTGATAAGCTGCGTCTGCAGATCATGGGTCTGGCCGAGATGAACTTTCTGTCCGGCCTTTCACCGGAAAAACGCTACGAAGCGCTGGATCAGCTGTTCCGTCAGCAGCCGCCGGCTGTTATCGTCTGCCGCAGCGAAGAACTGACTCCCTTCCCGGAGATGCAGGAGCTGGCCCAGAAGCATGGTGTTGCACTGCTGCGCTCCAACGAGACCACCTGCACTCTGATGGGCAGCCTGATCAGTGTGCTGAATCTGGAACTGGCACCGCGTATCACCCGCCATGGTGTGCTGGTGGAAGTGTACGGCGAAGGCATCCTGATCCTGGGCGACAGCGGCATTGGCAAAAGCGAGCTTGCCATCGAGCTGGTCAAGCGCGGCCACCGCCTTGTGGCAGATGATGCGGTGGAGCTGCGCAAGGTGTCCAACCGCCAGATCATGGGTACTGCCCCGGAGAATATCCGCCACTTCATTGAGCTGCGCGGCATTGGCATCGTCAATGTGGCCCGGGTGTTCGGTGTGGGTGCGGTCAAGCTGAGCGAGAGCCTGGACCTGGTGGTCCAGCTGGAAGCCTGGGACCCCACCAAGAATTACCAGCGTACGGGTCTGGAAAACGAATATTACGACATTCTGGGCGTCAGCATTCCCAGCACCAGCATTCCGGTCTCGCCCGGACGCAACCTTGCTGTGGTGCTGGAAACCGCGGCCATCAACAACCGCCAGAAAAAGATGGGCTACAATGCGGCCAAGGAGCTGCTGATCCGTCTGGGTCTGGACGATAAACTGGACTAAAGGAGCACGCACCATGGAACAACTCAAGCAGCAGCTGCAGGCGGCTGGAATCCTTTATAAAGAAAACGAGCCGCTCTCGGCACACTGCACTTTCCGCATTGGCGGCCCGGCCGACCTGTTTGTGATGCCGCGGGATGAAGATCAGCTTTGTCAGACCGTTCAGTTCTGCAAACAGTCGGAGATCCGCTATTACCTGCTGGGCAATGGCAGCAACATCCTGTTTGCGGATGAGGGCTTTCGAGGAGCAGTCATTGATGTTTCTGCCGAAGCAGCGGGAATGGGACTGTCAATTTATCAAAATGCCGACGGCGATTATATTTCGGCACCGGCAGGTCTGAAACTTTCCGAGCTGTGCAAATTTGCCCTCCAGCACGGCTACACCGGGCTGGAATTTGCCTATGGCATCCCCGGCACGGTGGGCGGTGCCGTCTACATGAACGCTGGTGCTTACGGCGGCGAAATGAAGGATGTGCTGGAAGCCGTCAGCTATCTCACCGCCGACGGCCGCTGGGTGGACAGTGAAGCGTCCGAGCTGGACTTTTCCTACCGGCACAGCGCGTTTGAAGAGAATGATGCCTGCATCCTTGGCGCAGTGTTCCACCTGGAAAAAGGCGACCCGGATGCCATCAAGGCCCGGATGAACGAGCTGATGCAGAAGCGCATCGACAAACAGCCGCTGGACAAGCCCAGCGCCGGCAGCACCTTTAAGCGCCCGGCGGGCGCTTTTGCGGCGGCCCTCATCGACCAGTGCGGCCTGCGGGGTTACCGCCATGGCGGTGCCGCCGTAAGCGACAAGCACTGCGGTTTTGTGGTGAACCTGGGCGGTGCCACCTGTGCCGATGTGCTGGCTTTGTGCGACGAAGTGCGCGCCATTGTAAAGGAAAAGACCGGCTACGATCTGGAAAAAGAGATCCGGGTCGTGAAATAAGATAGATTTAAAAAGGAGCGGGATCGGATCCATGGAACTGTTGATCGTCAGCGGACTTTCCGGTGCAGGAAAGTCGGTTGCTATGAATGCGCTGGAAGATATCGGTTATTTCTGCATTGACAACATCCCGGCGGCACTTCTGCCCAGCATCACGGCCTTTTCCAAGGCGGGCGATAACCAGCTGGACCGGGTGGCGCTGTGTATGGATGTGCGCGGCTGCCGCACGCGGGAAGAGATCGAACAGGCGCTGCAGCAGCTGGATGAGCAGAAAAAACCCTACAAGATCCTGTTCCTGGATGCGCCGGACGAGGTGCTCATGCGCCGCTACAGCGAGACCCGCCGCCGTCACCCCATCAGCATCGCAGAGGGACTGTCCACCCGGGATGCTTTCCTGAAGGAACGTCAGATCCTGGAGCCGCTGCGGGTGCGGGCCGACTATACCATCAACACGGCCCTGCTCTCCACCGCCCAGAACAAGGAGCGCATCTGCGACCTGTTCCTGAAGAACGGCGGGGCAAAGAGTGCCATGCGGCTTACCATCATGTCCTTCGGGTTCAAGTTCGGCCTGCCGCCGGAGGCGGATCTGGTGCTGGACGTGCGCTGCCTGCCGAACCCCTTCTATGTGCCGGCGCTCAAGCACAAGACCGGTCTGGATCAGGAAGTGGTGGATTTTGTCATGAGTCACCCGGAGGCAAAGCAGCTGCTGGAACGGTACGAGTTGTTTTTGCAGGTGGCGCTGCCGCTCTATGTCAGGGAAGGCAAGAGCCAGCTGACCATTGCTGTGGGCTGCACCGGCGGCAAGCACCGCTCTATTACTTTTGCGCGCAAGATCGCGGAGTACTGCACATCCCTCGGCTACGAGCCGGGTGTCCAGCACCGCGATGCCATGCGCTGACCAGAATTGAGGAACCACTATGAGCTTTGCATCCCGTGCACGGGAGGAGATCGCACAACGCAGCCTGCAGAAGGACTGCTGCGTGCGTGCGGCAGCGTATGGCTTTGCCTGCTTTGCCAAATATTTTGATAAAGGGGGGCTGGTGCTCCAGACCGAGCAGCCCCACACAGTGCAGCTGGCCCGGGAACTTTTTGCCCGCTGCGGGGTGCAGGGGGACGTTCTGGAAAAGCAGCGCCCCAGCGGCGTACTGTATGAGTTCAACATCCGGGAGCCGGAACAGGTGGCGCGGATGCATAAGGCCATCGCCATCATCCTCTTCAAGCTGGAAGGGCAGATCATCCTTCGGAACCCCTCTTTCGGGATGGAGAACCGGCTGCTGCTGGACAAGATCGATTACGAAAAGGGCACCATCCGGCTGGAGGGGAAGGAGTATGTGCTGAAGGATCGGAGCTTCCCCACGGTGGATCGGGCAGATCCCTATAAGCTGAGCCCGGAGGAAGCGGCGGTGATGAGCCAGCTGCGGTTCTCCTTCCAGCAGAGCGAGAAGCTGCAACGGCACGTCAAATTCCTCTATTCTAAGGGCGGGATGTACCTTTGCTGCAACCAGAACCTGCTGTTCCACGGGTGCGTTCCCTTGAATGCAGACGGGAGCTTTGCCGTTTTCCGGACCCAGGACGGGAAGGAGCTGTCCGGGCGGGCGTTTATGGATTACACCGAGACCATGGCCCGGCAGGGGTACTACGGCGCTTCCGGCGCGCCGGAGCGGCAGCTGGGAAAGGATTTCCTGTGGTTTTTATGGTGCGGGAAGAATTCGCCCCTTTACGGCCGGGAGAAGATGACCACCTTCGAGCGACTGCTCATTGGCGACCCGGCGATCTGCAAGGAAGAGAAGAACCCCTATTACGTTTATAACGACCGGGAGGAGATCTGCTTAAAGATCCTTCAGGAGTTCGGGCTGAACGGGGAATACTCCCACATCGTCAACGGACACGTCCCTGTCCGCAGCAAGGACGGGGAGAAGCCGGTGAAGGCGGGGGGACGGCTCATCGTCATCGACGGAGGCTTCTGCAAGGTCTATCAGCCCCAGACGGGGATCGCAGGATACACCCTCATTTACAACTCCCACGGCATCCGTATCACCTCCCACGAGCCTTTCGGCGGGGTGCAGGATGCCATCCGCAACAACAAGGATATCCTTTCCACTTCCATGATCTTTGAAACGCGGGAATCCCGGATCAAGATCGCCGACACCGACGACGGCCGGATCATCCGGGAGAAGATCGAGGAGCTGCGGCAGCTGCTGGCGGCGTATCAGGCAGGGCTTTTGAAGGAAGAGCACGGTCGGAACGGGGACGGAGATTGAACACTTCCGAAAACCGGCAGCGGAATCGTTTGAAGGAAACCGCCCGTCTGTCTTTTTGAGGGCAGGCGGGCGGTTTATTGGGTCAGCGCCATCAGGTCTTCCAAAGAAAGCTCCGGCTGGAGGGCGCAGTTGACGGCCATGGCGATGGTGCGGGCGGCGTTTTCGATGACGGTGTCGATCTCCCGGGGAGTGACCATCATGGGCTCCGGGTCGTTCTCCCGGGGGTAGTCCACCACGGTGGGAACGCCGATGGCGATGACCGGGATGCCTAATGTTCGGCGGGACAGCTCCTTCCGGCGGTTAGAAACGCCGGAACCGGGGGAGATGCCGCTGTCGCAGATCTGCACGGTAGTACCTACCCGTTCCGGATCCCCGGCGGCCAGGGCGTCGATGGCGATGAGAGCGGCAGGCTTTGTTTCCCGGACAAGGGCGGCTAAGATCTCGCAGGTCTCCATGCCGGTCTGCCCCAGAACCCCCGGAGCCAGCACGGAAACGGGGCGGAAAGAACGAATGCCAAGCGCGGCGGCGGTCTCTTCCCCCACATGGCGGGTGGCTAAGATCTGCCGGGCGGCGGCAGGGCCCAGGGCGTCCGGAGTGATAGAGGCGTTGCCCAATCCGGCGACCAATACGGCTCCTTCCGGAAGAAGCCGGGAGAGGGCTTCCGATAATGCCAGCACCTCCTCCTCAAAATGTTCCGGCGCTTTGCGGAAGGGGGCGCAGATGAGCGTTAAGTAGCGCCCCATGGGCTTTTCCAGAGCGGCGGCGGCTTCGTGGTCGGAGACGGTCACGGTTATCAGCCGGATGCCGTGGAGGGTCTCTTCTTTTTGGGAAGCGCCGCAGATCGGACGGTTTTTTATGGCCGCCAGCCGTTCGGCGGCAAGGTCGGTGCGGATCGACAAAAAAATCTTCCCCTTTCGCAAAAATATCCCGGAAAACGCTTGCAATTTTCCTCAAAAAATGGTATGATGAAAAAGCTGTCAAAAGCCTGTCTCGTGTCTAGGTGCGTCTGTGCGCACTTTTTGACGGGCCCTTGCGGGCAGTGCCAATCCTCAGTTAGTTTGTCTCAGGCAAGCTGGCTTTATGTGAAGGAGGTGCAAATATGCCGAACATTAAATCTGCGAAAAAGCGTGTGAAAGTCACCGCCACCAAGACTCTGCAGAACAGAATGCTCAAAGGTAACCTGAAGGCCGCTCTGAAGGCTGCAAACGCCGCCATCGAGTCCGATGCCGCTGATAAAGCCGCTGTTGCTCAGAAGGCTTACAAAGTCATCGACCAGTCTGCTTCCAAGGGAATCATCCACAAGAACCAGGCTGCCAGACGGAAATCCCAGATTGCATCCAAACTGAATGCAGCGAAAGCATAATCCTTCTCACCGGATCTGCTTTTGTAAATAACCCCCGCTTCCTTGACCTCTGGAAGCGGGGGTTTCGTTGTTTTTACAGGTCGGCATCCAAATAAAGAAAGGCGTGGTCGGAGAAGGGCGTTTTCTGCGGCTCGGAGACGAAGGTCACCCGGGAGCGGAAAACTTCGTTTGCAAAGAGGAAGTCGAGCTTCCGTTTGTTCCAGGTGGGTTCACCTTTGGTCAGCTCCGTTAAAGCGGTGGAGAAATCTTTGAGCACCTCCCCATAGACAGCGCCGGGGTAAAGGTTGAAGTCCCCGAGGATCAGGGCGGGGGAGGAAAGAGCGGCGTATTCGGTGAAACGGCGCCGCAGTTCCTCTAAAAAGAGGCGTTTTTCCCGGCAGTTATCCCGGCTGTCGCCGAAGCGGTCGGAGGTTTGCGCTAAAGGGACGTGGATGCCTAAGAGGCGCAAGCCGCTTTCCGGGAAGGCTGCTTCGATCCAGTTCCGCCAGCTGTAACGGAGGATCTCCATGGGGCGGGGAAGCGTTGTGAAGGGGAGCTTTGCGGCTAACAGGGTGCGCTTGCGGAGTGTGGCATCCGGGGCGTCTTCGCAGACGGCGCAGGTATAGCCCAGAGGGATGAGCCCTTCTTCTAAAAAAATGCGGCGGTATTCAGTCTCATACTCCGGAAGGACAGCGAGATCCGGGACGAGATCCCGGATGACGGTCAGGATGTTTTGAAGATTGCTCCGGTCGGGGTGGTTTAGGCTTAAAACCCCGCCGTCCTGTATGTTCCACAAGAGGATCCGCATGGGGTCACCTCCATTTTTTTAACAGAGAGGAAAAGCCGCCGGATTATTTTAGACCGGCGGCTTTTTGAGGTTATCGGGTAATGGAGAGAAACCGCTCGTAAGCGGCGTCCCACTCTGCGGTGGGGTGCGGCTCAAAGGAGCGGAAGCCTTCCCCGGCGGCAAGGAGTTTCCTTGCTTCTTCAATGGAGGAAAGCTCGCCGAGAGCGATGAGCTGTACCGCAATATTGCCCAGGACGGTGGCTTCGATGGGGCCGGCCGTTACGGGGACGCCGCAGGCGTCTGCAGTCAGCTGACAGAGGAAGCCGTCCTTGGCGCCGCCGCCTACCACATGGATGGCGGGATAGGTCTTGCCTGTGGTCTCCCGGATCATGCCGGCGGTCTGGCGGTACTTGAGCGCCAGGCTTTCATAGATGCAGCGCATGACCTGCCCCCGGTTTTCGGGGACGTGCTGGCCGGTTTTTCGGCAGAATTCCCGAACCCGTTCCGGGAGATTGCCGGGCGCTTCAAACTCCGGGGCATCGGGGTCGATGAAGGAGAGGAAGGCGGGCTCCGCCAGCGCTTCCTGTTCCAGATCGGCGTAGGTGACGGAGAAGCCTTCCCGGATCCACTGCCGGCGGGACTCCTGAATGAGCCAGAGGCCCATGATGTTCCGCAGGAGGGTGACGGTCTTGCCGTAACCGCCTTCGTTGGTCAGGTTGAAGCGCCTGGTCTTTTCGTCGATGATGGGAGCGGAAAGCTCCGTGCCGAACAGCGACCAGGTGCCGCAGCTGATGTACAGGAAATCCTTTTCCGGGGCGGGGACGGCAGCGATGGCGGAGGCGGTGTCGTGGGAAGCCACGGCGATGACCGGGACTTCCGGGACGCCCAGCTCTTCCGCCAGGTCTTTTTTCAGGGCGCCGTAGACGGAACCGGAGGGGATGATCTCAGGCAGCAGCCGGGAGGGGATCCCCAAGCGCTCCAGCAGCGCCTTGTCCCAATCCCCGGTGCGGGGGTCGAGCATCTGGGTGGTGGAGGCTTCGGTGAATTCCGCCTTTTTCTCGCCGGTCAGAAGGTAGTGGAAAAGGTCGGGGATCAGGAGGAGGCTGTCCGCCCGCTCCAGCAGATCTGGGCGCTTTTTCGCAAGGGAAAGGAGCTGGTAAAGGGTGTTGATCCGCATGATCTGGGTGCCGGTGCGGGTGTAAAGCTCCTCCCGGGGGATCACTTGGAAGGCTTCCTCCATCATGCCTTCGGTACGGGAATCCCGATAGTGGACGGGGTTGGCGATCAGGTCGCCAAAGGAGTCCAGAAGGGCGAAATCCACGCCCCAGGTGTCAATGCCGATGGAATCGAAGCCGCCCTTTGCTTTGGCCTTGCGGATGCCCTCCTTGATCTCGAAGAACAGGCGAGGGGCGTCCCAGTAAAGGGTGCCGTTCATTTGGACCGGGTCGTTTGTAAAGCGGTGGATCTCTTCGAGAGTGATGGTTTTTCCGTCGAAGCCGCCTAACATCGCCCGGCCGCTGGATGCGCCGAAGTCAAAGGCAAGAACCTGCATAGCTTAGTCCTCCTTCGGGGGATATTTTTTGTAGCCGGGGTGACGGCCGGTGACTTTGTAGTAGTTTTTCCGCAGATCCATCAGCTTGTCGATCTGGTTTTTCGGGATCTCCTTGGCGCCGCCTAAGAGGTGAGCGGTAAGGCTGATCTTGGCGTAGAGCTCTAACGTCTCCATGCGGTAGTAGGCGGTGAGCAGGTCGGCGCCTACGGTGAGAGCTCCGTGGTTCTGGAGCAGCAGCACGTCGTGCTCCTGCAGGTAGGGGGCGATGGCTTCGGGTACTTCGTTGGTGGAGGGGGTGCCGTAGGGGGTCAGGGGAATGGAGCCGATGGCGATGACGGTCTCAATCATGGAGTACTCGTCAAGGCTCAAGCCCGCAACGGCGTAGCCGGTAGCCGTGGGAGGATGGGCGTGAACGACGCCGTTTACATCGTCCCGCTCCTTATAGCAGCGCAGGTGCATCTTGATCTCGGAGGAGGGCTTGTAGCCGGGGGCGCCTTCGAGGACTTCGCCCTTGTCATTGATGCGCACCAGCTTTTCGGGAGTGATGAAGCTCTTGCTGATGCCGGTGGGGGTGGCGAGGAAGGTACCGTCGCTCAAACGGACGGAAACGTTTCCGTCGTTGGCGGCAACCCAGCCCAACTGCCACATTTTGTGACAAACGTCACAGATCTGGTCTTTGATCGCATCGAGGTTTTCCATGAAAAGATCGCTCCGTTTCTGTAAAAAAATTTTCCTGCGGGCTTGCGCACCGCCGTCATTCCCATTATAATAAAAAATGAGCGGTTTTGTAAAGAACCGGCGGAAAAATTGCGAGACATTCAAAGAAAATGTGCAGAATCGATCAGAAACGATCTTATTCTGAGCACTTGGAGGAAAGAAAATGTCCGGTTATATCCGCCAGAAGGAAATTCTGGCGATCCTTGGGAAAAAATCCGACGTGTCGGTGACGGAGCTGTGCGAGAGACTTTTCGTCAGCGCTCCCACCATCCGGCGGGATCTGCAGTTTCTGGAAAAGGAGGGGCTGATCCGGCGGACCCACGGAGGGGCAGCCCTCCTGCGGGGGGCGGCGTCGGAATCGCCCTTCGCCATTCGATCCGGGGAGAACGGGGGAGCCAAGGAACAGCTGGCGGAGCAGGCCCTGGGATTTATCTCCGACGGGATGACGCTGTTTCTGGATTCCAGCTCCACAGTGCTGCGGCTTGCAAGACGGTTAGGGGAATTCCGGGAGCTGACGGTGATCACCAACGGCATCCGGACGGCGGAGGTTTTAAGCGACTTTCCCCAGCTGACCGTGTACACCACAGGCGGACGGGTGCGGCCCCATTCCAAGTCCTTTATCGGGACGGCTGCCTGCGATTTTATCCGGAGCCACTGTGCGGATTATGCGTTTTTTTCCAGTCAGGGGGTCAGCGAGGAAAATGGCGCTACGGAGGCAAATGAGGAGGAAGCTCTCATCAAGCGGGCGTATGTGGCGGGGAGCCGGAAGGCGGTGCTGCTTTTCGACGAGAGCAAGTGGGGGAAGGAATACTGCTCCCGGATCTGTTTTCTGTCGGAGCTGTCGGCGGTTTTCCGGGCGGGGAGCGGGACATAAAGCGTTTCCTTCCGGCATAGACTGGCAGGGGAAGAAAAACCCCTGCGGGCTTGCGGACAAACAGTTGAAAAAGCCTTAGAAATATGCTATAATACATTAGTTATAGAATGGAGTACCAGACCTTGCGGCCGGCTCTGTTTTCGGAAAAGACCAACGGGTACGGAGGAAAGCTCCGTACCGGAAATGGAGGAATACATTATGGCAAAACAGCGAATCGCCGTCCTGTTCGGAGGAGCATCGTCCGAACATGAGGTCTCCTGCGTCTCGGCCAGCTCTGTGATCGCAAACATTCCGACGGATCAGTATGAGATCGTCTGCATCGGCATTACGAAAAAGGGAAAGTGGCTCTTCTATCCCGGCGAGGTGGAGAACATCGCCAACGGCCAGTGGGAGAAGCATCCGGACTGCTGTCCCTGTATGGTGACTACGGACAACACCAAAAAGGGCATTTATAAGGTGCTTTCCGACCAGACTTTGACCTTCCTGCCCATTGATTGCTTCTTCCCGGTGCTCCATGGCAAAAACGGGGAGGACGGCACCATTCAGGGGCTGTTTGAGATGAGCATGACCCCTTATGTGGGCTGCGGCACCTGTGCTTCCGCTATCTGCATGGACAAAGCCTTCACCCATGTGATCCTGGAAAACGCCGGGATCAACATGGCGCCGTACCTCTTGGTGAAGCGTTCCGACCGGTTCCGTCCGGAGCAGATCGCCCAGAAGGTCGTGGACACGCTGGGCTTCCCGGTCTTCGTAAAGCCCGCCAACGCCGGTTCTTCTGTGGGTGTCAGCAAGGCGAAGGACGAAAACGAGCTGGAGCAGGCGGTGAAGCTGGCCTTCGCTCATGACAGCAAGGTGCTGATCGAAAAGGCCATCGTGGGCATCGAGGTGGAGTGCGCCGTTTTGGGCAACCAGGAGCCGGAAGCCTCCATTTTAGGGGAGATTACCCCTGCCAACGAGTTTTATGATTACGAAGCAAAATACAGCAACCCGAATTCCGAGCTGCACATTCCCGCACGGATCAGCCAGGAGCTTTCCTATCAGATCCGGGACATTGCCGTCAAGGCGTTCAAGGCGCTGGGCTGCGCCGGACTTTCGAGAGTGGACTTCTTTGTGACGCCGGCCCAGGAGGTCTATCTGAATGAGCTGAACACCATGCCCGGCTTCACCTCCATCAGTATGTATCCGAAGCTGTGGGAGGCCACGGGGCTTTCGTACAGCGCTCTGCTGGACCGGCTGATCCGGCTTGCCATGGAAAGGGCGGAAAGCAATGGATAATCGTCCCATCGGCGTGCTGGATTCCGGGATGGGCGGGCTTACCGCCGTCCGGGAGCTGCTGCGGGTCATGCCAGAGGAGGACATCGTCTATTTCGGCGATACTGGACGGGTGCCCTACGGGACCCGGAGCCCGGAGATTGTGGTGCAGTACGCCATTCAGGACATCAACTTCCTTCTGAGGAAGGGGGTCAAGATGGTCATTGCCGCCTGCGGCACGGTGACCACCACCCTGCCCCAGAAGCTGACGGAAGGGTTCACCTTCCCTTATACCGGGGTGCTGATCCCCACGGTGCAGGCGGCGGCTGCCGCTACCTGCAACGGGAAGATCGGGGTCATTGCGACAGCTACCACCATCTGCACCGGGGCCTATGAGCGGGAGCTGAAAAAGCTCGATCCGGAGCTGCAGGTGGTGTCGAGGGCCTGCCCGCTGTTTGTGCCGCTGGTGGAAAACGGCTATGTAGAGCGGGAGAATCAGGTGACCCGTCTGGTGGCGGAAGATTATTTAAAGCCCATCAAAGAAAGCGGCTGTGATACCCTGATCTTAGGGTGTACCCACTATCCCGTGATCGCAGGGATCATCGGGGATCTTATGGGGCCTTCGGTGACTTTGATCGATTCCGGACGGGCCGCAGCCGATCACGCCCGGCGGATTCTAGAAGAAAAGGAACTGCTGGCCGGCCGGGACGGGAAGGGGAGCTCCTCCTTCTTTGTCAGCGACGATCCGGCGCAGTTTGCTCAGAACGCCGCCCTCTTTTTAGGCGGGCAGTTCCGGGGACGGGTGGAAAAAGTGGACATCACCGCCTATCCCGATACAATCTGAAAGAAAGGCATTGGTATGAAAAAGGACGTAAGCATCCGCATCAAGGGGGTCTATACCTCCGATGAGGATCAAAGCACTGCCGAGCTGTTTACGCTGGGCAGCTTATATAAGAAAAACGATCACTATTACATCACTTATAAAGAAAGCGAGACCACCGGCTTCGACGGCTGTACCACTACGATGAAGATCGAAGCCCCCGACCGGGTGACCCTGACCCGGCGGGGCAGCTCCACCTCCCATCTGGTGCTCCAGAAGGGAATACGGAACGTGGGGCGGTACGACATGATGGGAAACCCCATGGAGATCGGGGTCTATACCGACAGCCTGGAAAGCTCCATCGGGGACTGCGGCGGGGACTTGCGCCTGCACTATACGCTGGACATGAATTCGTCTCTGATGAGCGAAAATGAACTGGAGATTTCGGTGAGCGAGGCCTGACCTCCCGCCTAAAAAGAAAGGATTGTTTCAAATGGCAAACCCCATTTTTGACGCAAAAAATCAGTGCCGGGAGATCCTGCTCGCCGCACTGGATCGCTGCATTGCGGAAGGAACGCTGCCTCAGGCGGAGGCTCCGGAATTTTCCGTGGAGATCCCCGGAGACTCCTCTCACGGCGATTTTGCCGCGAACCTTGCCATGGTCTCCGCAAGAGCCTTCCACAAGGCCCCACGGATGATTGCCGAGGCTCTTGCCAATGCGGCGGAGCTGACGGGGACCGCTTTCCAGAAGCTGGAAGTGGCGGGACCCGGGTTCCTGAACTTTACGCTGGCTCCCGGCTGGTTCGCCGGCGTGGTGGAATCGGTGCTGGAGGAGAAGGAGAACTACGGCCGCACCGACTTCGGCGGCGGCAAGCGGATGTTGGTGGAGTTTGTTTCCGCCAACCCCACCGGCCCCATGCACATCGGCAACGCCCGGGGCGGCGCTCTGGGCGACGGCATTGCGTCGGTGCTGGACTGGGCAGGCTATCGGGTTGACCGGGAATTTTATGTAAACGACGCCGGTAACCAGATCAACAAGTTCGGGCTTTCTTTGGATCTTCGGTACCAGCAGCTTTATAAGGATGGCATCGAGATGCCTGAGGACAGCTATCACGGTCAGGACATCATCGACCATGCCAAGAATTTCGCCGCCATCTACGGCGACAAATATATGAATGTTTCCGAGGAGGAGCGGCGGAAAGCGCTGGTAGCGTACGCCCTGCCTCTGAACATCGAAGGGCTGGAGCGGGATCTTGCCAAGTACCGCATCCACTATGACCGGTGGTTCCGGGAGTCCGCCCTTCACGCCGACGGGTCGGTGATGAAGGTGGTGGAGCTTTTGAAAGAAAAGGGTCACACTTATGAGGCGGAGGGCGCCACCTGGTTTAAAGCCACCGAATTCGGTGCAGACAAGGACTTCGTGCTGGTGCGCTCCAATGGTGTGCCCACCTATGTGGTGCCGGATATTGCGTACCACTACGGCAAGCTGGTGACCCGGGGATATGACAAGGCCATCGACGTGCTGGGAGCGGATCATCACGGCTATGTGCCCCGCCTGAAAGCGGCGCTGCAGGCGCTGGGAGTCGATCCCGACCGGCTGGACGTAGTGCTGATGCAGATGGTGCGGCTGATTCGGGACGGCGAGGTTGTAAAGGCCAGCAAGCGTTCCGGCAAGGCTATCACGCTGGTGACGCTGCTGGACGAAGTGCCCATCGATGCGGCACGGTTCTATTTCAACCTCCGGGAAGCCAATTCTCAGTTCGATTTCGACCTGGATCTGGCAGTGGAGCAGTCCAGCCAGAACCCGGTCTATTATGTGCAGTACGCCCACGCCCGGATCTGCTCGATTTTAAAGAAGCTGGCAGCTGAGGGCGTTTCTCCCCGGAAGGTGACCCGGGAGGAGCTGGAAGCCCTGAGCACGGCGGAGGAGATCGCCCTGATCCGGCACATCGCCCGGTTCCCGGCGGAGATCATTGAGGCGGCGAAGGCTTATGATCCGGCGAAGATGACCCGGTACGCTTTGGATCTGGCGACGCTGTTCCACAAGTTTTATACCGCCTGCAAGGTGTACGGCGAGGACGAGAGCCTGATGCAGGCCCGGCTGGCACTCTGCATGGCGGCTCGTTCGGCTCTGGAAAACGTCCTGTCAATCTTGAAGATTGACGCACCGGAGACGATGTAAAAAGGACCGAAACGTTACAGTCGGAGCGTTTCCGGCGTAGAATCGATGAGGAGATGGAAAATCCATGAAATTAGGTATGGTGGGGCTTCCCAACGTAGGAAAAAGCACCCTTTTCAATGCGCTGACCAATGCGGGGGCGGAATCGGCCAACTACCCCTTCTGCACCATCGAGCCCAATGTGGGCGTGGTGTCCGTGCCCGATGAGCGGCTGGACAAGCTGGCGGAGATGTATCATCCCAAAAAGTTCACACCGGCGGTGCTGGAATTTATGGACATTGCGGGGCTGGTCAAAGGCGCTTCCAAGGGTGAGGGCTTAGGAAACAAGTTCCTGGCCGACATCCGGGAGGCGGACGCCATCGTCCATGTCGTCCGCTGCTTTGAGGACGGGGACGTGATCCATGTGGAGGGCTCTATCGGGGCCGCCCGGGACATTGAGACCATCAATCTGGAGCTGATCTTCGCCGATATGGAAGTGCTGGAGCGGCGGATCGCCAAGACCCAGAAGCTGGTTCGGGCGGATAAAAAATACGGCCCGGAGCTGGATTTCTTAGAGCGGCTCATGGCTCATCTGGAAGAGGGAAAGAGTGCGAGAAGCTTCCCCTACACGGAAGAAGAGGCGGCGATGATCGCATCCTCCCCGCTGCTTTCCAACAAGCCCGTCATTTACGCCGCCAATATGTGCGAGGATGACTTTATAAACGGCTACGAGAATAACCCTCACTATCAGGCGGTGGCGAAAATTGCCGCCGAGGAAAAGTCTGCCGTCCTTCCCATCTGCGCCAAGATCGAAGAAGAGATTGCTGACATGACCGACGACGAGAAGAAGGAATTCTTAGCCGACCTGAACCTGAAGGAAAGCGGCCTGAACCGGATCATTCGGGAGGGCTACGCATTGCTGGGCTACATCTCCTTCCTGACCGCCGGCGAGCCGGAGGTGCGGGCGTGGACCATCACCAAGGGCACGAAAGCGCCCCAGGCGGCAGGAAAGATCCACACTGACTTCGAGCGGGGATTCATCCGGGCGGAAGTGGTGGCTTTCGACGACCTGATGGCCTGTGGCTCCATGGCGGCCGCCAAGGAGAAAGGGCTGGTTCGGCTGGAAGGCAAGGATTACGTGATGCAGGACGGCGACATTGTCCTCTTTCGGTTCAACGTATAATCCGGAATGGATGAAAAAACTGCCCGTTAAGAGAATCTTAAGAAAGATTTCCTTAGCGGGCAGTTGCGGTTTTCGTCGAAATGTGGTATACTGACCCCATCCCTTTGTGGAAAATGGGCTTTGAATAAAAAGGAGAGCCGGATATGGCAAAACGACGGAGAAAACTGAAGACAAAAAAACTGATCGGCACCTTGCTGGTACTGGTTTTGCTGGGATTTATCGGCTGGGGCGCTTATTATGTGGCCGATACCATCCGGCTGTTCAATAAAAGCAAGACGGAGCTGCCCTCCGATCCTTCGGACATCGGCATCGTTTCCCAGCCGGAGGAGTCGGAGCTTACCGATAATTCCACGGATCATTCCATCGTGAACATCGCCCTGTTCGGCGTGGATCGGCGGGATGAAACAGAAGCCGCCCGGTCGGACGTCATCATGATTGCCACGGTGGATAAGCGGCACAACAAGATCAAGCTGTCCTCCGTCATGCGGGACAGCTATGTGCCTGTGGAGGGCTATGGGAAGACGAAGATCAACGCTGCTTATTTCTACGGTGGTCCAACGCTGGCCATCAAGACCCTGAATCAGGTATTCGGTCTGGATATTTCCGATTATGTCACCGTCAACTTCCGGGAAATGGCCGCCATCGTGGACGCAGTAGGCGGCGTGGAGATCGATATTTCCGAGGCCGAGCGGAAGGATGCCAACCACAACATGATTGAGCAGGCTGCTATGGACGGCAGCAAGGTGGACACCATCGAGAAAGCGGGCCTTCAGACCCTCAGTGGGATGCAGGCGGTAGGCTACGCCCGGATCCGGTATGTGGGCAACGCCGATTTTGAACGAACCCAGCGGCAGCGGAACGTGATGCAGGCTATCTTCAAAAAAGGCAAGGCTGTGAGTCCCCTGCAGTATCCGGAGATGATCCGGAAGATGCTGCCGGTGGTGGAGACTTCTCTTGATCTGTCGGAGATCATGGATATGGCGGGGGTCCTTTT